>LDZQ01001191.1_pt1 | contig 26171 bp, 31 predicted proteins | sample 615361 | NCBI WGS metagenome assembly LDZQ01 (sample SAMN03408297, study PRJNA278302) | terrestrial metagenome | isolation source: oil reservoir sample I2 | place: USA: Alaska, North Slope, Ivishak formation | collected 2013 | reverse complement strand
TTATGTTTTTGGTGATGAGTCAGGTGTGGTGATAGTCCCCCAGGAACTCTTAGATATTGTAATGGAAGAAGCTTTCAGGATAAAAGAGAGGGAAGCTGATATAAGCAGACTAATCGAGGATGGGATTCCACTTTCAAGGATCCTCGGTTTAAAGTAACTTCCTGGGGGATGTTTAGAGGATGGAAGAGGGTCAAAGCATTTTTAATTATATAAAAGAGCATAAAAAGACGATTATATTATCATTTTTAATTGTTGCGGTTTTAATATTCATTCTAGGTTTATTCGCCGGGTTTAAGGGGATATTTTTGGCCTTGAAGAGGACTGATCCATCTTTTTTGGTTTTGAATTTTGTCTTTGAGGGCATGATCCTCATTGTGTGGACTTTTCGTTGGCGTTTGATACTTAACCTTGTAGATGAGTCTCCTAGATTTTTTTCGTTATTTCTCATGTTACTTGCAAGCATTTTTGGGAACAATATAACCCCTGGGGCTGCTGGGGGGGAGCCTTTGAGGGCTTATCTTCTCTTTGAACTTAGGGGAACCCCCTTTGAGATAGGTTTCGCATCCTCAACCGCTGACAGAGTGTTTGAGTTCATACCATTCGCTATAATATCTTTACTTTCAGCCGTTCTCATCATGACATGGGCGGTTTCTATTTGGACCCGTCTTATAGTGAGTTTCCTTATTATATTCACTATAGTAGTTTTTTCGGTGGTGATCTATGCTGGGGCTAGGCGGGATGTGGCCCAGAGGATAGTATTAGGTATAATAAAATCCGTTTTACCTTTCATTAGAAATATAACCCATAGAAGGTTTGAATTTAGGAATTTAAAGGATAAGATGATCTTTTACGTTAACAGGTTTAGTAGTGGGTTTTCCATGGCATTAACTGACAGGAAAGTGTTGATAGTAGGTTTTTTACTCTCATTGATTATGTGGTTTCTTGATTTAACCCGTATTTTTATCTGTTTTCTGGCTATTGGCGTGGAACCCCCAATAGCCCTTTTGATCATAATCTATACTGTGGGGATTCTAATATCACTTTTACCATTACTCCCAGGCGCTCTTGGATTGAGGGAAAGTATACTCGTCGCTCTCTTTGCAGTTGCTGGCATATCCGCGGATCATGTGATGGCGGCGAGTGTGATTGATAGGTTAGCTAGTTACATAACCCCAACTTTCTTCGGTTTTCTCGCGGCCATATACTATGGGAGAATTATCATAAGAAACCATCAAGGTAGCTGAAAATTGGGGGGTATGCAGCTTTGAAAGAGAGTTATGGGGTCTTGGTCTCTTATCTATATAATTATCGGGTTCTGTTAACTTATTGTTGGTATAACGTCTGGCGGGTATCTGGCTTCGCTACGCTCCGCCAAATCCTCGCTACGCTCGGACTTCAGATACCCGCCTGTTAGGCGTGGGCGATAGCCCCGAAGCAGAGCATACTTTTCACCCAACTTTTTAATTTCTTTTTCAAACCAAAATTCCTTTGATAAATTTTTGTATTTATCTTCCAACTCAGGAAAGTTCTTTTTTATTGCTTCAAAAACTTCTTTTCTGCATGGATTCAGATTCAAATCTTCGAAGGATAAATGATTAACGAAAGGCGAAACTTCTCTAAAAATCTCCTCTAAATCAGTTAAGTATGGAAATATCTGACCAACAAAAACATAGGTATAAAGTCCTTCTTGTCTCAATTTCTTTAATGCTTCCAATCTTGCGCGTGAACTTGAAGAAAATGGTTCAAATACTTTTTTTGATATTTTCATCTAGTGTTGTTATAGTCAGACCTAATTCTATGATTTTGAAGCGTTTAAATAAATCAATATCTCTTGTGATTAAATCAGATTTTGTCAAGATTGATAGTTTAAATTTGGGTTTAAGTTTTGAAGAACTTTCCTTGTCAATTGGTATTTTTTATCGATCGGCTGATATGGGTCTCCACCGGTACATAAAATAGCTGTTCCCTTTTTGTCCTTGCTTTCTTTAGCAACCAATTCTGGTGCATTTATTTTTACGTCAACAAATTCTCCCCATTTTTCTTTTTGTTTTTCTCCATTTACAAAGAAATTTCAGATAACAATAGAGACATCCATGAGTGCAACCACGATAATAATTAATACCCCAATCAACGCCAGGAATTTTGGTTTTATGTATTATGCTTCTTGATTTTATCTCATATATTTTAACCATACTTCAAATAAGCAAATGATTTATTTAAATCCTTTTAGCGGGGCGGAGTGAATTTCGGAGAACGTTTTGCGGATAAACGAAGTTGCGACCAAAAGGAGCAATTTGGGGAAATCTTTGATTTCCCCTTTATCCGCTGTTATCAGAGTCTCGGCAAAGCCGAGACCGAGCACCGAAGATGCGAAAAGTTGCGAGCCCGCCCAAAGATTATATTGCATAAACGACCAAAATTGCTAACGTTATAAGAATTATTGCTATTGACCAAAACAAAGGGTTATCACAAATTTTTGATTTTTTGCATTCTTCCCTTGTACATAAATAAACTACCAACATCCATACAGGTCCATATTGGGAAATAAAATCAAGCTGTGCATGAAGAACATTTTTTGATATTACCGCGAGTGCCAAAATGCAAACTACAGTTACTAAGGACACTTTTGTTTCGTTTGATAGTTTCATACTCATAAACCTCCATATCTTTATAAATTTTTACAGGCGGGCTCGCAATTTCCGATAACGTCTCGCGGCTATGCACCGTTTTAATGGCTTATAGCCTCTGTTAGGCGAATGTAGCGGCACATTCAGTATAAAAAAGGTATTATTTTTTTTGTTTTTCTCATGTATTGTCTATACTCATTACCAAAGAACTTAATTAAATTATCCTCTTCATGTTTAATTCTCCAGTTTACTAATAAATAAAAAGGAATTAATACTGTTGAACTCCACCAAGATTGGAAATATATTACTGTTCCTAACAATATTAAAAGTCCTGAAAAATATAACGGATGCCGAATATATTTATATATTCCAGATGTTATCAATTTTTGAGAGTTATCTTTTTCAATAGATGCAGACCAGTTTGTCCCAATTTCTTTATTAGCAAAAAAAGAGATTAGAAACCCAGTAAAAATGGTCAGTCCTCCTATTCCAGAAATTATTGGATTTATATCATTTTTAACCAAGTAGTATTCTATAATTGGCAAAGAAATGAAAATCATTTGAATAATCAAAATAATCAAAGCAGTATAGTCAGAAAAAATATTTTTAATTGTTTTTATCTTATCTGTTTTTCTATGAATTGATGAAAATATTCGTCCAATCATTACTATAGCAACAAATACAATGATAGTCAGATTAGTATTCATTTTTTTACCTCAGTTATATGCCGCTATTTCGCCTAACTCGTTCATATCCGCACTCATGGTTCGAATATGATGGCACTTTTGGAGGATATCCGCGCCAAGTTCGGATATTTACTTTTATGCGACCCAGACAGGGGCTTGAGTTCGCCATCATGCAGGTTCATGGACTGCGTTCCTCGTTTTTTGTCTGGTTTATGAATAGACCATTTAGTATAAAAAACTTTGCTTTTGTTCCATGCGTAACAGGCCATGAACGAATGAGGCACGAGGTGAATTTTGCATAACGTTTTGCGGATAAACGAAGTTGCGACCGTAGGGAGCAATTTGGGTGAGCCCCGAGCCGAGGGGCGAACCTCATATCCGCTGTTATACGCCCCGACGAATGAAAGGAGGAGAGCGCAGCGTGACACGAAGCGTAGCGGAGTGAGTTCAAAAACCCCCTCATTAGAATAGCCATTTTTTATACTTTGGCAAATGCTTCATATCTTCATATAACCATACCATACGATCACAAAACCACAATTTGCTGAGGAAAGCAACAACCCCACCGAAAATTACTGGCCATACTTCCAAAAAATATAACCCCCAGATATAAGGAATCATTCCAATTACTGAAACCACTGACAAGATATTTGGTATATAAAGATGGTGCTTTGGAACAGGTATTGTTTTACGATTCATCCAGACACGTTCGCCAAGAACTGCTTTTGATGCCCAGTTATCAGTGCTTTTTGCTCTAGGAAATATTCGCGGATTAAGCCATAACCATAATAGGACAATAATGATTGGGACAAGCGCCCACCAACCGAGCCATACTCTGCTCCAAAAAGAGATGGCTAAAAGTGGAAGCATAGAAAAACGCGAATAAGCACTCCAAGGATTAGCGTGTCTTAACCACGCTTCATCACTATCTAGTTTGAATATTTTACTTATTTTTTCTTCAAGTGTCATATTGCATCCTTATGGTTAAAAATTAACAAAGTTTTCTGTTTTTTCGAGGGGGTTTGAATTACGCCTAACACCAATTTCCCGCAATGTTTTCGGGAAACTTCATAAACCTGATTAGTATGCGAAATATTTAAATTTTTCGGCTCTGTAGAAATCATATAAGTATGATGGGATCACATATCGAGTATTAACCAAAAACTGAAGGTGATCCCATGAGTGATTTAGGTGAAAACGAGTTAATAAAATTTACCCGTGTGGCATTTAAAGTGGCTGAAATGACTTTACCAGCTTACTCCTGCGAAAAATCAAAGCATAAGTACACTCAGCATCAGCTTATGGCTTTAATGTGTTTGAAATGCGTTTAAGATTTGAATATCGTGAATTCACAGCAGTTATTGAGTTAATGCCTAAATTACTGGAAATGCTCGGATTAAAAACTGTTCCGCACTATACTACCTTGCAGAAGTTTTTCAAACGTCTTGGATCTCACTTTCTGGACAAAATACTCGATTTTATTGTGGGATTATTCGATATTAAGGAACCATGGGTGGCGATTGATGGAACCGGACATTCCAGTGACCAGGCGAGTCTATATTACGCACGTAAAATCAAAAAACAACATAAAAAGTGGAGGAAAAGCTACACAAAAAACCAAATAGCAATAGACACACGAACACAAGTTATACTGGCCCAGAAAGTGGCTCGCAGACCTAGACACGACTCCAAAGATGCAATACCCACTATAAGGAAAACTAAGAAATATAAACCATCAGGTTTCAGTTTAGACAAAGCATTCGACAAGGAAGAAATACACCGTGTCATAAACGAAGAACTGGAAGCAACCAGCATGATACCACCTAAGAAAAGAATAAAAAAGGCAAATACCGATTAGGAATGCTATCACTCTTCAGCAAACCCAAATATCACCTCAGAAGCCTGGCAGAAACAGTAATATCAGTTTTGAAAAGAGTTTTCGGCGATGAAAACCAAAGCCGAAGCGACCGACTAAGAAACAAAGAAACCAAACTAAAAAACAACTGCTATGACATATATCTCTACGCAAAACACTTATCCATCTAAATTTAAATATAATTTCTACAGAGCCAATTTTTCTTTCCCAGATAATCTGAAAGTTGAACTAAGTGGGAAATTTCATGTTGATGAGACAATGATAAAGTGCGATGGTGAATATAAATGGTTCTGGGAAATAATCGATGCTGATACTAAATTTTTGGTTGCTACTCATTTATCTGAAGAAAGAACTATAGAAGAAGTTATTAAGCTGTTTAAACAAGCGAAAGAAAGATCGGTTGAAAGACCAAAAAGAGTAGTTGTAGATGGTTTATGGGCTTATGAAAAAGGTTTCAAGAAAGTTTTTTACAGCAGGTATAAAGAGCATAAAGAATTTGTAAGAAGAGCTGGAATAGAAGCAAGAAACAAATAATGTTGTTGAAAAACTTCATGAAACTCTAAATGATAGGCTAAAACCTTTAGGAGGTTGAAAAGTGAAGAAACAGCCAAAGTATGGCTAGATGGCTGGTTTGTTTACTACAATTTCCTAAGACCTCATCTGAACTTGAAAGGTAAAACGCCTGCTGAAGCTTGTAGATTTGATTTGAATATAGAAAATGGTTGGGAAGATTTGATAAGAGAAGCTACTTATTATCAAACTAAGTTGACAAAATTTGTTTCTAACGAAGCGGAGACGTAAACTCGATAATTTTTATTTTTTCATTTCACCAACAATAAGTTAACAGAACCAATTATCGTAAAATTTATATATAACCTCCATAAAATTATAATATATAAAATTTTCGGTTATTATTATGAGAGTGCTTGGGAAAATTTCACATGTTTCTAATCGAGGTAATATCATAGCACGTTCAAAGAGCACACCACCCTTCAGAGCCAAAGTATTCACATCCCAAGGACAATTACTTGGTAAAGTCCAGGATATTTTCGGCCCGACAAAAATGCCATATATTCTAATAAAACCAATTCGTGCAATAAATTCTAAAAAAATTGAGAAGCGAGTTGGAGAAACTTTATATGTAGAGAGAGAATGGGGGCGAAAAAAACGAAAAAGGAAAAAATGAAAATGAAAAGGGGAATTTCAGAGATTGAAAAAGAAACAAAATGCCCAGAATGCGGATCCGAGGACCTTAGAGGGGATTATAAAAGAGCTGAGATTGTATGTGGAAACTGCGGATTAGTCATAGATGACAACTTCCTAGACATGGGCCCAGAATGGAGAGCATTCGACCATGAACAACGCGACAAACGCACAAGAGTGGGCGCGCCTCTAACCTACACAATACACGATAAGGGCCTGTCAACAATGATAGACTGGAGAAACAAGGACATTTATGGTAGAGACATACCAGCAAGGAACAGGGCCCAATGGTACAGGTTAAGAAAATGGCAGAGAAAAATCAGGATTTCTGGCGCCACAGAGAGAAACTTAGCCTATGCTTTGAGCGAATTGGACCGCGACTCTTCAAATCTTGGACTTCCAAGAAGCGTGAGAGAAGCTGCATCAATGATATATAGAAAGGCAGTTGAAAACAAACTTATAAGGGGTAGAAGCATCGAAGGAGTGGTCGCAGCGTCACTCTATGCCGCATGCAGAAGATGCAACGTTCCAAGGACACTTGACGAGATCGCCGAAATTTCAAGAGTAAGTAAAAAAGAGGTCGGCCGCACTTACAGGTTCCTAACACGGGAATTAAATATTAAATTGCCTCCAACATCACCTGTAGACTATGTGCCAAGATTCGCAACAGAATTAGGATTATCCGGGGAAGTCCAATCAAAGGCCATCGAAATAATCGAAAAGGCCATGAAAAAGGGCTTAACATCTGGTAGGGGTCCAACAGGGGTTGCTGCGGCAGCACTTTACATAGCCTCAGTACTTCTTGGTGAAAGGAAAACCCAGAGAGATGTTGCAGAAGTTGCAGGTGTAACTGAAGTGACGATAAGAAACAGGTACAAAGAATTGACAGAGCAATTGGATATGGGTGTGACCTTATAATCTTATGAGAGTTTTTCAATAGTCCTTTTAAGTTCTCCTATGAGGGCCATATTATCCCCACCCTCATATTTTTCCAATTTTTTTCTATACACTGGCAGTTTTTCTAGGAATGTTTTAATGGACTTTTTATCCGCTTCCTCGTGGAATTCACCATAGCCTAGTTTTTCAAGGTAGAATGCATTAAGGATTTGTTCAAATTGCCCTTTAACAGGGACGCTATAAATTGGTTTTTTAAGATAGAGGGCTTCGCTTATGAGTGTGAACCCTCCATTGGTGATCACCGCAGCAGCTGATCGAAGATCGTTGAAGAATTCATCCTCATTAAATTTTCTGAAATATAGGTTATTCTCGGTTTTTTCCTTGTCGAAGCCATATATGATAAATTTTCTCTTAATTTTTTTAAGGGTCTTTAATAATCTGATATTGGATTTGCTTGTTTGATAGACGAATATATGATCCCCATAATATGGTTTTAGACTCATTATCTTCCTTCTTAGGATCGGTGGGAACATAGCGACCTTTTCAGGGTTTTTGATCTTGGGGAAGAAATAACTCGTTATAATATAACGTTTCGGTCTTATGATAAATGATCTTATAACAGCCTCGGCCTTTAGTTTATCCTTTCTGTACTTTTTTGGGTATTCTATGTTACATTGAGTTATCACATGCATGTTATCCACGCTTATGAGGGGTATTCTTAGTATGTTGCTTATGAGACTTGCATAGAATTCAAAATCTGATATGACAACATTTGGTTTGAAATCCCGGGCCATTTTATAGAGCAAGCTCAGGTTTTCTTTAAGGTCTCTTGGGAATGTTTTCATGGCTTTTAGAAAAGTTTTAAGGTCTTTAACTTCATTATTTTCGTATACTGTGTTGAAACCGTATATTTCATGGACATTTTCGAATCTTTCTTTGAGGTATTTGTATGCTCGGTCACTTGCGAATATTAACACGTCATAGTCTTTAATAAGTTCTTCTAGTATTACGCCGCTTCTGATGGCATGCCCCATACCCTCTCCACATACTGAATATAGGATCCTTTTAGGTTTTTTCGTGGAATGTCCGAAGGTGTAGTTTAATTCTGAAGCGCTTAACTTCTTACCTAGAAAATCACAGAGTGTGCTCTTGGTGTATTTAAATGCTAGGTCTTTTAATCCTTCTTTTTCAAGTCTTCTTATGGATACTAGTAAGCGGGGTTTTCTCAAGACTTTGAATTTGCTTATTTTCCCTATTCTTTCTATATAATCTGTATCCTCGCCAAAGTCTAGTGATTCATCGAAACCTCCAACTTTCTCGTGGAGTTCTTTACGTGTTAATATGCCACAACATCCAGCTCCGTGGGGTTTTATGGATTCTGTGAGTATCATGAACCTATTCGCGAACTCATGGAGTATCTTATCCCTTTTTCTGGTTGATAGTGGTATCATCTGAGTTATGGCTATGCCAAGATTTTCGCTTTCAAATTCTTTGATGGCCTCTTTGAGATAACCTTCAGTTAAAACCACATCGGCGTCAAGGAATAATAGAAGCTCACCTTGGGCTATTTTAGCGCCGTTATTCCTGCCCTCAGCAGGCAAACCCCCATCAACGATCTTACAACCGTACATTTCAGCTATTTCTCGGGTTTTGTCTGTTGAATTGGCATCAGCGACTATGATTTCATAATCCTTGTAGTCCTGGTTTTTTATGCTTTCAAGAAGCCTTGGAAGGTACTCTTCTTCATTATATGTTGGTATGATTATGGTGAGTTTCATCCACATCACCTGAAGAAGGAGTAGAAGTTCCATGTGATGAAGAAACCTTTACATTTACCATTGAGGGTGGTTGTGAGCCCGTTTATTAACTTGATTTCGTTGTAGTCTGGTGACAATCTTATTATCATTTTATCATCTAATCTTTCACTTGAAAGTACTTTAAAGCTTTCTAGGTTTATATTTTCTTTTGGTTGCAGCAAGGTTACTTCATAGTATTCTGGTGTCGATAACATTAAACCTATTATTATTCTCAGGATTATAAGTGATGCTATGATTATAGAAGGGTTTATAAGGTTCTTTGGGGAGAATGGGACTTTTAAAGCCCTCATACCTAGCATGCCTGAAAGGCCTACCATTGCTGGTGTGGAGAAAAGACCACCATCTATCATACCTATCATGGTTGTGGTTATCGCGAATATAAGTATTACTTTATGGAAGTTTCGGCGGTCTCCCAAGGAGAGAAGGCCAAGAACGTAAATGAGGGGTAAGGTTATAAGAAGCCAAGGGAGGAGAAATGGTGGGGTATACTCTCTGAGGGAGGATGCGGTATGTATGTGGGTGGGGGCTATTATATTTGTGAGGGAGCTTAGGGATGCCTTGGGGAGGTGACTGTGTGTAATGCTCGTTGTAGCTGCCGGGTTAAATGTTACGAATGTTGTATATGGGTTCATGCCCATTTTAATCCTTATTAGAAATTCTGCCATGATTATTATGAGGTAAGTTGAGATGGCTAATATTATTGTGATGAGAAGATAAAAATTTTTGTCCTTCCCATTCCTAATATAGGGGCTTAGGATTAACATGCTACCCATCAAGAGGAAGAATATGATGTCTTTTCCCTCTGAGGACCCCATGAGGAATATGTGAGTAAACGAGGTTATGATAGGGTCTATTATGTCACTTATAAGTAAGATAATTCCTATTATCATGAATATGATGCCTGTGATTGTCAAGCGGTTCATATTAACACTCTCATCTACTTGGTTTGGAGGGTGACAAAGAGTACTTCCTTATAGGACTTGTGTGATGGGAAGGATAAAGTTTATGAATCATCGGGGAAATATAAATAACCTGGTGGATTAGATGGTATCCAAGAAATTGGCAGGTATAATATCCGTTATCCTAGGTATTATCTTCCTCATATCCCCTGTGGGGGGTGTGAAGGCCATTAGCATGTTCTCTGGTGTAATTTTGGCTTTGATCGGAGTTTGGATGGTTTTAAACGCGTTAAAGGAAAGATATTATAGGAGACTTTCTCTTTTGTGGTTCATCTTCGCGGTCTTGTTAATCTTTGTAGGGGCTATGTTAGCATTCCAGATAATCCTCATAATCGCCTTTGCAGGTTTCTGGTTATATGTTACAGGTTTGCTTTTCATCATAGCAGGTTTTATAGTTGTTTTCTCTGCATGGGATGTGTATGTTACAAGGACTCTTGGGGTTATGGGCATCCTTGTTGGGTTAATCTATTTTGTTGTGGGTATCCTAGTCTTCAACCCCATATTCATAGGGGTGATTATAGGCTTGATCCTGCTTATTTATGGTCTTATAATCCTATTTTCTTAATACTACGAACAACCAGACTACGATGAATATTATCAGTACAATATAGAATATGAGCCGTGTTCTCATGACCCTTTGCTGGTTTTTTAAAAGAACTTCTGCACATTTCTTTGAGCATGTTCTCTCATCTAATGGTATGGGGTTCCCACAAACTGGGCAATGTTTATGCGGTTCTACCATCATTCGATCCTCCATTTTCCTATCTATTCTGGGATTATTTTCGTGCCAACCTCACCCTTTAGTGCTCTTATAAGGTTCATAGGATCTTTACCATTTGTTATTATACATTTGATATTTGATCTTTTTATAATATGGATTGCTGTTAAGTCGAGGAACTCATAAGTCCCTGCTTTCCAATCTTTATCCTTGAAAAGGTTGAGCATTTCAGTAACTGTTATCTCTTTATAGAAGCGGGCATCGGGGTGCTTGTGAGGGTCTTTATCATAGAATCCATCCACAGAGGTTAAATTGATAAGTATGTCGGCATCTACAAGTTCGGCGAGTAGAGCGCCGACGGCATCTGTACTGTGGGCGGGTTCTGTCCCACCCATAACGAGAATTTTCCCTGTTGTAGAATATTCAAGTGCTTCATTAAAGTTGTGGGGTACCATTGGGTGGGCTCTTTCCCCAAGGGCTATTATAAGCATCTTTGCATTGAGGCGTGTGACTTCTATCCCAATATTGTCACATTGGGCCTCGTTAGCGCCGAGTCCTCTTGCCAATCTTATATAATCTCTTGCGGGTTCACCCCCACCTATGACTATGAATATTTTGTTATCGTCCTGTAGGGTTGTTAAGATCTTAGCATATTCCTTGAAGATTTTTGGATTGAAATTTTCCATTATAACAGATCCGCCTATTGTAATCACCATCTTCATAAAGGTCTCCCCACTGTAAATTTTTATACAAAGGATTTCTACTAGATTAATATTATTTGTTGTGCATAACTTAATTATAGGTAAAATTTTTTAGGAAGGAGTGATCTTTTTGGGTAAGGTATCATCAAAGAAACTTTATGAATTTCGAAGGACTTTGGAGGAGCTTGCAGAGAAGAAAGGTAGGGGCACTGAACTCGTATCAGTGTATATACCCCCCGATAGGCAGATAAGTGACGTGACTAGGCATATGAGGGAAGAGTTAAGTCAAAGTGCTAATATTAAAAGTAAACAGACTAGGAAAAATGTTCAGTCAGCTATAGAAGTTATAATGCAACGTTTGAAGTTGTTCCCCCGCCCACCAGAGAACGGTCTTGTAATGTTCGTTGGTATGATACCCCGTGGAGGACCTGGCACTGAAAAGATGGAGACATATGTTTTCGAGCCACCAGAACCTATAAAAACTTATATATATCATTGTAATTCTGAATTTTACCTTGAACCCTTAAAGGAGATGTTAGAAGAGAAGGAAATTTATGGTTTAGCCGTTCTTGACCGTAAAGAGGCTACAATAGCACTCTTAAAAGGTAAACGAGTTGAAATCTTGAAAACACTTACAAGTGGCGTTCCAGGGAAGCACAAGGCCGGAGGCCAGTCCCAGCGGAGATTCGACCGACTGATAGAACTAGCAGCTCACGAATTCCTTAAAAGAATAGGAGATCATATGAACGAGGCCTTCTTGTCAATCCCCGACCTTAAAGGGATTATCATTGGGGGTCCAGGGCATACTAAGGAGGATTTTGTAAAAGGAGATTACTTGCACCATGAGGTTAAGAAAAAGATCATAACAACGGTTGACACATCCTATACTGGCGAATTTGGTATAAGAGAAGTTATAGACAAATCAATGGATGTTTTAACAGAAATTGATGTGATGAGGGAGAAAAAATTAGTCCAGAGGTTCCTTTCTGAACTCATAAATGAGGATGGACTGGCAGCCTATGGAGAAGAGGAAGTGAGAAATTATCTCCAAATGGGGGCTGTGGAAGTACTTTTGTTATCAGAGGATCTGAGGGCAAAGAGAGCCACTTATCAGTGTCCATCCTGCAACTATAAAATGGATCTAACAATAAAAAGGGAAGAACCAAGAGAATGTCCCAAGTGTAATGATCAGATGAAAATAGTCGATTCCAAGGATCTTATTGATGATCTTGTGGAAATTGCCGAAACAGTTGGCTCTGAAGTGGAGATAATATCAACTGAGACAGAAGAGGGAATCCAACTTTTAAAAGCCTTTGGTGGTATGGGGGCGATCTTAAGATACAGACCATAAACTTGAGGAGAACCCCCACCCACTGGGAATATAAGGGCTTATCCTTTATCTGCTGATACTAGACTTCACTGGGTGGATTGTCTATTGGAGTTCCCCCCACCCCATGGGAGGGTGCGGTCGGGTTTGATTGTATATTTAGCCAAGTCTTTTAACTTTTATAAGTGATGTGACAGGGACTCCATCAATCTCTGAAATGCCTTTTTTGTCTATGAGTACCGTTACCACGACTGGGACTGCCTTCTGACCTTTTAATACTGTTACAGCTTCTTTTATTGTTTTGCCACTTGTTATCACGTCATCTACTATGAGCACTCTCTTATTTTTAACCTTTGCGAAGTTGCTGCTTATAGCACCCTTAGCATCTTTACCTTTCCTATGTTTTATCGGATGGAAAACTGCCAGTGATATGTCTTTTTTCAATTTTGAAACTATTTCATCAGCCATGAGGGTGGCGAAGGGGATGCCGCTGATCGCTATTCCAACCACCACATCTATTTCCCCATATTCTAATGCAAGATCTGCCATGGCGGCTGAAACGTGTCTCATCCGAGTGGAGCTCCCGCCAAGGCTCTCCCAGTCTATGGCAAAATCTAATGGAGCTTTTTTTATAGATTTCACACTCGTTTGGAGTGTTAACCATCTTGCAGTGTCTTTTGAAACGTTTAATTCATCTGCGATTTCCCCTGTGGTGAACCCCCTTTTTCGGAGTTCTTGGGCTTTTTTTATGAGTTTTTCCGTCATTTCACACACCTATAGGTCCCCGTTTAATGTTATGGGGCGATGTTCCCTTGCGGATTTTATAGCTGCAAGGGCTGTTCTAAGAGCGTATATCCCATCTTCTCCTGTTATTTCAGGTTCTTCGTCATTTATGATTGACATGAGGAATGATTTTATCTCATTTTTTAATGGTTCTTCATGCTTTATTTGCACGTCCTGGGCGAACTTACCATAAAGATCTATACTTTGGTCTATGTAATCTATGTTGATTATTCCATCAGTGCCTGTGATGGCTAGTTTTCTCCTTTTATATGGGGTTAACCAGTTAACTTCTAGCATGCCTGTTATGCCACTTTCAAATTTTGCCATGATCTCTGCATGGTCCTCGAATTTGCATTTTTCGAGTATGCTACCCATTGTTGCATATATTTCAGTTACCGGTTCGCTGAATAAATAGTGCATCACATCTAGGTCATGGATTGCAAGATCTATTGTCACGCCAACGTCCTTTATCCTTGGCGGGAATGGTCCAACCCTTTTTGCCGATGCTGATACCACGTCACCGATAACATCATTTTCTATAAGTTCTTTTGCTTTTTTCACAGCTGGGTTGAATCTTTCAACGTGTCCTGTGGCGAGTTTCACTCCTTTTTTCCGCGCGCTTTTAACCATATCCTCTGCTTCTTTTAAGGTGAATGCGATAGGTTTTTCGACAAGTACGTGTTTTCCGTGTTCAATTGCATCCATGGCCACCTGGTAGTGGTGTGTTGTTGGCACGCAGATGCTCACGGCTTCTATATCTGGTATTCTTAAGAGGTTCTCATAATCTAGGTAACCGCGAGCATTATACTTTTTTGAGGCTTTTTGTAATGTTTCTTCCATTATATCTGCTACTGCTATGAGATTGGCTGTTTTGAGGCGGTGGTAAACTCTCGCATGATTGTAACCCATCGCCCCTACACCGATTACTCCTACATTTACTTTTCTCAAATGTAGTCCTCCATTTCATTCGCGACTTTTTCACCCAACTCTTGGGCTTTGTTGATGGGACCCTCTAATGTTACCTGCGATAATATATCACCTTCTCTTGATAAAAGGATAGCATATAAGCATAGTTTTTTATTTCGTGTTCGGGCTATCACACCAAGGGGCCACTGGCAACCGACCCCTAGTTCTTTCAAGACACTTTTTTCTGCTTTAACTTCTTGCAGTGACCTATAATGGTTTAGTTTGCTTATTAGGTTGAGGTGGGGATTGTCTTTTCTTGTTATAACTGCTAGGGCTCCTTGGCCAGCGGGTGGTGTTATGTATTTGAGTGGGAATCTCCTCTTGATATTCTCTTCTAGTCCTAGGCGTTTTAGTCCGGCTTCTGCCATTATAGTCGCGTCTATTTCTCCTTTCATGACTTTTCTTATCCTTGTGTCTATGTTCCCACGTAGGGGTTCTAGTTTGAATTCTTTTTTATAGTGTTTGCAGAAGGCTTCTCTTCTGAGGCTGCTGGTACCTATTCTTGAATTGGCTGGTAGTTCATCCCAGTCTAGTCTTGATACTAGTACTTCGTGGGGCGATCCTCTTTTTGGTACTGCTGCTATTGTTAGGTTTTCATCTATTTCTGTTGGGACATCCTTTAGGCTGTGGACTGCAAAATCCACCCTTTCTTCTAACACGGCAATATCTAGTTCCCTTGTGAATATGCCTTTTCTGTCAATTTTATATAATTGTGAATCTTTTATTTTGTCACCGCTTGTTTTCACTATGACTTTTTCTATTTTAGTTGGGCTTATCCTTGAAAGTTTGCCTATTATATCTTCTGTTTGTTTTAATGCGAGGCGACTTCCTCTTGTCCCTACCCTCAAGGTGATGATCCCTCCCATTTTTTGGGGGTTATCTTTCTCTGAGTTTAGAATATTCTGAACGATAAATTAATATTATATGTTTTTTGGCGGTTGAAAGCGCATATTTCATGGCATCTTCTCTATTTTCAATATGGGGGATTTTCTTTTGGAGTTTTTTTTGGATGTTCTTGCCTAGTTCTCCTGTTAATATAATCTCCCCAGTGGAGTTTTCAAGTATATTGGCGGTTTTATTCTCATCTATTTCTTCGCAGGTAATCCCATAATCTCCCCCTAATATTATAATGGGGGTGTTGAAATTTTCAGCCATCTTTAGTGTGTATTTTATGGCCTCTGCATTTATACCAGGGTTTATCTCTTCTATTATTATCTTTTCATCAAGGTTGCGTCTGGAACTTCTACCCCTGACACCTTTAAAGTTTCTGAGACCTTCCTGTATCTGTTTTATATTGATATCAAGGGTTAGTGCACCTGATATTGCTGCCAGTAGGTTTAGGAGGTAGTGTGGACCCGGGGCGAAACTTTCAACTGGGAATTTAATATTATATTCTTTGCCTGTTATTGTTTTAAGGCCTTTTACATGTACCTTTAGGCGGGTTTTTTCAAGGCCATAATCTATGTTTGTGGCGTGGATGTTGGCATCTTTTTCTGCTATGGAGAATGTGTTCACGTTTTTGAATAGACTGTAGTATTTTTTATAGGCTGTGTGTTCACAGCATGTTATTTTACTCTTGAATATTTGGGCTTTGGCTTGGCTTGCCTTTTCTTTTCCTCCTTGGATGGGGTAGTCTTCTACTATGTTGGTCAGTATTCCCACGTCTGCGAGGCCTGTCCCTCCTAGGGATGATTCGAATATGCATACTTGGTAATCTAGGCCGTTGGCGAGTTTCACTGCTTCTATGATGCTTGCTGGTGTTATGCTTATGTTCTCTTTAAGTTTTTTTTCGGATAAGAAGACTCCTAGGCTGCTGAGTGTTAGGGGATTTTTTTCTCGCAGGATCTCTTTAAGCATCCATACTACGCTTGTTTTGCCTTTAACTCCTGTAACTTCTATTATCGGGGTTTTGGAGAGTTTTTCATCCTTTGATAGGAGGAATTTCACTATTTCATGGTGTGTGTAGTCGACTTTTAAATTGAGGGGGCAGTGTATGGGTGCTATTATTTTCAGATTATCTGATTTTGGGATTTTTTTGACGAGCTTTATTCCTTTTTTTGTGAGGATTTTTTTACTTTTTTGGTTGAGGGTATTGTAGATGTCCCATGCGAATACTTTTTTAAAGTGTTTTTTAAGTGCGAGTGCTATTGTGATGCCGCCGTGGGTAAGATCTACTACAAGCGCTTCCATTATTATACGACCTTATTCTTTGCTGGGTGTTATACCCCCCTCGATTAACTTTTCTCTAACCTTCTTGTAGAAGTTTTTAGTCAACCTCACGAAGTAGGCTTTGTTTTTAGATTTTTGAAAAATTAGTTCTTCCATATAATTTATCTCTTCTTTGAATTGCCCATCAACCACTGCTATGGCCTTTTTACCCTTTTTTAATAATTTTATCCTGATTTCGCTTTCATCAGACACTACTAGTGGCCTTGCGCTTAATTTGAAGGGGCATATTGGGACTATTATGAATGCTTCTACTCTTGGGTCGACTATAGGACCTCCAGCCGACATGGAGTATGCTGTGGAACCGCTTGGTGTTGCTACTATTATCCCATCAGCCCTTAATTCCTCAACAACCTCGTCATCGACTAATATTTGGATGTGTAACATTTTCGCAGGTTCTCTTGTCATCATAACAACTTCATTGAGTGCTGATGGTAATTTACCATGATGGTAGACGTCTAATTGTGTTCGCTCCTCTATTATATAATTTCCTTGCAGAACTTCCTTGAGTTCTTGGAATACATTTTTGGGGTCGATTTCTGTTAAAAATCCGACTGTACCCATATTCACTCCAAGTAATGGTATTTTCTTTCCCTCTATGAAACTTTGGGTGCGTAGTATTGTCCCATCCCCTCCAATGGTTAAGATGATGTCAACGTCCATTTCCTTTAGATCCCTTGCCAGGTCTTTGAATTCTGGGACTTTGTCTGCTAGTGATGTGTCAATGGAGACTTCAACACCATTTTCTATTAAGAATTCAATGACATTCCTTGCTAATTTAATAGCCATAGGCATGTCGAGGCGTGCCACCACACCCATACGCATTAGATAACCTCCAATGCTTTCATTATCTCATGATGTAATTGTTTGTTCCCAGCTGCTATGAGTGAAGTACGCTCTTTAACATTTAAGAGGCCGTTTAGAGGATCCCCTTTTTCGGTGGTGACTATACCCCCAGCTTCTTCAACTATTAACTTTGAAGCGGCTATGTCAACTACTCTAAGATTTCCTCGCAGATCCATGAATGCGTCATATGCGCCATTGGCAACATATGAAAGTTCTAATGCCACTGAGCCTAGTATTCTCATCCTACGGATAATACGACATATATTATCGACTTTGGGAAATTTGGTACCGTAGATGAAGGCGCCCATTGAGGATTCTTCAAGGGATTTTTGTTTAGATGGCTTTATTTTTTTATTATTTAAGCGTGCTCCATGTCCCCTTAGGGCCTCGTAAATGTCATCGGTGGCAAAATTTTTAACAAAACCCATCTTCACATCATTTAACGATGGTAGAACATTACTGGAATGGTATTCTGCAATTGCAATGGATATGCCATAGAATGGTATGTTTTTGATGGCGTTTGTGGTTCCATCGAGTGGGTCTACGACGAATATTATCTGGGGCTCTGAGTCCTCTTCTTCACCTATTTTAAGGTATCCTATCTCTTCACTGATTAATGTAACTGGTCTCCCAGTATTCTCCAGCACATTTATGGTTTCATCTTCAGCTATAAGGTCTATTAGTTTTGTCGGCGTCCCATCAGCACCCATTCTTATTATTTCACTGGCTTCTTCTTTACCCACGAGGGGGGCTATGGCCTTTTGCACTTGTTCAGCCATTTTGATCGCTGTACTCCTCCAATAATAAATGTCAGATTTTTTCATTCCCACAACACCTAAAAATGATTCCTCATTATAGGTATACTAGCGCCGCTACCACAGCACCACATTCCTTGACTTTATGGTTTATTTCTTCCACTATTAAGTTCTTTATTTTTTCACCCCTCTTTCTCATCATATATTCAACCATGAAAATAGCATCTTCCCTTATAATCTTAGGATCCTTGTTTATTCCACCATTCTCAGCCACGCACCCCATATTATCAGATAATGCGACTGCTATGGCAGCTGATATAAGATCTCCCCTGCTATTGGAGATTCTATGTGAGAGTACGCAATTAACTGTTGAGCCTGTCTCAAGGGGTGGTAATCTAACTATCTGTGCATTAGCAGGAATTATACTTGAAACTTTTATAAGGTTCACATCGCCTATCCCAGCATCTATAAGAGCGTTATCAAAGGCGTTTAACCTGGTAGGCCCTTCACTCTTTCCTGATGTAATTGAAACCTTCATATTCATCACTAACCTGAAATGTGGGGTAGTGGTAGGTTTTATATAATGGTTGGTAACACTAATAATATAAAAAAATCCTTTATCAGTTTTATCTTATTGGGAGGTATAGATGATGTCAAAGAAGGTAGTGGAAGTCAAAAATTTGAAGGTCGGAAAATATGTTATCATAGATGACGAACCATCAAAGATCATGAACATATCAACGTCATCACCGGGAAAACATGGCTCTGCCAAGGCCCGTATCGAGGCGATAGGCATATTCGACAATCAGAAGAGGAGCATAGTGAAACCTGTTGACGCTAAGATAGAGATACCCATAATTGATAAAAGAACAGCCCAAGTATTAGCTATTATGGGTGATGATGTCCAATTAATGGATCTTGAAACCTATGAAACGTTTGAGACTCCCATCCCCGAGGATTTGAAGGATAAACTTGTTGAAGGGAGTGAGGTGGAGTACATTACCACAATGGGTAAAAATAAACTTATGAGAGTTAAATGATATGTTCCTATACTTGGAGGATTCTTCAAAATTTGCTTTTTCAAGGAGAGAATCCCTTAAAGAATTCCTATCATCCCCGAGAAGTGGGGATGCTTTTGGCATGCTGGGCATCCCCTTTGACTCCACAGCAACTTATATGCCAGGGGCTAGATTCGGCCCATCATCAATTAGAGAAGCATCCTATAATTTTGAAAGGTATAATCTAACATTTAATAGGGAGCTTAAAGTGCCCATTTTTGATTTGGGTGATGTTAGGGTCGTGGCAGGAGACTTTAAGGAAACATCAAAGAGGATAATAGACACATTAACTAGCCTACTATCCTATGAGCTTAAACCTTTAATACTTGGAGGAGAGCATACGATAACCTACCCCATTGTAAAAGTCCTCCAATCCAAGCACAACCCTCTTATTATCCATTTTGACGCACACATGGACATGAGGGATCATTATGATGGAAGATTCTCACATGCAACAGTAATGAGGCGGGTATATGAGCTCGAACCTCAGAGCATAATCATGGTAGGTGTCAGATCTGCATCCAGAGAGGAAATAGAATTTGTCATGGAACATGAAATTGAATATTACACTTCGCAGATGATCCATGAGGATATAGAAGAGGTGACTAGTAAACTTAAAGATATTAAGGGCCCGGTATATGTAACAGTTGACATGGACGTCCTCGACCCCTCATATGCCCCCATGGTAGGTAACCCCACCCCATGTGGACTCACACCATTCCATATGGAAAAGTTCATTGAAATTATAAGCAGAAAAGATATAATAGGCGTTGACATTGTGGAGGTCACATCCCCGGTGAAAGGTGATCAGACCGGGCTCAACGCTGCTAAGATTCTCCATGATCTATTGTCCCTAAAATCATAAGAGGTGCACTCACACATGAACACTAGAGAAGTTGAACTTTCAGGTCATATAATTGATAGCTTAATCCTCCCAAAGGCCTTGGATGTGATAATGGATATGGGTGGAGATTTCAAGATACTTGAATTTGAGATCGGTAAAAGGAAGACGGATCCAAGTTATGCTAGGATACTCGTATCGGCTGATACACCATCCCATTTAAACGAAATACTTGATGAATTAAGCGAGATAGGCGCATCAATAGCAGAGATAAAAGAAGTGGAACTCCGAGCAGCTGAAAAAGATAAGGTGTTACCTGATGGTTTTTACTCTACAACAAACCACCCCACTTTCATCTTCTATGAAGGGGAATGGAGGGAAGTCCAGGACATTGAAATGGATTGTATGATAGTGGTAGACCCCAAGACAAAAACTGCAAGATGTAAACCAATAGGGGAAATAAAAAAGGGGGACCTAGTAGTCGTTGGAAGAGAAGGTATAAGAGTATCCCCCCCAGAGAGGCCCCGCGGGAAAAAGGGAATCTTTGAATTTATGGGGAGCGCCGTATCATCCGAAAAACCCCTCATCACTACCATCAAGAGAATAGCATCAGAGATCATAAGAGTAAAGGATAATGGTGGTAAAATCGCCCTTGTAGCAGGGCCAGCTGTCGTGCACACAGGATCCGCTCCCATAGTTGCCGAGATGATACGTGAGGGTTTTGTTGATGTACTATTCGCGGGTAATGCCCTCGCAACACATGATATCGAAAACGCCCTCTATGGTACATCCTTGGGCGTCTGCGTCAAAACAGGTGAATCAGTAAGCAGAGGCCACCACCACCATATTTATGCTATAAATGAGATTAACAAGGCTGGTTCCATAAAGGCAGCAGTCGAGAAGGATGTATTGAAAAAGGGTATAATGTATGAATGCGTCAAGAATAACATCCCATTTGTATTAGCCGGATCTATAAGGGATGATGGACCACTCCCCGATGTTATAACGGATGTCGTGGAGGCCCAAAATGAAATGCGACGCTACATTAGGGAAGTTGACATAGTGCTGATGATAGCTACAATGCTACATTCAATAGCCGTGGGAAACCTTCTACCATCTCATGTTAAAAGCATATGCGTAGATATAAACCCTGCAACAGTGACAAAACTTGCTGATCGTGGCAGTTCCCAAGTCGTGGGTGTTGTAACAGATGTGGGGGCGTTCCTACCCATCCTATGGGATGAAATCAAAAAGAACAAGTGATAATATTGCTAAGAGGGAACATATTAAATGTTTTCACAGGGGATATATACCCTGCTGAGATAATCATAGAAGATGGTATAATCAAGATTGTGAGAAAAATAAAAGCGGATTTCGATGGGATCCTACTTCCAGGTTTCATAGATTCACATACACACATTGAAAGTTCGCTGATGACACCATCATCTTTTGCAGAAGCCACCATACCCCATGGGACCACCGCAGTGATAAGCGACCCCCATGAAATAGCCAATGTAATGGGTCTTGAAGGGATCGATTTCATGATAGAGGATTCAAAGAGGGTCCCCTTGAAATTCTTTTTCACAGCACCATCATGTGTACCCGCAACAGAATTCGAAACAGCAGGTGCAAAGATAGGAATCAATGAAATAAGAACCCTTCTTGAGAGGGATGACATAGTGGCCTTGGGGGAGATGATGGATTTTCCAGGTGTCATATCAGAGGACCCAGAGGTCATCAAGAAGATAGAAGTCGCGAGGGAGGCGTGCAAGCCTATAGATGGACATGCCCCACTCCTATCGGGGGATGATCTTTGCAAGTATGTGGAGAAGGGTATATCAACTGATCATGAGTCCGTATACGCTGAAGAAGCTCGGGAAAAGAAGGAACTGGGAATGAAGGTCATGATAAGGGAAGGTTCATCCGCGAAGAACCTTCAGGAACTTGCAAGCATAGGAGGGGATTTCCTAGTGTCTGATGATATTGAACCTGGGGATCTCATTGAAGGCCATATGAACGCTATCCTCAGGAAAGCCGTGGAATATGGTATAGATGAAGTGGAAGCTGTTAGAATGGTCACAATAAACCCTGCGGACCATTACTCACTAGATTTTGGTGCAATAGCCCCTGGGAGGAGTGCCGATATAGTATTAGTAGATAACCTGAAAAATTTCACAGTCAAGAAAGTATTTATCGACGGCAGACTCGTTGCAAAGGATGGTAAGAGATTATTCAGAATCAGGGGGGAAGAGAGAACACCACCCCAAGGGAAAATCAGGATAAAAGACCTTGAACCATCTAGGTTGGAGATCCAAGCCTCTGGCAACAAGGCGCGAGTAAGGATCATCAACGTGTTTGATGGGCAGATTATAACTTCAGAATCTGCACGGGAACTCCCCATCATAGATGGGATAATACAACCACTCCCAGAAGATGACATACTGAAGGCATCAGTCATAGACAGATACGGCCATGGGAACATAGGAAACGGTTTTGTTAAAGGTTTCGGCATACAGGAGGGTGCCCTAGCATCTACGGTTGCCCATGATTCTCATAATCTAATAGTTGTCGGCACCTCCACCGATTATATGATGGAGGCTGTTGATGTCCTTAAAGGGGTTGGTGGGCTTGTCGCGGTAGCCCCTGATGAATATATGCATCTTAAATTGCCAGTTGCTGGTCTCATGTCCCATGAAAGGGTGAATATTCTTGCATGTAAAGCTAGACAACTTAACGATTTTGTGGCAGATATGGGATCAAGCTTGTCCAATCCTTTCATGACAATGTCCTTCTTGTCACTCCTTGTAATCCCGCGGTTGCGTTTAAGCGACAAAGGACTATTTAACGTTGAAGAGCGTTGCTTTGTTGATCCAATTTTGTCCTGAGAGAATCTATTATCATTTTCATGGCCATTTTCTCCCTGGATCCTCCTACCTTATCAACCACCCTCTTCATTTCTAATATACGATCTATGATATCCCCCTTATTTTCAACGCGATTTATACGAGTATAATTTATCAAGGATTCTATAATCGCGTATATGCTTCTGTTTAATGGTTCTTTGAAATTTTTACCCTTGCATATCCTTTTAACATCTGCTGTTATAATGAATAATCTAGATTCCCCGTATCGGTCCCTTCTTTTAATGCTCTTCACCTTTTTCATGGTTGCTGTGAAAAATGATGAAGCACCCTTCAAAATCAAATATTCAGAGTATGGTATGAAATAGTCACTTTCGAGGTCTCCTAGGGTGGCCTCTGTGAACAGGATGGGATCATCTGTAATATTAACTGTGAAATTACCAGTAGCTAGTATATTTGAGAGGGTGTGGCTTCCCTCATAAAGGTATAATATTACTTCCTTTGGACTTTTACATATCACACCAATAGGTGCTGCGTTACCTTCACCTTCACCATTTAAAGTTGTAACTATAGTCTCATATAATAAGCCCTTCTCCATTTTAAGGGATTTGAGGCTTTTCACTTCCTCGTAATCTCCTATATCTTCCACCCCACATTATTTTACCACGAATCCTTCGATGTCAGCATTGATAACACAATCAAAGTCGATTTTTTCATACCAGCCCGCTTTTCTGAACATGTCCATGAAACAGACGCCAATAACTTTCCCACCATCTTTTAAGGATTCTTTTATCAGTTTTTTAACATCTTCAATCTTGGCGCCTATCTTTGGCATTGAAAGGCCTCCTAAGAGTATGAGGGCGTCCACTTTATAAGGGTTTACATCTCCTAGTTCAACACCATACTCAGTTAATACAAGTTCTCTGGCCTTTTCAAAGTCCGTGTTTGGGATGAAAATGCTCTTTTTGTCCCTTGCAGCGTATGCGAAAAGTTCTGCGAATGGGGTGCAGACACCTGGGACGCCAGCATACCCAATTGTCTCAACATCCGCAACTTCCTCACGGAAAGCTGTTAAATTGCCTTTTATACCCTTAAACTCTTTAACCTTCTCCATTATAACCAACCTCCCATCGCAATTTATATGATTATAATTTATATAAAATACTATTGGAGGTGGATCGTATCAAATTAGAGATTGAAAATTTAAAAGAAGCCCTTGAGATGATCACCTCTTCAGGGGGATTTTATAGGCTCATCCCAGAAGTGAGAACGAATATAGTGATGGCGAAAGAAAATGCCAGGACAATTAATGACGTGGCAGGAATCCCAGGGAGGATCACAGTCCATAAGAGGGAAGTTTTCGCATGCAGAGAACCTGAATATGGTGCTTCTTCACATCTAGCACGTCTTATATTAGAGATAAGAAAATATGATCCCACATTGAGGAGTGGGATTAACATAAAATATGATAAGGCCATTATAGAAATCTGTGAAAGGATGGGTCTTAAAGTCTCATATTATGATAGGAGAAAAGAGCCAAGGGCGATCAAAGAAAAAGAAGGGGCGACCATACCATGGGGTGTTAAAGTCGCTGTTAAAAGGATAGGCAGGGTACCTGATGTAATATACCATAAGGGGGATTGGGGAAAAGAGCCCATGATAGTACTTTTAGCAGCCGATGCAGTTGAAGCTGCTAGAATAGCCATAAAAATAGGGGATGAATATGAAGTATGAGATGTATCATGAAATCATTCAACAACCACAATCATTAAGGGAAACATTAAAAAGGGAAAAGTCTCATATGGATGAAATCTCCGATAAACTAAGGGAATATGATAAAATATACCTTATAGGATGCGGGAGCTCCCTTTCAACATGCTACTCTGTACGTGACGCCATCAACATTTATTATGATATGGATATAAATATATTCACAGGTTATGAGTTCCTTTATCATAAAAAAATCCAAGATAAGGATTCTTTTATCATATTAACTTCACAATCTGGTGAAACAGCAGATACCCTTGCAGCATTGCGGAAAGCTAGAAAATATAACCTCAAAAGTATAACAATAACTAATGAACCCGCCAGTACCATGGCCAGGGAATCGGATGATACAATATTAACCCATTGTAAGCGGGAGAATGCGATAGTAGCGACAAAAACATATATAAACCAACTACTATGCTTGTATTACATCCTCTTTGGAGTCTATGATGATGAAATTTCAAAAAATATACTAAAGGACCTTAAGAAGTTGCCGAGCGTCACTGATAAGCTCATAACTGAGACAGAAGAGGAGAACAGGCTCCTTGCGTTTGAGTTTAAGGATGATGATATATTCTATTGTATGGGTAGCGGTCCGAATTATGGTCTTGCCTATAAACTTGCAATGACAATGTTCATGGAAGGAGCGCTTAAACACGCCTGTCCACTTTATTCAGGAGAATTTAGACACGGGTTAATTGAAAAAGTTGAAGAGGGTGTTCCAGTAGTCTTTTTAGAGGCTGATCTTCCGGGTGATGTTCTGACGAGGAAATCCATCGAATTCTGCGAGAAAATCAATGCAAAGAATATAATCTTTTCAATGAAAGACTACAGTAACCTTAACAGGCTATTATCACCTTTCATATTAATCATACCACTTGAATGGTTCATATATTATCTTGCAGCTTATAATAACAAGGATCCGGGAAGCACAAGACATATAGGGAAAGTAAGATACTAAAGTCTGTGAACTGCCCCCACCCTGGTGGATGGAGGCTCCTCAGTGAGGCCTTATCCTCCCATTGGCAAGTTCATACCATCCTGTCCCAGTGGACTTGAAATATACCTTCCCTGAATGGAAAATTTTTGCAAGTTTTATTCTACTTTGAGGGTTTGTTTCTTTTTAACTTCTACCTTTGGGAGTTCTACTGTCAGAACACCATCCTCGAATGTTGCCTTAGCCTCGTCCACTTTTATCTTAGCTGGTAATCTCAATTCTCTTCTTGCTTCACCATATCTGCGCTCTTTTTTCACGTA
>LDZQ01001543.1_pt1 | contig 26299 bp, 23 predicted proteins | sample 615361 | NCBI WGS metagenome assembly LDZQ01 (sample SAMN03408297, study PRJNA278302) | terrestrial metagenome | isolation source: oil reservoir sample I2 | place: USA: Alaska, North Slope, Ivishak formation | collected 2013 | reverse complement strand
GGGTTAGCTGTCAGGATTTTAGGGGCGATTCTGGCCGTGAATCTGGACAGATTATACAACTTCACAGGTGGTGGGAACTAGGGTATAAAATAAAAAATACAAAGTAGAAATGAATATTTGGTGGAGGTGAAAAAATGAAAGAAAAGAAATTATGGGGACTCCTCATTAGCTTATTTATAGTCTCAGCCATAGTTAGTGTAAGTGGGTGTACAAGTGGTGAACCACCAAAAACAATAACTGAAACAAAGACAATGACTAAAACAAAAACAATTACTACAACAGAGACCAAAGAAGTAACTAAAACAGAAACATACACCAAGACACTCACTAAAACAGAAACAAAAACAATCACGTATACACCAACAGAAACATATACAGAGACATATGGAGAACCCGTTAAAATAAAAGAATTCTATATGCTAAATGATGACAACTATTGGGAAATTCATCTAAGATTTATTGATGAGCAGGAGCAAGAAGTTCCTGCATCAGGTACTTTGAAAATTGAAATACAAGATGAGTATGGATTTAGTATTTACAAAACTACAATATCCATAACTAAGAGCGATTTTACATACCTTGAATTGTTCGATGAAGTATATTACAAGAGAACAATATGGAAGGATGAGGTTAAGAAAAAAGGATTTAGCTCTCGTGGGATTGCATATGTAGAATTTATATCAGATAGCGGAACAGTATTGAAAGCACAGGATAGTATCTATGGAATTCCAGAAATGAGCGATGAAGAAAAAGAAGCATACTTTGAGCAGAAGTACCTTCAAAATTCTAAGGAATGCGAGAATTGTATAGTCACCAAAGGGAACTTTAGAATACAAATTATTAGGTATGGCTGGTATGAAGCTCTAGACTGGGATGAAATTAAGAAGTATTTCAGGGTTGATTTTAAGATTACCAACGTAGGTTCTGAAGTCGATTACATCTTTGAAGATGATGCATACTTAATAGATATAGCCAATGATAATAAACAATATGGAGCGAGTTGGGATAGCAAACTAGAAAACTCTGAAATATTGCCTAGGAGTACCGAAGAAGGGTACCTGTTATTTGAGGGACTTCCAGAAAAACCATCAAGAAAAGTAAAGTTTGTATGGATGGTAGATGATTGGCCAGAGGATATCTATTACGAGTTTTATGTGTATATTCCCTGATTTTTTATTTTTATTTAGAACTACTTTAACAACAGCTTCAACTGGGTTTCTCAAGGCAAAGTTAGTTTTAGTGGTAATGTAAATCTTAAAGCCAGTATAAGAGTTAATGTCGAAAAATTTATTTGAGTTTATGCCAAATCTCAAAAAGGTGAGAGGGATGAGACCTCTAGTTTGGGGTTTCATCTTAACTGTGGTGGGAGCATTCTTTTGGGTGTTGTTCAGTGTGGTTTTTGGAGTAGCAGCGGGACTTAGTGGTACTGATGTACCTTCTACATACATGGCTTTGATTTATGTCTCAGGAGTTGCAATGCTGTTTAGTTTGCCTGTAGCAGTGGTCATAGAGCTTTATCGTTGGATAAAAAAGAAGAAAAAACGAACTGGTACGTTTCCAGAATAAAGTGGGAAAAATGAGGATACACAAATCTATGTTATCCATTCCAGGATTAGATATCGCATCTAAATAATTCTGTTCATTTTCTTTCCGCCTTTAATATAGCTTCTGAATGTAGTTAAGTTTTCCAAGAATATCTCTTTGGCTCTCTCGTTAACAAAGGGATTCTTCTCAGGTTCTTTGACAACTCCCTCATAAGCTGAAAGCAATCCTATTGGAGTTATTTTCATTACTTCTTCAAAAGTTTCAAAGTCTCTTTTATATGGGTAACAGAGCCAGACTTCATCGAACACGCTTCCCTTTATCCTCTCTCCCCTGTACTTTATGTATGGGTTTACAAGGTACATCATGGCTTCTCCAATAGCCTCGTATATGTTCGCTTTTTGTATAACCCCCTTGTTGGAACGGTAACCCTTCACTTCAATTCCTATTATGCGGTTTTCTTCTTCGTTCACTGCAATTATATCCGCATCTGGTGAAAAGTCGATAAATGGATCCCATTTATCTCCACTTGGTGCATTCTGCTTCACATCTATAAGAACGTAATCAAAAGATTTTGAAAGAGCTGAGGCTATAAGCGATTTAATTTTTCTTTCTTTTTCTTCTGATGGAACAATGCTTTTGGGTTTTGTTTTTTCCAATATGCTTAATAAACTCTGTCCTTCTCTTAATAGAGCTTTAAGAAATTCAAAAATTTCATCTTCATACTTTAAAGCCAGTAAAACTACATCATTTTCGACGACTGCTATTGTTCCAGCTACATGGATATTGCCACGTCTGCTTTTAAATTTTGAAGAGACAGTATCACAATGCAAATCAAGACCATTTCGAACTAATTTGTCACAATTAGCTAAGATTAAACTCGAATATGGTTTCAAATGTTGTTCATATACAATAGCTTCACTAATTTTTGCTGTTTTAGAGTACCAATCTAAAGACCATGCTCTTACAGGAACTTCTTCATAGTCAATTCCATGAATTTTCCTAATTTCCTCTAAGTAGTATAATATCCTATCATGGACTTCCTTTTTAAAATATGGAGCATAATACCTCAAATACATAAACTCACCAATATAAAGTTATTAAGGCAAATATATTAAAATTTAATCTAGACTTTGACAATATCCCTCTGTTTACTGTTTAATTTTATTCTATGTCTTCTATTATAAAAAGAAAAAAATTAAAGTTCTAAAATAGGCAAAGCCTTCTTAAGCTCATCTACTAAGTAATAATATATTCTCACTGCATTCTTCACATTTTGTCTATAATGTTTTCCACCAACATTTTTAGATGCTCTACCTTGAAGGAATTCTATAAGATGTGATGCATCAGCCGGTGGATTTGGAACTTTAGACATAACGTTATTATTCAAGAAGTTTTGAACAAACTTTCTAAATAAAGCGAAGTCTTTGGCTTTTTCAGGATTATTTAGCATTTCATCTTTTCTTATTGAGTTAGGTGTTAGTCTATAACTACTTTTCTGGTATCTAACTAGGTCATCAACTAATTCAACTGGAAATACAGCAATGTATCCTCTTTTAGTTCCGTGCTTTCTGGTTTTTATTTTGACTCTTTCTAAATCATAAACAGCAATTTTCTTTTTCCATTTTCTTGGCAAGTCAAAGGCTTCAAAAGTCTCATCAATAACCTTTGGATCAAACTGATTCATTAAAGCTAGGACTTCTTGACCTCTAAGACCAGTGAAAGCTAATAGCTTCAAGAATAGTCTTCTAGCGTGAATTATTTCCGGTTTTGTTCCTTTAACGTCTTTAATAATGTTCACAATATCTTTTGCCTTGATTATCTTTTCTGTTTCTGGTCTTGCTTTGCTTTTGATGTTTGGAATTACAGCTTTGAAGTCTATGCTTTCACTTTTCTTTATTGCTCCTTTTTCTACTAAGAAGTTTATGTAACTCCTTATTGCATTATAAACGTGCCTATCTGGATTTCCAGATTTTGTTGGTGGTATTGCTTCAATTATTTTCCTTAACTCGGCTGGAGTATTGGCTTTTTTGCCTTTTAAGTAGTTGTCTAATTTACTTATGTATCGGTTAGCCATTGATGGTGTTTCTTTCTTTATCCAGTTTATGTATTCCTCTCTGTCTCTGTCATAGTCGAGTATGTAGGTTTTTGGCTTTTTAGGTGGTAAAGCTTTTGGAAAAATGTTTTCCTCCGGAAAAGGCTCGATTTCGAGAATAGCTTCTTTATAGGTGTCCTTTTCCCTGAGTATCTCGAGTCCACCGCCTTCCCTGGCTAGGCTACCCCGGCGCTCGGTCTTTAGTAAAAGAGCTCAACTTATAAACCTTGCTGGTTTTGAGGAGCAAAAATGTAAAAAGTGAAGGTCTCACTCCTTATCACTGCAAGATGCCAATCCGCAGAGCAAAAGCAGTGGCAAGTCCTCTAAGCCTATTTTTCCTTCAATGATCTTTTTTCTGATGAGCTCTCGCAGATTCATCATCCACATCACCTCCTCCCACGAAAAAAGCAACGTATTTATAAATTTTCGTGATTCAAAAAAGCAGGTGATGTACATACAAGAACATTGAGAAAAAGGAATGGGTTCAGCAGACCCTCGGCACGGGGTCACCTATTGGTGGCTCCATGAACCTCTTTCCACCTATACCTGTCTCAAGGATAACCTTTCCGCGGTACTGCTCTATAACCTCCCCTATTATTGCGGTATCTCTGCCGAGTTTGGTTTTTCTCATGGCTTGGAGGGCCTCCTCAGCGTATTCTCTCGCGACAACCATCACCACTTTTCCTTCGTTGGCTACTTCATATGGGCTTATGCCGAGCATATCGCTCGCAGCCCTTACCTCCGGCTTTACCGGGATGTCGCTCTCTCTTACCAGAATTCCAACGTTGCTCTTTTTTGCTATCTCATTTAGAGCGTTGCTCAGCCCGCCTCTTGTGGGGTCTTTCATTGCATGGATATTTTCCCAGCCAATTGCATTGGCAACGGACTTCACAACTTCCCATATAGGAGCGACGTCACTCTTAAGCTCCGTCTCGAAGGCTATTCCCTCTCTATGGCTCATCAGGGCTATTCCGTGGTCTCCAACAGTTCCGCTGACCAAAACAATATCTCCCACCTTTGCCCCGGCATCGCTTATCGGTCTTTCCGCTATCCCGATCCCAGCAGTTATGATAAAAATCCCTATCTTGTCTTCCACCACTTTAGTATCTCCAGTAACTATCGGCACCGGAACCTCTTTTGCTGTCTCATCCATTGATTTTAGGATTCTCTCAAAGTCCTCTCCGCTAAATCCTTCCTGAATTATCATAGAGTTTGCAAGTGCTAAAGGCTCTGCTCCCATTACGGCTAAATCATTCACCGTTCCGCTCACAGCTAAGCGACCTATATCCCCCCCAGGAAAGAAGAGGGGCTTAACTGTATGTCCATCTATAGTAAACACCAGATGCTTGTCCCCAAAGGGAATCGTTGCACCATCATCTAAGGAATCCAGCCCTATTCCCCCGGCTGATTTCAAAGTGAGGTTCTTGAGAATCACGTCTCTAATGAATTCCTCCATTAACTCTCCACCGGCTCCATGTTCAAGCTTTATTCTCATACTCACCACCGCTTTTTCATCAAAGAGAACCCTTTAAAATGTTGCGAAGCAGTAAAAAGAGGAATCAAAGTATTAAATCCTCCTTGCTCAGATAACCCTCTAAATAGAGACCTCCAAGGAGCGCCTGGCCGACGTTTGTCCCATTGTCTCCCCTTGGCACTTCGTAGGTTGAGTAAAACCTTAGACCATTGGCCTCCACGATTTTTCTTATCGTTTTCACTATAAGCTCGTTGTATGCAACTCCACCGCTTATGCCGACGTTCTTAACTCCGAAATCCTTGGCTTTCTCGACTGCGACTTCTCCAAAGGCCCTTCCCAAAGCTAAGTGGGCTGAATAAGCTATGTCAGCTGGACTTGCCTTGCTTTCAAGAACCTGTTCAAAGAGCTCCTCAATCTTCAGCTCTTCTCCCTCTATGGGAATGGTAAAGCCCAGATCGTTTTTGCCTTTAAAGGCTACTCCTTCAAGCTTCATTGCAGGTTCTCCTTCGTAGGTTCTCTTATAAGCGACGTTGAGCAGAACCGCTATTGCATCGAGAACCCTGCCAGTTGAGGAGGCATAGCCGACGTTTATTTCCCTTGCGAGCTGGTTAAGTATTACGTTAAACTCAACTTTTCCGTATCTGAGGTTTTCAACAGCTTTTGGACAGTGTTTCTCGATTATCTCCTTTACCTCATCAATTCCATAGAGCTTACCCAGAATTCCGGTTAAAGCCCTAAGCGGGTAGTAGCTCGCCAAGTCCCCTCCAGGGAGTGGGTAATAGCTTATGTGGGCAAGTCTCTCAACGTCTTCGTAGCTTAAGTATAAAACTTCACCGCCCCAGGTGTTCCCATCGCTTCCGTAACCAACTCCGTCCACAGCTATGCCTATTATCTCCTCAAGTTTGTGTTCGGCCATAACAGAGGCAATGTGAGCGTAGTGGTGCTGGACCTGAAGAAACTCAGCGTTTTCTTCCTCGGCTATCTCCATGGCAAGCTTTGTGGTGTTGTAGAGCGGGTGAAGGTCAGCAACCACAAGATCAAACCCCTTAACCCTCAGTATTTTCTTGAAGTGAGCTATGGCACTCCTCATGAACTCAAGAACTTCAACCTTTGAAGTGTTTCCTATGTACTGGCTTGGATAAACCCTCGACCCCTTTACCACTCCAAAAGCGTCCATGAGCTCTGCCCCAACCGCCAAGCCCGAGTACTTGAAGGGTATCTCTATTGGCAATGGAACAAACCCTCTGCTTCTTCTTATCACTGCTCTCTTTCCATCGACGAACCTGATAACGCTGTCATCTGTCCTGTTGAGGATTTTCCTGTTGTGCAGCAAGAAGTAGTCAGCCAAATCCTTGAGCTCCTCAAAGGCTTTCTCGTTGTCTATTACCATCGGCATTCCCGGGTAGTTTGCAGAGGTCATAACGTAAACGGGGCTCTTTGAGTAGTGGAAGAGGATGTAGTGGGTTCCGGCATAGGGAAGCATGACGCCTATGGTGGGCAAACCGGGGGCTAAAATCTCAGGTAGCGGGAATGGCTCCTTCTTCCTTAGGGCCACTATCGGCTTTCTGTAGCTTGTGAGTTCCTCTCTTTCCACATCGCTGACTATTGCAAAGCTCTCTACTGTTTCCAGGTCTTTAGCCATTATTGCAAAGGGCTGCTGTGGTCTTAGAATTCTCTTTCTAAGCTCCTTCACCACTTCCTCATTGGTAGCGTCGCAGGCTATGTGAATCCCACCTATGCCTTTTATCGCCACTATGTAGCCTTTGTCAATGAGCTCCGCGGCCTTCTTCAAGGGGTCTCCGGTTATTTCTCTCCCATCGTTCGTGTAGAGCCTGTAGCTCGGCCCACAGACGGGACAGCAGACGGGTTCAGCGTGGTATCTCCTATTTAGAGGATCCCTATACTCGCTCTCACAGTAGTCGCACATATCGAATTCTCTCATCGTTGTGTTTATCCTGTCATATGGGAGGTCTTCTATTATTGTAAACCTCGGACCGCAGTTTGTGCACACGATGAAAGGATACATGTACCTCTTATCCGTGGGATCGAAAAGTTCCCTAAGACAGTCATCGCATATGCTCACGTCTGGCGGTATAACCGAGTCCCCACCTCCCCCACCTCTTGAGCTCTTCTCAATGTAAAACCTGTCAAAGCCCTGAAGCGGAAGTTCCTTTGTTTTTACCTTTTCCACTCTCGCTAGAGGAGGTGCCTTCTCTTTAAGAGCCTTCAAAAAGGCCTTTATATCATCTTCTTTACCCTCAACAACGATTTCGACACCAGCATCACCGAGATTTTTAACATATCCCCTCAACCCGTGTTCATGAGCAATTCTGTAGATAAAAGGCCTGAAACCAACTCCCTGAACAATCCCCTCAACATGAATATGATAAGTCCTCACCACTCCCACCTATTCCAAAATCGAAAAAATGGCATTTATACCTTTTCAAAACCAAAAGTTAAAAACTAATGAAGAGTTTTTAACTGAAGGTTTTTACTCTAAAGTTTTGAGAACGAAAAGGCAGAAAGGAATAAAAAGAATACTTTACATATATCAGAAGGTGTAGTGGTCATGTATATCATAATAGTCTATGACGTGAACGTTTCTCGGGTGAACAAAGTGAAGAAGTTTTTACGGCAACATTTAATCTGGGTCCAGAACAGCGTTTTTGAAGGGGAGGTCACGATGGCTGAATATGAGAGAATTAAAAACGGAATTAGAGAGATTATAGATGAAGATGAAGATTCTGTAATTATTTACAGGTTAAGAGCGAGACCAAAGAGAAAGAATATTGGAGTGGAAAAGAACCCAATTGAGGATATTATTTAGAACATATTGATTTGAAAATACAGTTTCTGCACTCCCATCCGAACCGTGGTTTTGGATCTTTAGGGAGTTCTCCATTTTCCATAGATTCTATTAGTTTTATAATATCCCTGGCCCTCTTTAAAAACCTTTTAAAGGCCTTTGAGTCTTTTTTGATCTTCAGCTTTTTCCATGGGATTAACTCATTATGCCGAAATATCCAGAGGTGTCCAAATTCTGCATCAGGAAGCATATTTAGATACGCATTTAGCTGTTCGGTATAGGCGTTCAACACACTTTCCTCATCAACCTCATCCAGGTTCTCTGGAATTTTCTCGTAAGACCAATCCTTAAGGAACTTAAACTCGAACACGTGCTCTCCTATCACAAGATCAATCTTACCACTTAAAACCCCCCCATCCCCCAAATCATACGAGACTTCCTTTTCTATCTCAGGATTATCTCCGATATCACCTTGGAGGTATGGCCATGAATCCTTGATAAGTCCCAAAAGGCCCATGTGAAGTACCTGGCCTAGTATTCTTTCCTTATTTTTCTCTCCAAAAAATCTAACGTCATAGCGAGTGGTTAATGCCGCTTTTAAAGAGCAGAAAGAGACAGAAGTTACCCCGATGGTCCTTTTAGGCCCCCTGACGTTTCCATACTTGAGGAGATTTTCCAACCTTTTCCCAAACTCCTCTATCTCCTCCACCCCCTAAAACCACGCCACCAACGGCTCATACTCCCTAACCCCAACGAGGTGCTTAATTAACTTATACGCTTCAAGCCTTATTAGCCTTTGTTTAGTGACGTTTTTCTTGAGAGATGGGTGACGCACGCTCTTCCTCATTTCTTCATTGAACACCTTTAAAACAATCTTCTTTCCCTCTTCGTTGAGCAGAACACCATTCAGATCATCTCTAAAGTGATTTCCCTTTATTATTCCCTGTTTTACCAAACGGTTTGCTATACGATCTGCCAGTACTGGCTTAAAGATCTCGCTCAAATCTAAAGATAGAGAAAACCTCCTCTCTCCCGGCTCGTGGAGATAGCTCACAGTTGGCACAAGCTGAGTGTTGTAGAGCTCGCTCACTATCGTGGCATAAAGTCTAGAGTTCAGGAAGCTTATCAACGCATTCATTTCGTTTTGAGGAGGTCGCCTTGTTCTTTTTACAATTTTAAAATCCTCTGGAAGGGTTTCATCCCAGCATGCATAATATTCCTGCCTTATCCTTGCCTCAACGTTCATGATATCGGTTATTTTCTCCACCCCGCTAAGTTCCTCCAGAAGTTCGTTGAAAGATGCGTTAACCTTCCATCGCTTCAGGTTATTTTCCATATTTATAGCTCCACCAACAACAAAAAGCCTTGCTAACTTGAGCCTTTTCTCTTGATCCAAATAATGTTGAGCCTGCTTTATTATCAAATCTCCCGAGTTTAAACTTTCCCTTGGATAAAAAGAACCATCATAATAACCATAGTGGTTAAAAAAGTGGACTGCTATCCCCTTTTGAGCCAAGAAATGCAGAGCTTGAGAGGTTATGTTCACATGACCATAGACGTAAATGTCGTAAATGCCTTCAACGGCCAAAGGCCTTTTTCCTTGTGCGTTTTCAAAATAGAGTGTATTTTCCCTTCTTAAGAGCGTCCCATCAGATAGGAAGGTTATGGAGCGTTTTCTCATTACCATCACACCCAACAGATCTCATAATAAGCGCACTTTCTACATTTCTTTGAATTAACCGGGTCCGGCGGAACCGGGAGTGATTTTATCCGCTCAACTTCTTCAATTGCATCTTTGACTTCTTTTTCTCTATCTTCCAGTGTTACCTCTTTGGTCTCTCTGAGTTTTGGGTAGTTAAGAATTGCTTTCGCATTTATACCAAGCTTTTTGAGATAGTAGAGGTAATAAAGGGCCTGCATCTCATGTGCTTTTTCCATTGATTTGCTCTTCTTGACTTCATGAACCTCAACTATCTCGTTCTTTTTAATGAAGTCGATGCTTATTGGTCCGATGTTAATGCCCTTTTCCTCTCCAAAGTAGCTCTTTTCATGGAGGAATCTCCCCAGATCAACCCATTCGCTTTCTTGTTCCATTGTTATTCCATGGGCAAAGTACCATAGCTTTGTCGGGCAGATGAAGAGGTAGTTTATTTCTGTACCTCTTATCCAAAGATCTTCTTCTGTATATGCTTTATCCACCCCCAAACCTCCACACCAACCAGTACCTCATAAAGGGGTCACTTATTTCATACACGCCATTAATTCTATGTACAAGCTCTTTTTCGCGGAGTGCCCCCACCGAGTACTGCACGGGAGAGGGGGAGCGGAATTCGTACCTGGCAAGGAAATTGGTTGAATAAAGGTCTTTTTCTCCCCTGGCTATCGCAAGTAACACCTTTTTCTGTGAAAGAGGCAAAGAATCCCAGATTTCGATGTAACTTGCATCGCTTTCAACAACAAGCTTTGAAAAGGCCTCATCTACATCATTTAATGTCAGAGTTCCTTTAAGTTTTCCAAGGTACCAGAGCTCATGACAGAATTTCTGGGTATAATAAGGATGACCATCCGTCAGTTCGAGGATCCTGTCGGCTATCTCATCCTTCAGTGAAATCCCCGTGGAATGAAACTTCTCCATTATAAACTCTCTAAACTCCTCAAGGGGTATCTTTTTTAATATAAGATGCCTTCCGAAGTTATAGAACGGGCTCTGGGCCGAGCGGAAGATTTTTTCCATCATGCTTTGCTTGCTGCCAATAAAAACGTAGGTAACTTCTTTGTGCCATTGAAATTCAGAACGCATCTTTTTTAAGACTTGGTTACCAAGTTCTGCTATTTCCTGGAATTCGTCGAAGACTACCACGACACGCTTTTTAGAATGCTCTGCAAGCCGTTGGGGCAATTTAAGACTCTCCTCAAAGGCCCGTTCTTCTTCCCCTATTGAAAATTCAACCTCAACGTTCTCTCCAAGGCTTATCTTGGGGGTTACGGTTCTAAAAAGCTTTTTAACGCTTTCCAGGATGTCTCTGGTCTTCCAGTTCTTTATAGCCTCCGATGCGATCTTCTCCGCAAGTTCTTTTTTTGTTAAAACCCTATAGCAGTCTATCCAGAGAGGTATCACCTTGTCTCCAAGCTCAAGCAGCGTGTTGTGAACGAGTGAACTCTTTCCAAACCTCCTCGGGGAGTAGATTATGACGTTCTGACCGCTAAGCATTTCGGTTTTAAGTTCCTCAAGTTCTCTCTTTCTGTCTGCGAAGTTTTCTCCATCAACCGGCTCTGCGTATATGAACGGGTTTCTCATTATAGTCTCACCTATAATAGATTTAGCTATAATTATTTTTACAGTTTTTGTTATAATTTTTGGTATGGGTTTATTTGATATGGTTTTGGCTGTAATTCAATTCTCACAGGATTTCATCTTCCTCAGGTTCGTCAAGAAGTCCTAGTTCATGGCTGTATTTCAAGTTAGCAACCGTTACATGCTGCTTTTTATCATAGGAGAACACATCTCCAAGCTTGGAGACTATTGCGAAGAATTTCCAGTGGGATAATGGAACCAAGTAACGGTGTGTCTCAATCCTCTTTCCTGTTCTCGCAAGATTTTCAAGCATTGCTGTGAACTTAATTGGAACAACTTCAAGACCCCGGAACATGTCGTAGAATTTCTTCTCCTCTTCTCCCTTTCGAAGGGGTCTTAGTTCTTTGAACAGATTATACGCAATGTCCCGGTATTTTAGGACTTCCTTCAAAAGCTCACCTTCAACCGATTTGTATGCATCACTCACGAGCCTTGGGATTTGAGACTCTCTAAGGGGCTGGCCGTCGAGCCCTTTAAGGATATCCAAGCTCTCCTCAACGATGCTATATGGCTGATAAACTTTTTTATCTGCCTCAGATCCCTGTGTTAGGACATAGACATCCCTCAGGTTTCCAAACCCCTTTCTGTTTACCCTGCCAAAGCGTTGAATCAGAGCATCAAGGGGAGCCGGTTCAGTCAGGATAGACTCAAAGCTAACATCAAGAGAGACCTCAACGACCTGTGTGGCAATCACGAAATCGTAGTTATTTAAATTGTTTAAGAGTGCCCGCTCCTTTCCTTCCCTATCCCCATAAGTGAAACGGCTGTGTATTAACATCACGTTATAACCTTCTCGCTTGAGGAGAGAATATGTCTCCATAGCCCGATCAACGGTATTGCATGCTATAAGAGAAGGTTTTGAAAGATTAAGCTCTTCTACAAGCTGTTTAACTTCGTCCATGCTCCCGTCAACGACATTTACCCTGTGCCTCGTGAACCTGTCCGCCTCTTCAGAAGCTGCTTTTAGTTCCACAGGTGATATTGAATCCCGTATTAGGGTTTCGATGAACTCGGGGAGGGTAGCGGTCATCACCATAACCTTTGCTCCATGGTTCTTCAGGAGCTCAAACATTGCGAGTATTATGCCAAGGACGTTCGGTTCATATGCGTGTATCTCATCGAAGATTAGAAGGGAATCCCTCAGCTCGCTTAGAGCCATCTCAAAGAACCCAACACCAAAGAATGCTTTCATTATCTGGAAGGGAGTGGTAACCTTCAGGGGAGTATATATTTTGTGATAGAGGGATGAAAGGCGCTTGTACTCAAGGTTTGAGGAGTAGAGGTAGAATGTTGAGGAGCTATGGAGGACACCAATTAAAGCGGGATCGCCAAAGAGGTTTAAAAGACGTCTGTGCATCGCGTTTATACTAGCTTTATATGGGAGAACATAGAAGATTCTACTTGAGATAGCCCTCTTCGTTCTGTAAGCGTTCCTGTCAGCCCAGAGGAGTGCGGCTTCAGTTTTTCCATAGCCCGTTGGGGCTCGCAGAAGGAGGTTTCCTTCAACTTCATTCGCAGCCTTCTGAAGCATGCGCCATTTTTCTCTGGGCAGGTCGAGTTCAATCACTCTACCGATGTCGGGTAAAAGCTTTATTTCGCTCTCACCTGCCGAGGCAAGATGATCCGCGGCATTGAGGAGACCCCTGAGAAAAATCAATATCTCCTTATACCGTTTCCAGTTGACCTCATACCAGTCAAGAAGGGTATTAAAATCAAAATTCCTTAGCCTCTCTTTCCAGTCACGTGGAAGAAAAAACATTCTTGGAGGCTTAACAGTCCCAAAGAAGTACGCCTCCCAGTAGGGAACTTTGGGCATGAAAACATTTTCAATATAATCTGAGTTCATGAGAAGCTCCTCAACTTTACCATCAAATTCGAGGGGGACGCCCGGGATCCTTCGGGGAATTCTGTCATCTAGTTCATCTAGGGTCCTGTGGTGGGTGAGTATGCCGAGTGCAATCAGGTTCTTTTCCTCCTCAGGCAGTTTAAGAAATTGTGTGAATGCGGTAGATAGTATCTCATGGCGATAGCCCCATTTTTGCGGATTTTTCTGAAAGCCGCTGGCACACTTTCCAAGATCATGAAGAAGAACGGAATAAAATAAAAGTTCCCAGAGCCCTCCGGAAAACCACGGAAAAGCTTTTCTCATGCTTTTGAGCACATTAATCGCGTCACTGGTATGACATTCAAGGAAATCATGGGGATTAAATTTGGCGTAGCAGACTTTCATTGACTCCACCTGTGGATATAAACGCCAATGTCAAGCTCGGGATCATATAACGTTCTGCTAGTTTGCCTTTTTCGTTCGGCATAGGTTCTAGGATAGGGAAGAATTATGAAAGGTTTCACCAACTTTGCTTTTCGAGGTGTCTTTGAATAGTCGTACTCCACTACAAGTGTGTGGATCATGCCAGGAATGCCCAGACTAATAGGCACTACTGTCCCACCCAGAGGTGCTTCCCTTTCCTCTAGATTGATATTTACAATTTCTTCAACTGTTGCGAGATCGCTTGATCGTCCGAGGAGGAGCTGATATCTGGGCTTTTTAAACGCTTCTTTCCATTCATTCGGCAGGTAAACATACAGTTCTGCGTTATATAGGAATTCACGCTTCATTATGTCCGTCTCAACCTTTCCAAGGGCATAGATTTTCTCAAGGTCAAGGCCTTTTCCGCTGCTCCTGAAGATATATCCAATATAAGATAGTTCGGTAAGATAAACCGGTTTGCCCTTTGCCGCCGACAGAATTCCCTGTATCGTTGAAGGCGGAGGCACCGGCAATGTTGGCTGGTATCCGGATTGAAATGTGGGGAAGCGAAAGCTGGCAGTCCATGCCCTCAGCTTCACTCGTATCATGAGCTCACCCGTAATATGCTTCGATTTCCTTGAGGAACTCCTCTATTGCATCACCCACGCTGCCCATAAATGTCTCAAGTTCTGCTTCACCTAATCTATCTTTGAGTTCCTCCATGCTCCATCCGAGGCTCTTCACAAAACCTTCATCATAACCAATGTAAAGCTTTTTGGTTGGCAGTATTTCTATGAGATCAGCGAGACGCTGGGCTAAGGCCTCAGCATCAAGTTTAACTTCTCCCCTATCCTCGAGCACAATATCGCTGATAAACGGATTAATGCCCCCATCAATGCTTACTAGGAGTATAAATTTGGGAGTCACATCGGTGAGGTACTGCGTCTGCTTGGCACCACCAAAGATATAGCGAAGAGCCATTATAGTCTCGGCAGCACGCTTCTTTCTTATCTCTGATGGCATAAGCCACTCCTTTTCGCCTATCCAAACACCAATCTCTGTGGCTATACTCTCCATCTCCTTAATCTCATTGACAATATCTTCCGTTCCCTTCTTGGGGTTGCCTTTCTTGTCTTTAGGAACATCATCCCATGTGAGGAGGTTTTTAAATCCTGCTTTGCTGATGATGGTGAATCTTCCGAGCGAATCGAGATCAAGTGAAAAAGCACCCTTTAGTATGGTGGCATAGAACTCCTGGCTGTAGGGAACTGGATCGCCCTCATGTCTTGAGGCATAGCCCTCATCAACAGTTAGAGAGTTCCTATCAGACAAAACAGATACCAATGGTGTGTTTTTGAGCGGAGAAACGCGTGTAACACTAACGTTTACACCTCCCTTCTTAAATGCCCTCATATATCCAAAAACATCGTCGTCAGGATACTTGAGAGGATTGGCAGCTGTAAAAACCTGCTTCTGCTCGCGATAGAGTGGTGAGAGCTCCCATCCAAAGCGTTCCTTTAGCGTGCTCCTCCACCAGTAGCGCCATGCCTGGGGCGAAACGTAGGGATAACGCTTTCCTCCTCTTTTAAGAGTCTTGACCCGTGTAACGTTCCTATCCGCAAGGCTTTCATCAATTCCAAGCATGTTCAGTGCAGAGTGGGGGGCATCAATCAAAACCATTCCAGCAGCAAACCTCATGCCTCTTCACCTCCAAACCCATAGATTTCGACCTCTTCAGTTTCCTCTTCCCCGATCTCTTCCTCCCTTATCAACCTCCCATGGAGTTTTTCATATATACGGAAGAGGAGCAGGTTTTTGACGCTCTTCCACGAGACATTGAAATCTTCGCCGTAGGATGTCAGGATGCGTGCGAACTCGTCGAAGGTCATCAGCGGCTTTTCAATATTTAACTCCTGTCTAAGCTTTTCCAGCCCAACAAAGAAGGCTTCAAACTGATACAGCTTAGTTGCGTTTTCAAGCTCGCGTACACGTCTTTTCAGTTTATTGTCTGGAAGCTTTTCGAGCGTCTCTACCACCCTATCCCCAACATCTTTGACAAATTCCAAAGCCTTTTCATCCAAACCCAACACCTCCGAGCAGTAAAATTGCAGAAGTTCCCACTTAGAATTCACCTCCCGGCTTGTTTTGTCAATAAAGTAGCGGAGTATACTCTGGCCGTTTATCAACCTCGAATAGACCTCATTAGAGTAGCGTCTTTCATATTCCGCGAATTCCTCATCGCTGGGCCTTTTACGCCAGCCCATTGAGACTATCCTTTTCCATCCAGAGCTGTCGACAAGTGAAGCGTATGCCACGAAACGAAGAATCTGGTTAGGGATATGGATAACATCAAGCTCCTGGCCCTGATTGTTGTTAACGAAGTAGTACAGTGTAACTGAAGTATTTTTCCAGAGCTCACTGTGCTCAATCTTCCTCATGAGATCACTTATTAAGTGAAAGAAAAAGTTCTCAGGTCGCCTGAAGTTTTTGGCATTTGAAGCAAGTTGGGTTTTTACAACATCGTCAAATGCATCCCTGTGGAGTTCCACCATAAATTCGTAAGGATATGCATGAATTATAAGGATTCTCGAGAGGCGGTAGGCAACTAGAGGCATCAATTGAGTGAGAAAGACACAGTGGGAGCAGATATTCGCACCATCTTTGCCTGAGGGGAAGTAGTTTGGGATGCCTCCTGTTCCGACTAATGGAAAGTCTGATCGATAAACCGGTTTTTCCCTTGCGTGTCTTCTACCACATACCTCACATATTGGAGCGTTTTCATCTTCTGGTTCGTTGAGTAATGAGAGCAGGCTGTTCTCTACAGCTTCAGGAGTTCTTTTCTTTGCCATGCTTGGATTTGCCATGAGTATACCGCTGTTCGGCATCATCATTGCGTGAATATAACCGGAGCTCCATTCCTTCCTTGCATAGAGTTCAGAGGCAAATTTAACCGCTCTCTTAATGTCCTCTGCCGTCAGTTCCTCAGGTTTTTCCTTATCATTTAGCAATAGCAGTGCTACCAAACCGGCATCCGTAAAGGGATGCCCTGTCCAAGTGAAAAGTGGGATAAGTTTCACCCCCTAACCAAATCTTCCGTATCCAAGTGAGGTTTTTGCTCCTACACCATGATCCTTCAATGCTGAAATTAGTAATTCTCTAGCCTTAGTCAAAAGTTTAACTCCCTCTTTATTCCTTGGAGCTATTGAAAACTGGAATTCAATACCCGCGGGAACTGTTAAGAAAAATACCGGAACTGGAGAATGCCAATCTCCAGGAGCCGTTTCAACTTTCTTTCCCAGTTCTTCGCCGCTTGCAGAATAATAGGGCTGATAGTGAGGGTTCATTATATCCAATTCCAAAATCGGCTCCCGGTTTAGTTGATTAGGTGTTGGAAAAGCGTCAAAGAAGATTATATCACCTTCTCTCTTTTGAGTCCCGAAAATAGCTCTTAGAACTTTCATTTTTTTAAGCAATTCATCATTTATTTTCTCTTTTAGTTTTTCCTCAATTGCCTTTATTACCTCTTTATCGTTGTTTTCATCTTTTGCAGGATTTTCCAATGCTTCCTGGATTCTCTTTGCCAATTCGAAGAAATCTCCGTCAAATTGATCCTTTAGCCTATCGGCTAAATTTAATATTGCATAGTGCTTCGCAACACCCTTCAAAGCCGACCCCGGAATGTAGGGGATCCCATAGTTTCTGTGAAGCCTTATGGAGGTTTCATAAACACTCTCATTGCCCAAGCCGATTATTAGACGGGACTTGGTGCTTAGTTTGAATGTTTGTGCGTTGATTTCATCCCACATCTTCCCCCGTAGTTTATAGTATTTCTGATATTTCTCCAGGGCACCAGTTGGAAGTAGAATTCTGTATCCCAGCGATTGGTATCTAGGTTTTGGCATCTCTCCGCCTCGTTTTTTTGGACTGTCACCTCCAAACGGAACGAACTTCTCTATCTTTAGGGAAATGTTTTCGACTCCGTTCCAGTGCTCTTTAACGATCTTCTCTATGTAAGAAGGGACAAAGAGTCTCATTGTTACTCCTCCTTTTCGAGCATTGCATCTGCAAACCTTCTCATCCAGCTGAGAAGTTTTATCGTCTCACGTGTTAAATGTATCATTGTCTGAACTTCTGACTCCTTAAGCATGTACTGGAGAGGATCCATACCTTCTGTAATTCTGTTAGGGGATCTTTTAGCGAGCCATTCCGAGATTTGATAGAACAGATACGCGTAGGCTATTCGTTCGGCTTTGTTTTCAAAAGCTTTCTCACCTTTCTCAAATTTCTCTAACTCTTCTTTGATCTTTGTGTATTCGGTTTCACCCTCTTTGATCTTTGAGAGATAGAATGCAAGGGTGCTGGGTAAACCATTGGTAAGTATCAATGCTGGGGCACTTTTGACGTAAGAAGCATATTTTTTCTGTATATTTTTATCCCTAGAATTGCTGATCTCTTTGACTTTTGTAACAGCTTCATATGCAAACTTGGCTCTCTTCTGCTCAAGACTTCTCAGAGCCATTCTCCTCACCCCAAATCGTCAGTTTAACAAAGCCTTTGCCCACTGTCTCATTTCCCCCTATCTGAACGAATTTTCCATTGAGTGTATTCAGCTTGCTGATTATCTTGTCGGCTGTGGATAGTCCCTCGATTTTTTTCCTTGGTTCCCCAACCGCGATGACTGAATAGAGTAGGGTGTCAGAAGGTAGGTATTCTTCGTACCATAGTGCACCGGTTTTGACAGTTCCAGTTTCAGCATCTATCTTCACCCTCGCGACTATTTCCGTGGCTGTTTCCACTAATGCTCTAAAGAGATCATCTGAAACTATCACAAATCTCCCCTTTATTTCCTTTTTGACGTTTTCAGGTGCGATTTTTGTTATCAAGTTCAGGAGATGCTCTAATTCGTTCGGTTTATTTTCCGGTACGTTGAACAAAAGGTCCTCGAGCACGACGTACTTTTTCCCATTCTTTTTTATCACAACATCATCGCTGAATACAACGGCTGTTGATTTCTCCTGAGAGTCTTCGCTGGATAGTAGAGTATTAACCTGATTAATTGTGTCCTTATATTTGGATAATCCATTCGTCTTAAGGGCAAATATCAAGTCGTCGATGAATCTTTTCAGAACCAGGGGGCATGTTACATAAGCGAAAACACCTTTAAGGCTTCTGACCGGGAATAGCAGAATCTTGGCGTCCCCAACACTTATGGCTCCACCATGCTCGGATGCAGCTTCAGTTGAAGGGCCGAAGATTATCTCTGTTATAGGTGGATCTCGTTTACCTTCTTTGACTTTTTTGACATAGTCATCAGCTCTTTCTTTGTAAATTTCATTTGCTAACTTTTCCCAATCTTTGTCGTTAATTTTTAGCTTTCTATCCATCTCCAACTTTCTGAATGAACTCCTAAGAACTCCTTTCAAACTCTGCCCCCATATAACGGGAAAGCCTGTGTGCCTCTCCCTTTGGATTGGCAGGTCTATAACGCTAAGCTCCGCTCCACTCCCTGCATGCACGGGCGTTACGCTATATAATCCCATTACCAGAGATTTTTCAAACATTTTCATTCACCTCCTCAAGGTTAAACTTTAAAGCTCCGATTGCAAATTCCAAAACTTTATCTTGGTTTTTATAGAAGAGGACGAATTCTCTACCATTGTATCGGATCCAAGTTAAGTTATATTCAAATCCTGAATGTGCTATAAAGTTCCTAAGCGTCGGCTCTTTATTGGCACCGGATCCAGAAAGGGAATAATAGTGAAGATTTCTCCTTACCTCCAATAATGGAAGTGGTTTACCTCTCTTCAGATCTCTTATCCACCCCTCTTTAGGTTTCTCGTAAGCTATGTAATCTCTTAGCCCTTTCTTTCTAGTTAGTTTATTGTCTTCGTAATCCACCTTGCCTTCAATTAGTCTCTTTAGATCCTCTAACTGGTTTTCGAGTATTATGCCTATCCTTGGCATTTTCCTGAACAGAATCCTTGAGACACTCTGAAGCTCCTTGAAGGTAACCTCTTTCTTAGGGAAATCATTAAACTCTGAATTAAAGACTCTCAACATATAGTAAAGTTTAGCTGCAGTTTTGAAATCCTCTGAGAGACATTGTTTTCTTACCACCCTCTTTCCATTATTGAGGACCTCAATACTATTCTTGAACTCTGCAAACTCTTTCCCGAGGAATCTTTCTATCTCATTGAGGCTTGGATAAAACTCAGCAAAGACCAAAGGGAGTCCATTGGTAACCGAACTTATAAAAGCGTTCCACATGCCTTTTTCATCTATGGTGGAATATAGTGGCTTGGGGAGCATTTTTGTTTCTTCTACCTTTCTTACGTGAAGGACAGTATTTTTAACAACTTCCTTTTTCTGTTCCCCAAAAAATCCTTGAGGAAAGGGTTCAGAGTTTAGAACAGTTATAGTCACATCATCTAGATAAGCTGCAATACCAAGAAGATTATGAAGTGCTCTGTATGTTAAAGTGGGCATGAAATTGATCCCGTGAGTTAAGTCTAAATAAACTTCCAACGGTTCAGCATTTTGAAGATCACTGGGAATACACTGGGCAAGTTTGTAAACAACGAAATGGTAAAAATCAATCATATTCCCCTCAATAGTTATGTTGCCAAAGACACCCACACCTGGAGCAACGCTAATCTCAATCTTTTTATTCTTGAGCCCTTTTTTCAAGTTGAGTTTTATATGTTCATCTTCCAGTTCTTCTATTATACTATGGTTAATAAACCAGTGAACCCTCTCTTTAACGTCAGCAACAATCTCCTCATAGCTTGAAAATTCTCTTGCTTCAACATTGGGAATATCTCCATTTTCAGTTTTTCTTTTAAAGTTGGCCAGTGTATCAAGAGTTACGATGAGAGTTTTTTCAGGATTTAAGGCTTCGAACAATATTGGCAACGTGCTCCTACTTTTTATCTCGTACCCGTTCATTTTATATGTTATCGGCTCCCACTGGAAAGGATTTCCCCATGGGATAACTAAAACTTTCATTACCAAACCCCCACAAAAGTTAGACCATATCCAAGTTTTGTAAGAGCGCCCAGTTTTAGATACTTAGGTAAAGCTACGGGAGCATCAAAACCCATAAAGAATAAACTACCTGGGGGTATGGCATGTTTAACTCCTTTTGGTTTGTTTTTTGCGTAATCCCATCCAGATATTGGTATGGGCTTGCCAAAAACAGATAAATGCAATTGTGGTTTCCTTCCATTTGTCACATCCTCAATCTTGCGTAGAATTGAGTCCACTGCATCGCGTCCAAGTATTGTCGGTGTAGCAAAATATAAGAATAACCTTTTACCTTCCACAGAACCAAAGGATAATTCAAGGGGTTCTGTATAAAATGATGCAAATCTGGACTCTCCCCCAACCTTGAACGTACCTCCCCTCTTCTCCCAACACCAATCCTTAATCCAAACAGAGATAGCATCCATCCGCAGGAATTCCACGGTGTAGAGATGCCCTTCGAGAGCAGTTTTCGTGGAATCGAGTGCTATGCCAATCCTCTTCTCTCTCGGGATTTTTTTAGGTTTAATGCTATTATCAATTTTTTCGGAGAGTATTTTCATTAACATGTCAAAGGGGATAAACCCTCCAGCTGGCTTTCCTTCATGTGGTAAAAAGAGCCTGTCCTTAAATTCTCCGGGTTTAACAACTGAAATTTTGCAGTTATTTTTAACGACATTTATGGGTGTAGCAACAACCTCTTCCCTCTCGATCACAGGAAATACCCCAACAATCTCAAACTCCGGTTCTTCTTTTTTATATCCAGCGCACTTCTTGGCTTTTTCTGAAAAGTTTCCATTCACTAATATAAAGCTTCTTAGCGCTCCTGCTATAGTTTGGGGAAGTGGAAAGAGAGAACGAGCAACGTGGCTTTCCCCAGCAAAAAAAGGCCTGCTCTCTCTAAATAGTAAAACGTCGTTTGGCACTATCGTAATTTTTTCAATCATGGAGACACCTCCATATCAAGGAGAATTTTTAGAAGAGTGAATAACCCTTTCATCTTTCTAACCAAATTCTCAGCTCTAACGTTGTTGGAAAGACGAATTAATGAATCCCGTACTTGCTCACGTTTGTCTTTGGAGACATGTCTGTGGATCTCGTATTTTAATAAATCCTTCACACCCTCTTCTGGCCAGCTATCGATGTCTTCAAGAACATGGTAGATGAGTCTCTTTGATCCTTCATCTTTCAAAATTTTAATAACATCATCTAGTTCTTTACCAATGACTCCCCACTCAAGTATTGTTTTGTAGTAACTTCCATTGTGCTTCAGCAATCCTATGGTTATGCAGTTTTTACCATGCTCTTTAGCTTCTCTCTCGAGTTCTTTTGCTTTATCAAGGGCATCATACAGGGGATGTTTATAATGCACTATGAGCAATCCAGCGCTCATTTTTCCCGCCGGGAGATAAGAATAGCCATCGTCGTCAAAGGTCCTTCCGAATTCATCCCTAATGCCCTTAGCGACCTCCAGTGCTCTATCTATAGGTAGTATCGCGAGAACGTCATCTCCACCTGCGTATATAAGCAAACCATTTTCCTCAACTTTCTCCTTGACCTTTTTTAGGGAGAAGTTTGTTAGAGCTTCGCTTATAGCTCTGTGAAGCTGAGGTGTGGAGTAATACTGTACGTTGAGTTTACTTTTCATATCCTCAGGGATAATTTTTGCAATTTCTGGGTGGAGATGGTCAATAATTGCTCCAGAACACTCGCCCGAGATGACCTTCCCCATATTGTCTCCATCCATCATGAGGATTGCATAGTATTTTGAAGGTTTTCCAATCTCTCTGTCCTTATAGGCTTTCATGAGGATTTCTTTAGCCTTTTCAACATAGTCCCAGTTGATTTCTTCTATGTTTCCTCCAAGCTCTTCCACTTTTTTCCTTAAGCTGTTCTCTGATAAAGTCTCCAAGTAATAGAGATCGGCATCCCGAACCTTTCTATCCCTAATGAGGCATCTATGAATTCCGTTCAATGCTTCTATGAACCTTGCCCCATACTCTTCATCAAATTTCTCTCTCCAATTCTTATATAGAAGAGCCACATCAACAATGGATTCAAATTTTTGTCTTGGATATCCCTTGTTCTTAAGCCATTCGGGATAGTATCTCTTTATCATGCAAACTGGGCATAAAGGTTCTCCCTTCCATCTTCCTTTTAGTTCCCTTTCCTTCAGGACATTCCCCAAGATAGCGAGGTTTTCACCACACATATGACACTTCCAACCCGGTGGTTGTTCCCCTTTTTTGAACCTTTCCCCACTAAGTTTTGCTTCTCCCAGCCCCTCAAGAATCTTTAGCAAGAATGGATACAATTCTATGAACTTTCTCTCATATTGAGCTTCTTTCATGGCTTCCATCCATTTCCGGACATTTTCATCAACGAGGTTTGCTTTCTGTAAGATCTCCCCTGCGTTATCCCAGTCTATGCCACCATACAATGGAAGCCACTCCACCGATACTGTAAAGTATCCTTCCAAGATGTGCCAATAGGTTTCTCTGTGTTCTTCGATCATTTTGGGATCCAAGTTATATTCCTTAATCGCCCAGTCCAAGGAGGAATTAAACATCTCCTTCAGGATTTTCTTAACGTTTTCTTTTATCTTCTTCTCAACATATCCTGCTCTATCCTCAGGTATTACAACCAAAGCTTTGTTGGGTATGTTGGATATCATCGCCGACTCATCTGGGGCGTTTAAGAGCTCCGCCTTCAATAGCGGCTGATCCCTCAAAGCAGGGTATATAACTACCTCAGGACCGAACTCCTCAATTATCGGTTCAATGGCCTTAAAGGTTAGGAAAGACACCATATGACTTCCTGCCCACAAGTCAAGCTGTTTCCTCGCATTTTTTATAAAGCTCTGAACTGGTACAATCTTTATTCTCATTAGAACAGGTTTTTCAACTGCTAATGCAGAGGTTAAATCAAGATGATGCCATATTGTATGATCTGGGAATCTTGTTTCCGCTGGAAGATGTATGAGCTCCTTAACAAGGGAATTTAAATTTATGTTAAGTTTTTTGAAAACATCCCCATGTTCTTCTTTTAGTTTTCTCACCAAGTTTTGTTCGAGTCGTTGAGGAAAGTTGTTCCATATGTAGACCCAAGATTCCTGGTAAAGTTCTTTTAAGGTCTCGCCTTCTACCTGGACAATCACACCAATAAACTCTTCAGCACCTTTATAGCCCAATGTCGAGATTAAATGCCTGAAAAGCTTTCTTAAATTTTCGAATCCTTTCCTACCCTTCACTGGATTTACCGGATGAACAAGGACTGGATACCCAACCCAATAATATTTACCGGAAGTCCTTCCGTAAAAATCGCTTGCTGGGTCTTTATTCCCCACCTTGAATACCAAACGCTGGGCAGCAGATGCCATCCTATCGGCTTCTTTGATTAACTCGGATTCTTCAAAGGAGATACCAACTTGATTCAAAATCTTCTTAGCTCTCCCTTTGTGTCCGGTTATTTTGAGCGCTTTATCAGGCGGATCGTGGAAATATGTTTTGAGTTTTTGATCAAGGTTCATTTGAACACCTCCAACGATCCAAAAACAGGAAATTCTTGAATATTCTTATCAAATAATCCCATGATGTTCCAATCTGAGAATCTATTTAGCTCCATATCGGGATGATAAGGATTAGTTTTGAACTTTACAACCCGAATGTGAGTTTTTCCACCAACAGAGGTTACCCCCAAAATCATCGGCGATGCTCTTCTTGAATTCTTCAGTTTTGATTGAAGTCCGGATATCTCCTGTATATCCTTCCCTCTCAGGTTTATTGGTAAGCCAAAGATGATCCTATCCTTTTTACTTACACTTTTCTGTCTAAACGTTTTATATTTGTTTTGGAATTCTCTTAAGGCTTGAATGGGATCTTGAGCCTTGGTATCCAAAAGCCCTATAAACGAGGTTTTCTCGTTGAGAATAGGGTAAGGCTGTGGTTTTAAATTTCCTCTTGGTTGTACTCCCAATTCCAGACGTATAATATCAATTGCTTTTAATATTGATTCTCTTAAGTCGTTTATAGTTGCATACGTCCACTTAAGAGACAAATCTTTGAGAATATCCAAATCTCCCCCAGTGAATTTAAAACTTCCGGCCCCGCGTCTATTCCTGGAGCCAATGTTACCAAGCGTAACTAATGTCCAAAAAGTTGCCAATGCTATTTTGAAAGACTTATGGTCCGGTGAACGCAACTTAATCGTGAACTTTGTCCCTGCTGGGTAATACCTCTTAATTTGCCCCTTCGAAGCCAAAATCTTTAAAGAGAACCATATATATGGCAATTCGTGAATATGAGAGTATTTATCAAATATTGGTCTATTTCCTTTAAACTTAACTATTATATCTCTCGGTTTTTGATTGCAATCTACATGAACTTCAACCCTATTTCTCTGATTAGTGCTCCCAAAAACGTACTCTTCAGCCTTCCTCAGCCCGACGATATCACTCCCAAAATAGTTTCCTGCCAGAGCCCTGAACCACCATCTCATCACACCCTTTATTGAGGGAGCCCTAATCTCAGCCCTGTTTTGATTTGCCCCTCTCATGAAAATAGGTGTTATCGCTTCAAGTTCAAACTCAGCTTTATACATCATTTCCTCCTCCCATCAACCTTCACCATCCCAAAACCCAGACTATTTTTTCTCCAAATCCGGCCTGATAGCCGACTCTCAAAAGATCTTCATCCCCATAAGCCTTAAACACCAAATGCCAGGCCCTCTGGAAGATCCCCTGCTTGATTTCAAATCTCTTCGGCTTTGCCTTGAGAACCTTGATTTCAAGATCATCCGGGGGTTCTTTCCCATAGAGAAGAACATATTTTTCCTTTAAATTCTCCTTCAGGTTCTCATAGAACTTGTCTTCCATAGGACTTAAGTCATGCTGCCTCAATTTTCCAAAAGAGGGCTTTAATGTGGTCACTGCTATGGGAGAGAGTGTCGAGTAGACTTTTCCACTGTAAGAAAGTGGCTCAGGGAGTGCTTTGACAATTTCAGCATGGAACTTCTCATTCCATAAAATTACCTCTGGATTTTGGAGAAGGCCACCAATAAAGGCTTCTGCTATCTCTATGATCGGAGTAGAAAAATAGAAGAACGCCTTTCCTTTCCCGGTAAAATAGGATAAGCCATTTGATGATCTCCTCTTCTCTGCCATGAAGAGAGAATAGGTAAAGAGCTTTGGAACTTTTGGCCGATGAAGGGCAAGACTTAGGTCAGGGTTTACTTGTTGAATACGGCGATAGATAAGGCCTTGAAGATAATGCTGATGACTATAGGGAACCTTAAACTCCGAATTTTCAGGAACGAGACGTATCAGGAACCGCAAATTCATACCTCCATCAGCGAGGCATCTTAGTGATAATATTACCCGATTAAAATATTTAAAGTTTACGAAAATAATTTAAAAAATGATCTAATTATAGGAGATGGGTTTTATTCAAAAACTTAAAAAGAGAATATGAAATGAAAAAGAAACTGATTAAATGAAATTTATCTAAAATTTATTAACGACGAGGGTTTGTAACAACATCTTCCTTTCAATTCTTCTAAAGTCTTATTGGAACTTGTTGATAATGATAAGGATGTTCTTGTTTTTGTCTTTCAATTCTTCTAAAGTCTTATTGGAACAGAAGCCACGCAGAAGACGGAGGAAAAAGCAGCAGTCTTTCAATTCTTCTAAAGTCTTATTGGAACAAGGAATTAGAACGTAATCTATCCCGAAAAACCCTGTCTTTCAATTCTTCTAAAGTCTT
>LDZQ01000452.1_pt1 | contig 26552 bp, 40 predicted proteins | sample 615361 | NCBI WGS metagenome assembly LDZQ01 (sample SAMN03408297, study PRJNA278302) | terrestrial metagenome | isolation source: oil reservoir sample I2 | place: USA: Alaska, North Slope, Ivishak formation | collected 2013 | reverse complement strand
AAGCCTGTTGCGTTGGAAGAGGGTTTGAGGTTTGCGATTAGAGAAGGTGGAAGGACTGTTGGTGCTGGTGTAGTAACTAAAATAATAGAATAAGGGAGTGTGAGGTTTAGAAGATGATACCCACACAGAAGATAAGAATAAAATTAAAAAGTTTTGATCACAGAATTTTAGATAAATCAGTGGCTAGCATAGTGTCTACAGCCAAGGAGACAGGGGCTAAAGTAGTAGGCCCTATACCTTTACCTACTAAAATAAGTAGATGGACTGTGTTGAGATCTCCGCATATTGACAAAAACTCTCGAGAACAGTTTGAGATGCGAATCCATAAGAGGCTTATCGAGATTTTAGAGCCCACACAGCAAACCATCGATGCGTTGATGCAGTTGGAGTTACCTGCTGGTGTGGAAGTTGAAATAAAGGTGTAAGGGGAGTGTTAACCATGAAGGTTGAAGGTTTAATAGGTAAAAAATTAGGGATGACTAGAGTTTTTGATGCCGATGGTAATGTGGTGCCTGTAACGGTACTTCAGGTGGGACCTTGCACAGTAGTTCAGGTTAAAACAGAAGAAAAAGATGGTTATAACGCAGTTCAGTTAGGATTTGACCCGAAGAAACTAACTAAGTTTACCTTACCTATGATAGGACATTTTTTAAAAGCGGGTTTAGATACAGGTTTTTATATTTTGAAGGAGTTTAAAGTTGAAAATCCTCAAGAGTTTGTGCCTGGACAGGTTTTAACCTTATCTGATTTAGGTTTGGAAAAAGGTATAAAGGTGGATGTGACCGGAATTACCAAGGGAAGAGGTTTTACTGGAACGATAAAGAGATGGAATTTTCAACGTCAACCTATGAGTCATGGTGCTAAAAAGGTTCATCGTAAAAGAGGTTCAAGTGGTGCCAATACTTTTCCAGGAAGGGTAATCAAAGGGAAAAAAATGGCAGGTCATTATGGAGCTGAAAGAGTTACGATAAAAAATCTAACTGTGGTTGATATAGATCCTGAGAAAAACCTTCTTTTAGTAAAGGGTGGTGTTCCTGGCTGGAACAACGGATATGTAATGGTTTATTTTAAATAAAGGGGAGTAAAAAGATGGAGGCTATAAAAGCTAAAGTAATTGACGCCAGTGCTAAGATAGTAGGAGAGATGGAGCTTCCTCTTGATATTTATGGTGTTTATCCTAAGGAAGGAATTTTGCATGAGATAGTAAGATGGCAAATGGCGAGATGGAGGGCTGGTACAGCTTGTACTAAGACAAGAGGAGAGGTAAGAGGAGGAGGAAGGAAACCTTGGCCTCAAAAACATACTGGAAGGGCACGTCAAGGTTCTATCAGAGCTCCTCAGTGGGTTGGTGGTGGTGTAGTGCACGGTCCTAAACCGAGAAGTTATGAATTTAAGTTAAACAAGAAGGTTAGAAGATTAGGTTTGAAAATGGCTCTTTCTTCAAGGGCTCTAACGAATAAACTTTTTGTGGCAGAAGGTTTTCCTGTGGTTGAAAAACCTAAAACTAAGCTCCTTAAGTCTTATTTAGACACGTTAGGGATTAATGAGGCACTTATTATAGTTCCTGAGAGGAATTTAGTATTAGAGAAAAGTGCTTCCAATCTTCCTAAAGTTAAGGTGTTGGCTGTTGAAGGATTAAACGTTTATGATATTTTAAATCACGAAAATTTAATAATTTCAAAGGAAGCTTTAGATAAAATAGAGGAACGTTTAAGGAGATAAAAGATGAAGGACCCAAGAAAGATTATTTTAGCTCCTATCATTACTGAAAAATCTATGCTTTTAAAGGAAAAAAATAATCAAGTTTCTTTTTGGGTAGACCCAGCGGCTAATAAGATAGAAATCAAGCAGGCAGTAGAAAAACTGTTTAATGTAAAGGTCCTAGACGTGCAAACGATAAGGGTAAAAGGGAAACCTAAAGGTGGATATAGAAATCCTGGAAAAACATCCTTAAGAAAAAAGGCTATAGTCAGGCTTCAGCCTGGACAGACTATAGAATTTTTTGAAACCATATAAGAGGTGATAAGAGATGCCTATAAAGAAGTGCAAACCTACCTCTCCTGGTAGAAGGTTTCAGACCTATTTGGTTAATCCAGAACTTACCAAAAAAGAACCAGAAAAGTCTCTGGTTGAGCCTTTAAAGAAATCAGGTGGTAGGAATAATTATGGAAGGATTACCATAAGGTTTAGAGGAGGAGGACATAAAAGGCTTTATCGTATCATAGATTTTAAAAGAGATAAAGATAATATACCAGCTAAGGTAATAGCTTTGGAATATGACCCTAATAGATCTGCTAATATAGCTTTGTTGCAGTATGCAGACGGAGAAAAGAGATATATCATTGCTCCTGTGGGTCTTAAAGTAGGTGATGTGGTGATGTCTGGGGAAAGTGTAGAGATTAAAGTGGGGAATGCTTTACCTCTTAAGAATATCCCTGTAGGTACCATGGTACATAATGTAGAACTTAGGCCTAAAAAGGGTGGACAATTGGCCAGAAGTGCTGGAGCTTTCGCTCAAGTTCTTGGTAAAGAAGGTGATTATGTGATTTTAAGGTTACCTTCTGGTGAGATAAGAAAAGTTCATGGTAATTGTAGGGCTACTATTGGACAAGTAGGTAATCTGGAATGGGAAAATGTTATTCTTGGTAAAGCTGGAAGGTCTAGATGGCTTGGTAGAAGACCTCATGTTCGTGGTGTAGCTATGAACCCAGTAGACCATCCTCTTGGAGGAGGAGAGGGAAGGTCTCATGGTGGAAGACATCCTTGTTCTCCTTGGGGATGGTTATGTAAAGGACGTAAAACACGTAAGAAAAAACCTTCTGATAAGTTTATAATTAGAAGAAGAAAGGGGTAATTAGTTAGGGGGTGCTTTAAATGCCTAGGTCTAAGAAAAAAGGTCCTTTTGTGGACGAACATTTATTAAAAAAAGTTTTGGCAGCAAGAGAAACAGGAGATAAAAAACCTATAAAGACTTGGAGTAGAAGGTCTACTATTATTCCTGAGATGGTAGGGTTGACCTTTGCGGTTCATAATGGACATAAATTTATACCTGTTTATGTAACAGAAAACATGGTTGGACATAAGTTGGGTGAGTTTGCTCCTACCAGAACTTATAAAGGACATCCTGCAGATAAAGGAAAAGTAAAGGGAGTAAAGAAGAAATAAAAAGGAGATGGATATGAAAGCTCGAGCTACTGCTAAATATGTTTTGATTTCTCCTTATAAAGCAAGGTTGGTGGTAGATTTAATAAGAGGGAAGAGGGTAGATGAGGCTTTAAATATTTTAGCTTTTACTCCTAAAAAAGCAGCTAGGATTGTTAAGAAAGTTTTAGAGAGTGCTATAGCTAATGCAGAAAACAACTATGGTATGGATGTGGATAAGCTTTATGTGGCAGAGGCTTACGTAAATGAAGGCCCTCGTCTTAAGAGGATTTGGCCAAGAGCATGGGGAAGGGCAAGTAGAATCTTAAGAAGGATGAGCCATATTACGGTGGTGGTAGAAGAAAGAGAAGAAAAAAGTAAAAAGAGGAGGTAAGCCTTGGGGCAGAAAGTTAATCCTATCGGATTGAGAATTGGGATTACCAGAACTTGGGATTCTCGTTGGTTTGCTAAACCTTCAGAATTTCCTAAATATGTATATGAGGATTATTTAATAAGAAAATTCTTAAAAGAGAAATATTTTCATGCTGGAATATCTAAGATCGAGATAGAGAGAGCTGCTAACAAGGTTAGGGTGATTATTTATTCAGCTCGTCCAGGAATAGTTATAGGTAAGAAAGGAGCTGAGATAGAAAAGATAAAGAATGAACTAGGGAAGTTGATTAAAGAAAGAGAGTTTGAAGTTTTGGTAAATGAAGTTAGAAGACCAGAGCTTGAGGCTCAGTTAGTAGCAGAAAATATAGCTACTCAAATAGAAAGAAGGGTTTCTTTTAGAAGGGCGATGAAAAGGGCAGTATCTTTGGTAATGCGTTTTGGGGCTCAGGGAGTTAAGGTTCAGTGCTCTGGAAGACTTGGAGGCGCTGAAATAGCGAGAAGTGAATGGTATAGGGTTGGAAGAGTTCCTCTTTCTACTTTAAGGGCTGATATAGACTACGGGTTTGCTACCGCAGTAACCAAATATGGAAGTATAGGGGTAAAGGTTTGGATTTTTAAAGGAGAGGTTTTACCTGAAAAAGAAGGACAAGAAAGATTAGTTATCTAAAAATTAAAGGGGTGAGAAAATATGTTGCTCCAACCAAAAAAGACTAAATACAGGAAGCAACAAAAAGGAAGGGTTAGAGGAAAAGCTACCAGTGGGCATACGGTTGAGTTTGGAGAATACGGCTTAAAGGTACTCGAAGGTGGTTGGTTGACTGCAAGACAGATAGAGGCAGGACGTGTAGCTATCGTTAGGGTAGCCAAAAAGGGAGCTAAGGTTTGGATCAGGGTTTTTCCAGACAAACCGGTTACCAAGAAACCTGCAGAAACTCGTATGGGAAAGGGTAAGGGAGCTGTTGAAGAGTGGGTAGCTGTGGTGAAGCCAGGTAAGATTATCTATGAGATCGCAGGAGTTCCGGAAGAAGTGGCTAAAGAAGCTTTAAGGCTGGCTGCCAGTAAGATGCCTTTTAAATGTAAAATAGTTAGTAGGGAGGAGTTTTAATGAAGGCTCGTGATTTGAGGGAGTTGTCCATCCCTGAGTTAAAAGAAAAGTTAGCAAGTTTAAGGGAAGAGCTTTTTAATCTCAGGTTTCAGAAAACTGTTTATAAACTTGAAAATCCTATGAGAATTAGACAGGTTAAAAGAGATATTGCCAGAGTTTTGACGGTTATAAGAGAAAAAGAACTTAACATACGATAGGGTGAGGATGGATATGGGTAGAAGAAAAACTTTTATAGGGACAGTAGTTAGTGATAAGATGGATAAGACTGTAGTAGTGATGGTAGAGACTTTGGTAAAGCATCCCCTTTACGGGAAATACATCAAAAGAAGAAAAAAATATATGGCCCATGATGAAAATAATGAATGTAAGATAGGTGATAAGGTTTTAATCGAAGAGACAAGACCTCTTTCTCGTAGAAAAAGATGGAGGGTAAGAGAGATCATAGAGAAGGCCAAAGTGTTAGAGGTTAAAGAGGATTTAGAAGGGGGTGAATAAGAATGATTCAGCAGCAGACTTATTTAAACGTAGCTGATAATTCTGGGGCTAAAAAGATAATGTGTATTAGGGTTTTAGGTGGCTCTCATAGAAAATATGGAAGTGTAGGTGATATTATAGTTGCTTCAGTAAAAGAAGCTATTCCTAATTCAAAAGTGAAAGAGGGTGATGTAGTTAAAGCGGTAATTGTTAGAACCAAAAAAGAAGTTGCTAGACCAGACGGAACTCACATAAGATTTGATGAAAACGCAGCTGTTTTAATCAATCAGTATAAAGAGCCGATAGGAACTCGTATTTTCGGACCTGTAGCTAGGGAGCTTAGGGCTAAAGGTTTTATGAAAATCATTTCTTTAGCCCCTGAAGTTATATAAAAGGAGTTTGACCATGATAAAGCGCGGGATAAATAAAAAAGCACCTAAACCTCATGAAGTTAAATTACACATAAGAAAAAACGATATGGTAGTAGTTATAGCAGGTAAAGATAAAGGAAAAATAGGAAAAGTTTTAAAGGTATTCCCCAGGAAAGGAAGGGCTGTAGTTGAAGGGGTTAATTTAGTTAAAAGACACATGAAGCCAACTCCTTACAGCAGTGGGGGCATAATTGAAAAACCGGCACCTATACATATTTCTAATTTGATGGTGTATTGTCCTAAATGTAAGAGGGGTGTAAAGATAGGTAGGAAGTTTTTAGAAGATGGAACTAAGGTTAGATTTTGTAAAAAATGTGGAGAAATTATCGAGGTGAAGGAGTAAAACATGAGCTGGTTAAAAGAGTATTACAAAAATGAAGTGATCCCAAGATTAAGGGAAAGGTTTGGGTATAAAAACATACACCAAGTGCCTAAATTAGAAAAAATAAGTGTTAATATGGGGTTAAACGAGGCGGTGACTAACCCTAAGGTTATAGACCAGGCTATGGTAGAGTTAGCCCAAATTACTGGGCAAAAGCCTAAAATATGTAGGGCGAGAAAGTCTATAGCAGGGTTTAAGCTAAGAAAAGGTATGCCTATTGGGGTTATGGTAACCTTGAGAGGAGACAGGATGTATGATTTTCTTACCAGACTTATTAACATTGCTTTGCCCAGAACTAAAGATTTTAAAGGTCTTCCTAAGTCTGGTTTTGATGGAAGAGGGAATTATACTTTTGGTATAACCGACCATACGATTTTTCCTGAGATAGACACCAGTAAAGTAGAAAAGATTAAAGGGTTAAGTGTAACCATTGTTACCACAGCCAAAACTGATGAAGAGGCATATGCGTTATTAAAAGAGTTAGGAATGCCATTTAGGGGGTAAATTTATATGCCAAGAAAAGCTCAACGAGAAAAAGCAAAAAGGAAGCCCAAGTTTCAGGTCCGTCACAGAAATAGATGTTCTATTTGTGGACGTGCGAGGGCATATATAAGAAGATTTGGTCTTTGCAGGATGTGTTTTAGAAAATTGGCTTCAGAAGGTAAAATCCCTGGGATTAGGAAAGCTAGTTGGTAAGGAGGAAAGAGGCATGATGACAGACCCTATAGCAGATATGTTGATTAGGATAAAAAATGCTCTTCAAGCTAGACATAAAACAGTGGTAATTCCTGCTTCTAAGATTAAACTTGCGATAGTTAAAATATTGAAAGACGAAGGGTATATAGAAGATTTTATTTATCATGATGAAAAACCTCAGGGTAAGATAGAGATTATTTTAAAGTATGACGAGTTTAAAAGACCGGTTATTTCTGGTATAAAAAGGATAAGTAAACCTGGGAGAAGAATATATAGAGGATATAAGGATCTACCGAAAGTATTGGATGGGCTTGGAATTGCTATAGTTTCTACTTCTAAAGGTATTATGACAGATCATGAGGCAAGACGCCTTAAGGTAGGCGGTGAAGTTATTTGTGAAATTTGGTAAAGGGGTGACTGGTTATGGGAGAAGTTTCTCGTGTAGGAAGAAAACCAATAAAGATTCCTAATGGAGTAAAGTTTTATTTAAAAGAAGATGGTTTTATGGTAGTTGAAGGACCTAAGGGAAAGATTGAAAAAAAGCTTCCTCCGTTAGTTAAGGTGGTAGTAGAGGGAGATACTATAGTAGTGCAACAGGATGAGGTAAGAAAAAAATTAAAAAATAAGGCCAAAGCCTTTCAAGGATTAACCAGGGCTTTGATCAACAATATGGTAATAGGGGTTACCCAAGGTTTTCAGAAAGTTTTAGACATCGTAGGGTTAGGATATAAAGCTGAGGTAAAGGGAGATGAGATAGTTTTTAGTTTAGGATATTCTCATCCGATAAATTTTAAGCTTCCTAAAGGGATTACAGCAAAAGTAGAAAGGGGTACAGGAGACGTACAGGTTAGGTTAACTTTAGAAGGAATAGATAAAGAGCTGTTAGGTCAAGTGGCTGCAAACATTAGAAAGTTAAGACCACCTGAGCCATATAAAGGAAAAGGGATTAGGTATGCTGATGAGGTTATTTACAGAAAGGCTGGTAAATCTGGTAAAGGTGCTAAGAAGTAAAATTTGGAAGGAGAGGTAATCTATGGCAGAGTTAAGAAAAAGAGAAAAAAAGGTTGAAGCAAGGTTAAGAAGAAAGAAGAGAATAAGGAAAAAGATCTTTGGTACTCCTGAAAGACCGAGACTTTGTGTATATAAAAGTTTAAAACATATTTATGCCCAAATCATAGACGATGTGACAGGACATACTTTGGTAGCAGCTTCCTCTCTTTCTCCAGAGATAAGAGAAAAAATTGCTGAGCTTAGATCTCAGGGGGGGAAAATAGAAGTAGCTAAAGCAGTAGGAGAACTTATAGCTAAAAAGGCCTTAGAAAAAGGAATTACCAAGGTGGTTTTTGACAGAGGTGGTTTTAAATACCACGGAAGAATTAAAGCCCTTGCTGATGCAGCCAGAGCTGCAGGCTTACAATTTTAAAAGGAGGTAAGGCTTTGGTTAGAGGTACCGAAGAATTTGTAGAAAAAATAATACAGATAAGTCGTGTCACTAAGGTAACTAAGGGTGGTAAAAAACTTAGGTTTTCAGCTTTGGTGGTAGTTGGAGACGGAAAAGGTAGGGTAGGATATGGACTAGGAAAGGCCCCTGAGGTGCCTGATGCCATCAGGAAGGCTATAGAAAAAGCCAAAAAAAGTTTGATACAAGTTCCTATCACAGGAGGAACTATCCCTCATTCTATCATGGCCAAGTTTGGGGCAAGTAATATTCTTTTAAAACCTGCTAAACCAGGTACAGGAGTTATTGCAGGTGGTACGGTCCGTGCTATTATGGATGCAGCAGGTATTACTGATGTAGTTACTAAATGTATAGGAAGTAGTAACCCTCATAATTTAGTTAAAGCTACTTTTAAAGCGCTTTCACAACTTCAAAGTTTAGATTATGTAGCTAAGAAAAGAGGAAAAACTGTAGAAGACCTAAAGAGGGAGATGAGGGTATGAAAAAACTTAAGATAACTTTAGTTAGAAGTAGGTACGGAAGGACACCTAATCAAAGAGAAAATTTAAAAGGTTTAGGTTTAAAAAAGATAGGACAGACTGTTATAAGAGAAGATACCCCCATGATAAGGGGTATGATAAGAAAAGTAAGTCATTTAGTTAAGGTGGAGGAAATCGATGGATAAGGTTATAACTTTAGAAAAATTAAAACCTTTTGCTGGTTCAAAACATAGAGAAAAAAGAGTGGGGAGAGGCCATGGTTCTGGCCATGGTAAGACTTCTTGTAGGGGACATAAAGGGCAGAAGGCTCGTGAAGGGTTAGATATTCGTCCTTGGTTTGAGGGTGGTCAGACTCCTTTAATCAGAAGAGTTCCTAAGAGAGGTTTTAATAACATATTTAAAAAAGAGTACAAAGTGGTAAATGTAAAAGATTTAGCAGAAAGATTTGAGGCTAACGCAGTAGTAGATTTAGAGAGTTTAAAATTAAAGGGTTTGCTAAAAGGAAAGGATAAGTTGGTTAAACTTTTGGGTGACGGGGAGATAGATAAACCATTAATAGTGAAAGTCCATGCAGTTTCTAAAACCGCTAAAGAAAAGATCGAGAAGGCAGGCGGTAAAGTAGAGATAGTTAAGGTATAGTTATTGGAGACAAGCGGTAGTGAACGGAAGAGAAAATCTCTTAAATTTAGCTAATATTCCTGAGTTAAAAAGGAGACTTTTTTATCTCTTTTTAGGTTTAGCTATTTATAGATTTTCTATCCATATACCTACTCCTGGTATTAATGGCGAGGCGTTCTTAAGTCTTTTCCAGCACGCAAGTGGAACAATTTTTGGTTTTATGGATATTTTTTCTGGAGGTGCTTTAAGAAGATTTTCTATTTGTGCTCTTGGTGTTATGCCTTATATTAGCGCTTCAATCATTTTGCAACTTATGACTGTGGTTTATCCTACGATAAAAGAACTTTATAAAGAAGGCCCAGAAGGAAAAAGAAAGATAGCTTATTATACCAGGTATTTAACAGTTCTTATATGTTTGATACAAGGATTTGGTATAGCTATAGGTTTGGAACGAATGACGGCTCCTAACGGTGTTCCTATTGTTTCTGACCCAGGATGGACTTTTAGGATAATTACCACTGTTAGTTTGACAGCTGGAACGATGTTTTTGGTATGGTTAGGTGAACAGATGACGGAGCATGGGATCGGAAATGGAATTTCTATGATCATATTTTCAGGTATTGTAGCCGGTATTTTCCCAGCTATCTCAAGGACGATAAAGTTTGTACAAACAGGTGAGTTTTCGGTATTTTATCTTCTTTTAATTTTAGTATTGTTAATAGGAATTTTGGCTTTTACTTGTTTTATGGAGATGTCTCAGAGAAGGATCCCTATCCATTATGCAAGAAGACAAGTAGGAAGACAAGTGGTAGGTGGTCAAACAAGTTATTTACCTTTAAAAATAAATACTGCAGGGGTTATTCCTCCTATTTTTGCTTCTGCGATTTTAATGTTTCCTGCTACATTAGCAAGTTTTGTTCCCATTTCTGTGTTTAAACAGATAAGTGAATTTTTAAGGCCTGGTGCTATCCTTTATGAGACTATTTTCGCTGCTTTGATCGTCTTCTTTTGCTATTTTTATACTGCAGTAGTCTTTAATCCTAAAGAGGTGGCTGAGAATCTTAAGAAATGGGGTGGTTTTATTCCAGGAATAAGACCAGGTAAAGCTACTGAGGAATTTTTAGACAAGGTGCTTAACAGGATCACGTTTATAGGTGCGCTTTATGTAGCTTTTATTTGTGTTATCCCCAGTTTTTTTATTACTAAACTAAACCTTCCTTTTTATTTTGGAGGTACCTCTTTGCTGATCGTAGTAGGAGTAGCTTTAGATATTATGGGACAGATAGAGGCTCATCTTATTTCCAGGCAGTATGAAAGTTTTATCAAACAAAGCAAATTAAAAATTAAATAAGGGGGTGGGGGTATGAATATAGTGTTTTTAGGACCACCAGGAGCGGGTAAGGGAACTCAGGCTAAGATTTTAGTAGAAAAGTATGGGATTCCTCAAATCTCTACAGGAGATATGTTAAGAGAACATGTAGGTAAAGGTACAGAGTTAGGGTTAAAAGCTAAGGAATATATGGAAAAAGGGCAGCTTGTTCCTGATGAGATTATCCTTGGGATGGTTAAAGAACGTCTCAGTCAACCTGATGCTCAAAAAGGATTTATTTTAGATGGATTTCCAAGAACGGTTGCTCAAGCAGAAGCTTTAGATAAAATGTTAGAAGAAATGGGAAGAAAGCTTGATGTAGCTTTAGCTTTGATCGTTCCTGACGAAGAACTTGTTCTTAGGCTTACCGGCAGAAGAACTTGTAAAAATTGTGGAATGATGTATCATATAAAATTTAAACCTCCCAAAGTTGAAGGAAAATGTGATGCTTGTGGAGGAGAGCTTTATCAAAGACCAGACGATAATGAAGAGACTGTAAGAAACAGGTTAAAGGTTTATCATGAGTCTACAGCTCCTCTTATCGAGTATTATAAAAATAAAGGCATTTTAGCTGAGATCGACGGAAGTAAGAGTATAGAAGAGATAACTCAACAAATTATAAATATTTTAGAGAAGAAGTAAAGTTGTATAATTCTTATTTTAAAAAACGAGCGATACTTAAGACTCAGGCAGAGATAGAAATTTTACGTAAAGCTAATGCTATAGTAATGGAGATTCTTCTTAGGCTGAAAGAGGAAGTAAAGCCTGGAGTTAGTGCTTGGGAGTTTGAGGAGTTAGCTTTAAGTCTTTGTGAAAAGAAAGGAGTAAAACCGGCTTTTAAAGGGTATAGGGGGTATCCTTATGCCCTTTGTGTATCTATAAACGAAGAGATAGTACATGGTATGCCTAAGAAAGAAAAGGTTTTAAAGGAAGGAGATTTGGTGAGTTTTGATTTTGGTGTAGTTTATGAAGGTTATGTAGGGGATGCTGCTTTGACTGTTGGTGTAGGGAAGATTTCAGAAAAAGCAGAAAGGTTGATGAAGGTTACAGAAGAAGCCCTTTATAAGGGTATTGAAAAAGCTTATTTTGGTAATAAAATAGGAGACATCTCTTTTGCTATTCAATCCCATGTAGAAAAGCATGGGTTTAATGTTATAAAAGAGTTTGTAGGGCATGGAGTAGGAAGAAGTTTGCATGAGCCTCCAGAGGTCCCTAATTGGGGAAGGCCAGGAAGGGGGCCAAAAATTGAGATAGGTATGGTTTTAGCGATAGAGCCTATGGTCTCTGCAGGAGATCCTAGAGTAGAGATTTTAGTGGATGGTTGGACTGCGGTAACTAAAGACAGAAGTTTGGCAGCCCATTTTGAGCATTCAATAGCTATAACTCCTAAGGGACCAGAAATTTTATCAAGGGTGTAAGTTATGCCAAAAGATGACGTAATCCTTTTAGAAGGAAAGGTAATAGAACCTCTTCCTAATGCTATGTTTAGGGTTGAGTTAGAAACAGGTAATAAAGTTCTGGCTCATATTTCTGGAAAGATGAGGATGCATTATATTAGAATTTTACCTGGAGATACAGTGGTAGTGGAGTTATCTCCTTATGATTTGACTAGAGGTAGGATAGTCTATAGAGGAAGTTTAAAAGATTATAAAGGAGGTTAGTATTTATGAAGGTTAGTCCTTCTGTTAAAAAAAGATGTAGAAAATGTAAGATTGTAAGGAGAAAAGGTGTAGTTAGGGTAATTTGTGAAATACCCAAGCATAAACAAAGGCAAGGTTAGGAGGAAAGATTATGCCCAAAATTGCTGGAGTTGATATTCCAGAAAACAAGCCTGTAGAGATTGCACTTACGTATATTTATGGTGTAGGAAGAACTTTAGCTCAAAAAGCTTGTGCTAAAGCGGGGATAGACTGGTTTAGAAAAGTAAAGGATCTTTCTGAAGAAGAAATTAATCGTTTAAGACAGATTATTGAAAAGGAATATGTGGTAGAAGGAGATCTGAGAAAAGAGGTCAGACAGAACATTCAGAGACTTATGGCAATAGGTTGTTATAGAGGGTTGAGACATAAGATGGGTCTCCCTGTAAGGGGACAAAGAACAAGGTCAAATGCCAGGACAAGAAAAGGTCCTAGACCAGGATCTTTAAGAAAGAAGAAGAAATAAGGAGGGGTAGAAGGTGGCTAAACCTAAAAAGAAAAAAATTAAAAAATCTGTCACGGAAGGCATAATTCATATTCATTCTACTTTCAATAACACCATTATCACAATAACAGACAGACAGGGAAATGTCCTTGCTTGGGCAAGTGGTGGAACTGAAGGCTTTAAAGGAACAAGAAAGGGTACGCCTTTTGCTGCCCAATTGGCTATGCAATCAGCCTTAAAAAAGGTTCAACCATATGGTTTGAAAGAGGTTTGGGTGTATGTAAAGGGTCCTGGTCCAGGAAGAGAGGCTGCTTTAAGGGCTCTACAAGGATCTGGGCTTAAAGTAACTCTTATAAAAGACGTTACTCCTATACCTCATGATGGGTGTCGTCCACCTAAGAGAAGAAGGGTTTAAGAACATAAAAAAAGAAAGTTAAGGAGGTTAGATAAAGTGGCTAGATATACTGGACCAAGATGCAGACTTTGTAGAAGAGAAGGTATGAAGCTTTTTTTAAAAGGAGATAGATGTTATACAGATAAATGTGCTTTTGAAAGAAGAAGTTATCCTCCTGGACAACATGGACCTCAGCAAGTAAGGGTAAAACTTTCAGACTATGGAATCCGGTTAAGGGAGAAACAAAAAGTGAAGAGAATTTACGGAATTTCTGAAAAGCAGATGAGGATGTATTATGAAAAGGCAACTAAAATGCCTGGTCAGGCGGGTCACAATCTGCTTCAGTTGTTAGAGAGAAGGTTGGATAATGTAGTCTATCGTTTAGGATTTGCATCTTCAAGAAGTCAGGCAAGACAGTATGTTAATCACGGATTTTTTAAGGTTAACGGAAAAAATGTGGATATTCCCTCTTATCTGGTAAAGCCAGGAGATGTGATTGAGCTTAAAGAGAAGTATAGAAACAATCCTCAGATTTTAGAAAGTTTAGAGACAGTGATCAGAAGAGGTATTCCTTCTTGGCTTGAGTTGGATGCCGAAGGTTTTAAAGGTGTGGTTAAGGGACTGCCTACTCGAGAAGAAATTACTATGCCTATTCAGGAAAGCTATATAATTGAGTTTTACTCTAGGTAAATTTTAGGTTTATAAAAAGTACTAAGACTATAAAAAGAAAAAAAGAGGTAAAAGTACCGATGAAGAGGGAAATAGAGCTTATTAAGCCTGAAGAGATTAAAGTTCATAAGGATAGCCAGTTTCCTTATTATGGGAAATTTATTATAGAGCCTTTAGAAAGAGGATACGGCATTACTTTGGGAAACGCTTTAAGAAGGGTTCTGCTTTCATCTATACCTGGTTATTCTATTACTGAGGTAAGGATAGAAGGTGCTCCTCATGAGTTTACCAGTTTGCCTGGAGTAGTTGAGGATGTTACAGAAATTATACTAAATTTAAAGGGAGTAAGGTTTAAGCTTGAAGGAGATGGCCCTTTTTATTTTAAGCTCGAAAAGATAGGAGAGGGTGAAGTAAAGGCAGGAGATATTCAGGTTGAAGATAAAGGGATTATCGTAAATCCTGATGCTCATATAGCAACTTTAACAAAAGATGGTAAGTTGGTGATGGAGATTAAGGTAGAAAAAGGTAGAGGGTACGTTCCAGCAGAATATAACAAAAATAATGAGATAGGGGTTATCCTAGTTGATGGTTTGTTTTCCCCGATTACCAAGGTAAATTTTACGGTTACTCAGGCTCGTGTAGGGAAAAGCAGTGATTATGACAGTTTAGTATTAGAGATATATACAGACGGAACTATAGATCCTAAAGAGGCTTTAGTTAAGGCTGCTAAGATTTTAGTAGAACAGTTTATGGTATTTTTAGGTGAGGAAAAAATAGGGTTAGAGACAACCACTGCGGATGTTAGTACTACTCAGAATATTTTAAACCTTCCTATAGAGGAGCTTGAACTTTCTGGCAGGGCATATAATTGTTTGAAGGCTGCTAACATAAACTATATAGGCCAGTTGGTACAAAAAACAGAATCTGAACTTTTAAAGCTTAGAAGTTTTGGTAAGAAATCTTTAGACGAAATAGTAGAAAAACTTAACAGGTTTAATCTAAAGCTTGGCATGACAGACCTTAAGTGGAAACCTCCAAAAGATTAGAAAATAAGGAGAGGGGAAGATGAGGCATAGAAAAGTTAGTAGAAGATTAGGCAGAGATACAGAACATCATTGGGCGATTATGAGAAATCAGGTAAGAGACCTTCTAAAACATGGTAGGATTGTTACTACTATAGCTAAAGCTAAGGAGTTAAGAAGGGTTGCAGAGCGAATGATAACCTTGGCAAAGAAAGGAGACCTTGCCGCGAGAAGAAGGGCGTTGAGTTTTATCAATGACAAAGAAGTGGTAAGGAAACTTTTTAAAGATCTAAGAGCAAAATTTTTAGACAGGCCAGGTGGATATACCAGAATTATTAAGATTGGCCCAAGAAGGGGCGATGCTTCCATGATGGTATTGGTGGAGTTGGTAGAAGAGAAGGTTTCTGCTAAATCTGGTAAAAAGAAGGCAGAAAGGCTTAAAAAGGTGTTAGAATTTATAGAAAAGAAGAAAAAACAACATGAAGTAAAACCTCAAGAAGAAAAATCAACCGTCGAAAAAACAGCTCAAGAAGATAGCTCGGTTGAGGGGACTCAAGAGATTCAAGCTTAACCATATATCTTTCTTTCCCCCCTTCGGGGGGTCTTCTTATGAACGTTCTAACCTTAAGTCAAGAAAAGATTGCTGAATTTCTAACTCTTCTTGCCTTTTCTGAAGAAGAAAAGAAACGCCTTATTTCTTTTTTAAGAAAATTTTCTAACAGAGATGATTTTTTTATAGTAGGTGGTGCAGTAAGGGATTTTTTTTTAGGTAGAAAAATTTTAGACCTTGATTTATGTGTAAAGGAAGGGGTAGAAGCTTTAGCTTTTTTTGCTAAAGAGTATCTTGGATATAATTTAGTCCCCTTAGCTCCAGAGTTAGGTATCTACAGAGTTGCTAAAGGAGAAAACAGCTTGGATTTTACTCTTTTTAGAGGAAAAACTTTGGATGAGGACCTTGGGGCCAGAGACTTTACTTTTAATGCGATGGCTATTCCTGTAAGCTCTCTTTTTTCCGAAAGTTTAAAGGTGATAGATCCTTTTGATGGATATTCTCATCTTATTTCAGGTAAGATAAAGATCATAGGGGAAGTGAACGTAATCGAAGATCCTCTAAGAATTCTTAGGGGTTATCGATTCTTTGCTCAAGGAATAGGGGAAATAGAAGAAGAGACAAGAGAGATTTTTAAACTTCATAAAAAGGAGCTTTTGTTTTGTGCAAAGGAGAGAATTTTACAAGAGCTTAGTTATATTCTTCTTTCAGATAGATGTTATGAAACTTTTAAGCTGATGGATGAAGATGGGATCCTGGGAGAGCTTTTTCCGTTTTTTGAGAAAACAAAAGGGGTAACACAACCAAGTTTTCATCATTTAGACGTTTGGGGCCATCTTTTAGAAAGTCTTAAATGGGCTGAAAAAATATTACAAAATCCTGAGGATTACTTAGGTTTAGAGAAAACAGAGGATTTTAATAAAGAAGAAGTGGTAATACCGGTGAAATTAGCAAGTCTTTTTCATGATTTGGGTAAGGCTTTTACGTTTGGAAGAAACAAAGAAAGGATAACTTTTTATGGTCACGAAAAGGTTTCAGCAGAGCTTTTTAAAGAGAGTTTTGAAAAGTATCGGTTAAAAAAAGAGTTACTCCATAAAACTTATGTGTTGATAAAAAACCATATGAGGCCTTTTCATTTGTTAAACGAAAAGGAAAAAGGAAATTTAACTATAAGGGCCAAAAGGCATCTTTTAACCGATGTACCATATTGGCTTGAGCTTTTCGTGGTGTCTATGGCTGATTCTTATGCTAGTCAAGGACCAGATAAAGAGCCAGATTATGAAGAGAGACTTAAGGCCTTCTTCTTTGAGCTTAAAGAATTTAAAGCTGAAATGGAAAATATATCTCAAAAGAAAAGACTTATTACCGGTCAAGATTTGATAAATTTAGGATTGAAACCGGGACCTATGTTTAAAGAGATTTTGCAAGAAATAGAATTACTTTTTTTAGAAAAAAAGATACATAACAAAGAGGAAGCCTTAAACTTAATCAAGTCAAAGTATTTAAACTTGTAAAAATGAAAAATTAAGTTAAGGTAAAAGTAAAAAATTTTTAGAAAGGGGTAAAAAGATGAGGGTAGAAGTAGAGAACTTAAGCGAAGTCGAAAAAATTTTAAAGGTTGAGGTTCCGGAAGAGGTCGTTCAATCAGCCATAAGAGAGGTTACCAACGAATTAAAGAGAAGGTCTAAGGTTAAAGGTTTTAGAGAGGGTAAGGTGCCTGAGTATTTGGTAAAGAAGCTATTTAAAGAAGAGATAGAAGGAAAGGCGATAGATAAATTGATAGAAAAAACTCTTTATGAAGCTATTAAAGAAGCTAAACTAGAGCCTCTCTTAAGGCCAAGAGTAGAAGAGTTGGGAGAACTTAAAGAGGGAGAAAAGTTTCAATATTCTGTGTTGGTAGAAATAAGGCCTGAGTTTGAGTTGAAAAAAGAAGATTATCTCGGGTTAGAGGTAGAAAAAGAAAAAGATGAAGTAAAGGATGAAGAGGTAGAAAAAATGCTTGATGAACTAAGATATTCTTTTGCTCAGCTTAAGAAAATAGAGAATGAAGAACCTATTATTGAGAGAGATGTGGCTGTAATAAGTTTTGAAGCCTATGATGAAAACGGACTTATTCCGGGACATCAGGCAGAAGCCCTATTTGTAGACGTAGGAACTGGAGAGTTTAACAGAGAAGTAGAAGAAGCTTTGGTAGGAAAAAAAGTAGGAGATAAGTTTAGTGTAGAAGTAGAGTATCCTGCAGAAGGTTTAAATCCGCTTCTTGCTGGAAAAAAGGTAAAATATGAGATAGAAGTAAAAGAAATTTATAGAAGAGAGTTGCAGGAACTAACCGATGAGTTTGTAAAAAGTCTTAACATGGGGTTCGAAACTGTTGAAGCCTTAAGAGAAGCGGTTAGAAAACGATTATTAGAGGAAAAAAAGAGAAAAAATGAAAATGCAGTTAAAGAGATGGTATTAGGAAAGATCCTTGAAAAAGTGGATATAAAAGTTCCTACAAGGTATGTAGAATTAAAACTTTATCAATTGATAGAACAGATTAAAGAAAGCTTAGAAAGAGATGGTTTTAGTTTTGAGACTTTAAATATTTCTATAGAAAAATTAAAAGAAAAATTGCAACCTATAGCAGAGAGACAGGCTAAGGAAGAATTACTTCTTGAAAAGATTGCAGAGATAGAAAACATTGAAATACCTCAGGAAGAAATAGATAAAACAGTAGAGGCTATTTCTCAAGGGTTGAAAATTTCTATAGAAGAGGCAAGAAATATCGTCTTTTTTAACATTTTGCCTAAAAAATTAGCAGAGAAAACTTTAAACTTTTTGATAGAAAATGCCAAAGTGATCGAGAAGGAGAGTTAAGCATGAGTTACTATATCCCCATAGTGGTGGAACAGACAGGGAGAGGGGAAAGAGCATATGATATTTACTCTCGTCTACTTAAAGAGAGAATTATCTTTTTAGGGACAGCTATAGACGAACAGGTAGCTAACCTAGTTATAGCTCAACTTCTTTTTTTAGAGGCAGAGGACCCTGATAAAGACATTATGCTCTACATAAACTCTCCAGGGGGGCTGGTTAGCGCAGGCCTTGCAATTTATGATACTATGCAGTACATAAAGCCGGATGTTTGTACTATCTGTGTAGGTCAAGCTGCAAGCATGGCAGCTGTGCTTTTGGCAGCAGGAGCAAAAGGTAAACGTTATGCCCTTCCACATTCAAGAATTATGCTTCATCAACCTATTGGGGCTTTTCAAGGACAGGCAACTGATGTAGAAATACAAGCCAAAGAAATCCTTAGATTAAGGGAAATGCTGAACGAAATTTTAGCCCAGCATACCGGCCAATCTAAAGACAAAATCAAGCAAGATACAGAAAGAGATTTTTATATGTCTCCGCAAGAAGCTCTTGAATATGGAGTAATAGATAATATTTTAAATAAAAGAACGGGGTAGGTAAGAATGGGGTCAAAAGACCATGAACTTAGGTGTTCTTTTTGTGGGAAACCACAGTCTGAAGTTCGCAAATTGATTGCAGGCTCTTCAGCGTATATTTGTAATGAATGTGTAGAACTGTGTAATGAAATTTTAGAAGAGGAATATGAGCGGATAAACTTTAAAGAAGACAGTGTCCTTCCTAAGCCTTCAGAAATTAAGGCTTATTTAGACCAGTACGTAGTAGGACAAGAGAGGGCAAAAAAGATCCTTTCGGTAGCAGTCTATAACCATTATAAGAGAATAGAATATGAAAAAAACTTTAAACATAAATTCAAAGACGTAGAAATCCAGAAAACCAACATTTTTTTGATAGGGCCTACCGGTTCTGGTAAAACTCTCTTGGCACAAACGTTGGCTAAGTTTTTAAAGGTGCCTTTTACGATAGCTGATGCTACTCCTTTGACTGAAGCGGGTTATGTAGGAGAGGATGTAGAAAATATTCTACTTTATCTTTTACAAGCAGCTAACTATGACCTTGAGTTGGCTCAAAGAGGGATTGTTTACATAGACGAGATAGATAAGATCGCAAAAAAAAGTGAAGGACCTTCGATTACAAGAGATGTTTCAGGAGAAGGGGTACAACAAGCTTTACTTAAGATTTTAGAAGGTACTTTGGCTAATATTCCTCCTAAGGGTGGTAGAAAGCATCCTCAACAAGAATACATCAGAATGGACACTACCAACATTCTTTTTATCTGTGGTGGAGCCTTTGTAGGTTTAGAGGATATCATCAAAAAGAGGATAGGGAAAGGTTCTATAGGTTTTGGGGCGGAGGTAAAGAGCGTTAAAGATTTAACTTTAGGAGAGATACTTTCTCAAGTCCAACCTGAAGACCTTATCAAGTTTGGTTTTATACCTGAGTTTGTAGGTAGGATCCCGGTAATTGCTACTTTGGATGAGCTTTCTGTGGATGACTTGGTTAGAATTTTAGTAGAACCTAAAAATTCGATTGTTAAACAATATCAAAAACTTTTTGAGATGGAAGGGGTTGAACTTAAGTTTACTGAGGGAGCCTTGAGGTTGGTAGCAGAAGAGGCTTATAAAAGAAAAACTGGAGCTAGAGGACTTAGGGCTATTATAGAAGAGGTGATGATGGACGTAATGTATGAACTCCCCTCCTTAGGAGATGTAAAAGAGTGTGTGGTTACTGAAGAGGTGGTCTTGAAAAAGGAAAGACCCATCTTAATTTTTAATAGAAAAAAGATAAAGGAGGGGTAGGTAACCTTATGGAAACTCAACTAAAAACTTTACCTTTACTCCCATTAAGGGAGATAGTAATTTTTCCCAATACAGTAGTACCTCTTTTTATTGGGAGGGCTAAAAGTATACTTGCCATAGAAAAAGCTTATGCAGGTGATAAAATTATTTTTCTTTCTGCTCAGAAAGACGCTAAAATAGACAATCCTACAGAAGAGGAAATCTATAAAGTAGGAACCATCTGCCGTATTTTGCAGCTTCTTAAACTTCCTGATGGTACTTTAAAGATTTTGGTAGAAGGTCTTAGTAGAGGAAGGATTATAAGGTTTCTTGAGAATGTAGACTTTTTTATGGTTGAGGTTGAACCTAAGACAGAGTTATTAGAGAATGACGTAGAAAGTATAGCTCTTTTTAAGCTTTGCAAAGAATCCTTAGAAGAATATTCTAATTATAACAAAAAACTTAATTTAGATGCAGTTTCTAATCTTTTAGAAATTGAAGATATAGCAGAGTTTAGCGACCGTTTAGCTGCTATTTTAAACCTTAAATTAGAACAGAAACAAAAGCTTCTTGAGACAATCAGCGTTAAAAAACGTTTAGAAATTTTGCTTAACTATCTAAGAGGTGAGATAGAAGTTATAAAAACTGAGGCTCGTATCAGAGAAAGGGTCAAGAAGCAGATGGAAAAGACCCAGAGAGACTATTATCTCCAGGAACAGATGAAAGCCATCCAGAAAGAACTTGGAGAACGGGAGGATGGAAGAAAGGATCTTGCCGAGTTAGAAAAGCGTATCAAAAAGAAAAAATTACCTAAGGAAGTAGCTGCGATAGTAAGGAAAGAATTTAACAAACTTTCTATGATGTCTCCGATGTCTGCGGAGGCTACGGTAGTTAGAAACTATATAGACTGGTTGTTAAGCCTTCCTTGGTATGAAAAAACTAAAGATAACATAGATTTAGAAAAGGTAGAATTTTTACTTAACAAAAATCATTATGGATTAGAGAAGCCTAAACAGAGGATTATAGAGCATCTTGCAGTGCAAAAGCTTACCAAGTCCATCAAAGGGCCTATTCTTTGTTTTGTAGGACCTCCTGGAGTTGGAAAAACCTCGTTAGCTAAGTCTATAGCTGAGGCTATAGGAAGAAGGTTTGTAAGGATATCGTTAGGTGGTGTAAGGGATGAAGCAGAGATCAGAGGACATAGAAGAACCTATGTAGGGGCTTTACCTGGTAAGATCATTCAAGGCATGAGAAAGGCAGGTACCATAAATCCCGTTTTTTGCTTAGATGAGGTAGATAAGATAGGTATGGACTTTAGAGGTGATCCTGCAGCTGCCTTGTTAGAGGTTTTAGACCCAGAACAGAATTTTGCCTTCCAGGATCATTATTTAGAAGTTCCTTATGACCTTTCTAAGGTACTCTTTATTACTACAGCTAACTCTCTTTATACTATCCCTGCGCCATTACTTGACAGGATGGAGATTATTGAAATTCCTGGATATACTGAAGAAGAAAAATTAGAGATAGCCAGAAACTATCTTCTCCCAAGACAACTTTCTGCTCATGGATTAAAACCTGAGATGGTACCTATTACTGAAAAAGCTTTGCTTGAAATAATTAGAAGGTATACTAGAGAAGCTGGGGTAAGAAATTTAGAAAGAGAGATTGCTAACATTTGTAGAAAAATAGCCAGAGAGGTTGCTAAGAATCCTGAGGAGTTTAAGCCGATAAAGATAGGGGTTTCTAAGTTAGAAAAGTTTTTAGGGGTACCTAAGTACAGGTATGGGATCGCTGAAGAAAAACCTCAAGTAGGGATTGCTACAGGACTTGCTTGGACTGAAACTGGAGGAGCTTTGCTTCAGATAGAAGCGGTTATCATGCCAGGTAAGGGGAACCTTCAGATAACCGGAAAACTTGGTGAGGTCATGCAAGAGTCAGTACAAGCAGCCATGAGTTATGTAAGGTCAAGGGCTCTTCAGCTTGGATTACCTTTAGATTTTTATAGAAAGATAGACATTCATGTCCATGTACCTGAAGGAGCTATCCCAAAAGATGGGCCAAGTGCAGGTATTACCATCGCAACCGCAATAGTTTCAGCCCTTTTAAAAATACCGGTGAAAAATACTGTCGCCATGACCGGTGAGATTACTTTAAGGGGTAGGGTCCTTCCTATAGGAGGACTTAAGGAAAAATTGCTTGCAGCCATAAGAGGTGGGATTAAGACAGTACTTATTCCTAAAGAAAACGAAAAGGATTTAAAGGAAATAAATCCCAAGATACTGAAAAATTTAGAGGTTATCTTGGTGGACAACGTGGATGAAGTTTTAAAGCTTGCGTTAGACCTTCAAGATAGTTCGAAATTATTCAAAGAAGCTCCAACCTTAGATGTATGGGAATTGGTAGACTTGCAGCAAAAACTTGCAGAAAAAACCATAGCTTTAGAACATTAAGTATAAGAATAGGTCTACTTATTTATTAGGGTTTCTACCGGGGTTAATTCCTCGGTAGAACTCCCCCTTTATCTCCAGAAATTATCATTCTTAGATTTGGGATTCTAATTTTTTATAATTAGAAAATCCATCGAAAATTAACATTTAATAAAAAAATTCATCGAAAATCAACATTTAAATTCATTCTGTCTCTGAAAATTTTCGCTTCTATACCTTGACTAAGGAAAAAAAAACATATAAAAATTATTTTTATAAAACATACAAATAATTTTTTGTTAATATTAGCTATTATCGATATTAACTTTAGTTTAGAGAAAAAGGGACTACTATGAGGCTTCAATTTAGATTTAGAGTAGACAAACTTCCTATACTTTATCGACACAGATTTATGGCTTTGATAAAAGAAGCTATATCCAATCAAGATATTCGTTATAAGAAGATGCTTTATCCAGATAAAAAAGCTGTTTTTTCTAAAGTAGTAAAACCCTTTACTTTTGCGGTGGTTTTTCCAAAAAATAAAAAAATAAAAAAAGAAAAAATACAGATAGATGAATCAACCTTTATTGAAGATTCGGTCTTTTATTTTCCAGCAGACTCCTATATATCTTTTTTTGTGAGTTCTTTTGATTTAGAGTTTATGATTAATCTTTATAACGGTCTACTTGAGCTTAGTAGTGTTGATTTTGGAGGAGGTATTATTCTTCATCATCAAAGAACACATCTCATTAAAGAAAAGAAAATTAACTCTAATGAAGTAATATTTAAAACCCTATCACCTATTCTGATTGAAAGTAAAGATGGTACTCCCTTACTTCCAATTGATGGACAACTGGATTATTTTAATCTGCATTTTAATGAAATTCATAAAAGAATTTTTAAAGATATAAGAGGCAAGGAACCTATAGAGGAGTTTTATCTTGAACCAATATTAATAAAAAAATCAGTTGTCAAACACACGTTAAAAGGATTTAGAGAGCAGACAGGAAAACCTTACATGATGCTTACGTGTTTTGATGGTTGTTTCAAATTAAAAGGAAATCCAGAGGATTTGCAGTTGCTATATCAAGCAGGAGTAGGCTTAAGGACAGGTCAGGGCTTTGGCATGGTGGAAGTTGTATAGATGGATAAAAAAGAAAAAAATTTTAATAAACTAAAGCCTCTTTTCTGGGAGCATGAATGGAATTCTGTAAAGAAAAACTTAAACTCTCCTTTTGTAATAGCAAGAGTTCTGGAAATAGGAAATCCCGAGCAGTTTAAAATTTTTGTGTCAGTAGTAGGTGATGACAAGATTATAAAATTTTTACAGGAAAGTGGTGAAAGACTACTTTCCAGAAAGTCACTTAATTTCTGGAGAATTTACTATGATAAAAAAGCTAAAAGAAGAGCATAGGAAATCTGTTCTTTCTTTTATTATCCCTATAAGTTATTACCGGAAAGACAGAAACTTGATATGATAGAACTTGCAAGCCTTAAAGACATCCTTGCAATGAAAACATCTGCCATCCTTCAGAGAGGAAGCAAGAAAGATTTTGTTGATGTATATTTTATTTTAAAAGAACTAAAAATAAACTGTGAACAGTTAATAAGAATTTTTCAGCAGAAATACGGAAACTTTAATCCTTTAATAATAAAAAAGGCTCTTATATATTTTGAAGACGCTGATAAAGAGGGAGAGTTGAAAATGATAAAAAAGATATCCTGGGATAAAATAAAGAAATATTTTATAAAAGAGTTTGTAGAGGTATAGGATATGGCAGATGACAGCATAACCCTGTATCCTTCAAACTGGCTTTATAATGCGGGAGTGATTGGGTTTTTGAGGGTATTGGAGAAGTGTGGGCAAGAGGTTGAAAATTTGCTTATGGATGAGGGAATTGTAAAAATCAAATTGAATTCTGTGAATGAAGAAGATATTTTTAGCAAGTGGGACGAGCTATCACCTAAATCTTCAAAAGGTAAAAGTTTATTTTATGGTAGTAAAACTTCTTACTATGCTAACCAAACTGAAAATTCAATTAGGACTCGTATTAAAAAGCTGCTTAACACAGAGAAAAACAATATAAAATTAAGAAAAGGCTCACTTGTTTTATATTGTTATTTTTGTGGAAATGCAGAATTAACTACTAAGAGTAAAGCTATTTTTTTAAATCAAGCATTTTCTAATGTTTTATTAGCATCTGAGAAGACCTTTCCCAATTTATATTGGAATAATCAATCAAATACTTTTATTTGTTCAAAATGTGAGTTTTTAATCATGTCTCATCATCTTTCATTGACTAAATTATCAGATAGTTCGGAAATCTTTATCAATGCTCCATCCTTCAAATTAATGTGGTATCTCAATAAATATGCCTCAGAGATTCTAAATAAAAGAAAGACTTATCAGCTCAAAGAGATATTAGGGATCAGTTTCATTGAGTTAGCACAGAAGGTTTTTACAACGCTCGGTGCATGGAGTATGGGGAATATTGAAATGGTTATAAAAAATAAAGATGTTATAAAAAATAAAGATTCTATAGATTACTATTCTTTACCTTATGAGATTTCCAAGGTTCTTTTAAATAAAGAAGTAGCCAGTCTAATCAGCCAGACAAATGAAGAATTTATTCTTCAAATTATATTAGATGGTAAATTTGATAAGTTGTTAACCCTTAATCAAAAAATTTTGCGTTATGCCATAACAAACTCCGGTGCATATGATGATAAATATCTTTCAAAACTTAGAAATAAGGATCCGTACAGCCTGAAAAAACTTTCAACTATATTACCAGAACTTTATGTAAAAATAGATAATATCTTAAAGAGAGGTGAAGTATGAGTATTTATGAGGAAATTTCCAAAAAATTAGATGAATTAAATGAAAAAATAAAACCTGATAATGTTGATGAATGGTTAAATGATGTAAGAAGAACGGTAAACCTTTTTCTTGAAGGAGATAAAATATCTCAGCTTAGAAAAACGCTTGAATGTGTAGCAGATGAGTTGAAAGAGGATAAAAACAAAACAGAACAACTTAGAAAACTTAAAGGGATCATAAATAATCTTGAAAAATCAGAGCCTGATTTCTTGATTGAGAGGATAAAAAAAGTGAGCTGGAATTATGCAAGTAAAGGTGATTTGAAAGAAGCAATCAACAAAAGTGCTCTAAGGCTTCTTGAACAAATCAGGCTTGGGAAAAGAGATGAAGTAATTGGTATATTAATGCGTATATTTACAACGAGAAATATTGAATTTCCCACAGAACTTTTAGAGGCACTTAAGCCGAAATATGATTTAAACCTTTTTAGGGCATTTATGTATGCTTTTTTAAGTGCCTTTACAACTGAAAAAAGTGAAACTAAAGAGGAGGTAGAAAATGAGTAAAGAAAATCTCAAAATTAGAGATGATTTGAAGGGTATAACTTTTACCATTATATTTGAGGCTGATGCACTAAATAGAGATGAAAAAATCGGAGGAAACATCCCATCCATAAAGAAACTTACAAGATTTGGTAATAAAACTTACAGTTATTTATCGCGAGTTGCGATGAGACATTATCTGTTTGAGACCCTTAACAAGAATTATCCTGATGAATGGAAACCAGCAAGTTGTATTGAATCTGGCACAGGAGATAAAAAGGTTGTTCAATTTGACCTGACAACACAAAATATTTTAACTCATGCTGAACTTGATGCATTTGGCTATATGTATACAATAGGTGGTCAGACAAGTATTACAAGGAAAGCACCCGTTGGTATCACAAAAGCAGTGGCATTAGAGACATGGGAAGGTGATATGCAGTTCAATGCAAACCACGATCTTGCCAGTAGATGTGGCGCTAATCCCAATCCTGTTAATAAGGAAGAGCACGAATCGTTTTTTAAGGTTTCCTTTACCATAGATGTTGAAAAACTTGGATATGATGAATGGTGGATTAAAGATTATAATTATGATGACACAAGTAAAAAACTAACATTGTTTTTATCTGAAAGAGGAACGGATGTAATTTTAAAGAATGTTAAGAAAGGAGAGGAAGAATTTCAATACCTTATTGATAATAAAGAAATAAGAATCGATGGATTCACATGTTATGTAGATAAAGAACTAATA
>LDZQ01000603.1_pt1 | contig 26631 bp, 30 predicted proteins | sample 615361 | NCBI WGS metagenome assembly LDZQ01 (sample SAMN03408297, study PRJNA278302) | terrestrial metagenome | isolation source: oil reservoir sample I2 | place: USA: Alaska, North Slope, Ivishak formation | collected 2013 | reverse complement strand
AGAGGAGTTAGGGGGGATGTTGGGGCTGTTGTTGATTTGCTGCTTAAGCTGAATGAGGTTGTTGAGAGGGAGAGTATAGTGGAGATGGATTTGAATCCGGTTTTTGTGTATGAGAGAGGAGTTGTTGTGGCGGATGCGAGGATTGTGGTGGGGGAGAGGAAGAGCTTTGAGATGGATGTTGGGGATATAAGCTTCTTTTTCAAAGCCAAGAGTGTGGCGGTTATTGGGGCTTCAAGGAACCTTCTCAAGCCCGGTGGGAGGGTTCTTTCCAATTTGAAGCACCTTGGCTTTAGGGGGAAGGTTTATCCCGTCAACCCCAATGCAGGCGAGATTCTTGGCTATAAGTGCTATCCCTCAGTCAGAGCGATTCCGGATAAGGTTGACCTCGCCGTAATAGCAGTCCCCTCAAAAAACGCCATAGAGGTTGTTAGGGAGTGTGCGGAGAAGGGAGTGAAGGGGATAGTTGTTTTGAGCGCAGGTTTTGCGGAGGGCTGGGAGCAGGGAAAGGAGCTGGAAAGGCAGATTGTGGAGGTTGCAAGGAAGAGCGGAATGAGGATAATCGGGCCAAACACTATGGGAATTCTCGACTTTGAGACAGGTTTAACCTCTTTCTTCTCAATCCTAAGAAGAATCGGGGCGGGAAACATCGGTGTTCTCGCCCAGAGCGGGGCAGTTGCCAACTTCATTCTCCTGCCTCTATGGCATGTAGGATTCAGCAAAATCGTTGCAATAGGCAACAAGGCTGATGTTGGGGAGGTAGAGGTGCTTGACTTTTTGCTGAAGGATGAAAAAACGAAGGTTGTTGCAGCCTACCTCGAAGGCTTCACAAACGGCAGGAAGTTCTACGAGCTGATGAAAGCCTCAACCAAGCCCATCGTCGTTCTGAAGTCGGGAAGAACTGAGGCGGGGAAGAGGAGCGCCTTAAGCCACACCGCCTCAATATCAACAAGCGAGGAGATTTTCGAGGCCGCATGCAAACAAGCAGGAGTGGCAAAGGTTTACGATTTCGAGGAGCTGGTGGATGCTGCGAAGGCCTTCGCCTTACAGCCTCTTCCCAGAGGCACGAGAGTTGGCGTAATCCAGCCTTCTGGGGCAGAGTGCGTGATGTCAGCGGATGCAGTAGTGGAGAACGGCTTGGAGCTGGCGAAGTACTCGGAGAAAACGCTGGAAAGGCTGTACGAATTCGCCCCTGAGTGGCACAGCGTCAACAACCCGCTCGACCTCTATCCAATAGCAGAAAAAAGCGGTGATGAGGTCTTCAACGAGGTGCTGAAGGTCTTCAACGAGGATGAGAACATAGATGCGATTGTTGCGGGGGTTTTCATTCCCAGCATTATGAAGCTCGGCGTCGACTTCTCGTGGACCAAGAAGTTCAGCAAGCCGGTCCTTTTCACCATGAAGGACGACATAGAGGAGCTGAGGCAGGCGAGGATTGAGATTGAGAAGAGCGGAGTTCCCGTTTACCCCACTCCAGAAAGGGCTGTAAGGGCACTGAGACACATGGTTACGGTTGCAAAGAGAAAATCTTAAGTATTTTCCAGTACATTTTTCCCTGCCCGGAGGTGGGCTTTTTGAAGTTTCAGGACATAATCTACGAGAAAGAGGGAAGAGTGGCGAAAATAACCATCAACCGCCCCGAAAAGCTGAACGCCTGCACGCCCGTGACGGTTTACGAGATTAGCAAGGCCTTCATTGACGCATGGACGGACAGGAAGATTGGTGTTGTCGTTTTCACGGGGGCAGGGGATAAAGCCTTCTGCGTCGGTGGGGACCAGTCCATCAGGGATCTGGGTGGGTACAGCTACAGCAGCGAGGAGCTTGAGGGGACTATTGCCGCTTTACCGCTTGAGGTGGGATGGCAGATAGTCACCTTTCTCATCAGGCACATTCCCAAGCCAGTCATTGCGAGAGTGAATGGCTATGCTGTCGGTGGGGGGCATGTTTGGCAGGTGAACTGTGATCTCTCAATAGCCTCTGAAAAAGCAAAGTTCGGTCAGGCGGGGCCGAGGGTTGGCAGCTTCGACCCAGGTTTTGGCACTGGAGAGCTTTGGAGAAACGTTGGAATGAAGAGGGCGAAGGAAATCTGGTTCCTCTGCAGGCTCTACACCGCTGAAGAGGCCCTGAAAATGGGCCTTGTCAATGCTGTTGTCCCCCACGAGAAGCTTGACGAAGAGGTGGAGAAGTGGTGCAGCGAGCTGCTTGAAAAAAGCCCTACAGCATTGAAAATGCTAAAATACGCCTTTCTGGCTGACACTGAAGGCCTTGCGGGCATAACGGAGCTTGGCGTGGGAGGGCTAAGCCTCTACTACGGCACTGAGGAGTCAGTTGAGGGCAGAAACGCCTTCATGGAGAAGAGGAAGCCCGACTTCTGGAAGTTTGTTGAGGGAGGTGATTGAATGAAGCTGGAGGATATTAAGGTTATTGGAGTTGTTGGCGCTGGAGTTATGGGGCATGGAATTGCTCAGGTGGCTGCGAGAACCGGCTATGATGTGGTAATGGTTGATGTGAGTGAAGAAGTGCTTAAGAAGGCGATGGAGCTGATAGAATCAGGCCCCTTTGGCCTGAGAAGGCTTGTGGAGAAGGGAAAGATGAGCGAGGATGAGGCAAAGGCGGTGATGGCGAGGATAAGGACATCAACGTCTCTCGAAGCCCTAAAGGATGCCGACTTCATCATTGAGGCTGTAACCGAGAAAGCTGACCTCAAGAAGAAGATTTTTGCCGAGCTGGACAGAATATGCAAGCCAGAAACCATCATAGCTTCAAACACCTCCGCAATAATGATTTCTGATCTGGCTACGGCTGTAGAGAGGAAGGACAAATTCATAGGAATGCACTGGTTCAATCCCGCTCCAGTTATGAAGCTGATTGAGGTTATAAGGGGAGCGCTGACGAGCGATGAAACCTTCAACATCACCGTTGAGCTTTCCAAGAAGATGGGCAAGATTCCCATCGAGGCAGGAGATGGTCCGGGCTTCTTCACAACCAGATTCATAAACTCGTGGCTCGTTGAGGCGGTAAGACTCTTCGAGATTGGAATTGCAGGAATTAAGGAGATTGACGAGATGTGCAGGCTGGCTTTCGGCTTCCCAATGGGTCCCTTTGAGCTCATGGACCTCATCGGGCTGGATACTGCACTGCACATTGCCGAGTACCTGTACAACGAAACGAAGGAGCCGCACTACGCTGCACCAAACACGCTGAAGAAGCTCGTCCTTTCAGGTTACGTGGGAAGGAAGCCCGGAAGCAGGGGAGGGTGGTACGACTACTACGGGATAGAGCGCTAATCATCTAAAATTTTCAATACTTTTTTCATACGACTAATAAAAAAATATTCTGAGAAAAAAGATATTCAGCATTTTATCATCGAAAAAATCCCGCTTGGACAATCTATTGAAAAGTGTTAAAAGCTTTAAAATATCCCCAATCAGGAATTGGGGAAAGACTGCTAACCCCTCGATAGCTGGAACTCATCATATTTGCCGGTAGTTATTGGGGGGTGGATGAAAGAATGCAATATGGAACGAAAAATTTAAGACTACTTTAATTTAGTATAGCAAGGTGTGACATATGCCCGAATGTCCTTATTGTGGTAGGTGGTTTAAAACGAAAAGGGGTTTGAATCAGCACATTGCGAAGTCGCATGAAACCAAGTTTGGAGGTGTAAGAGTTTTAGACCCCACGACTATCGATCCACTGGGTGCCGCAGAGAGGCGCGCTGAGAGAAAGAAGAAGAGAAAGAAGGGATTCGGTCTCTGGTGATGAGGCACACTACACATGTGATCTTCTCAATGCTTTTCATCACCGCAATTGCCGAGTTCATTCCATCGTTCACCGAGTTTATCCCCTATAGCTATGCACTGACAATCTCAATGTTTTCCACTCTGCTCCCTGACATTGATCACCCCCACTCCTACATCAGCAAGAGCTACTGGGGTGTTTTTTCTGGAGCGATTCTAAAAACAACGCATCACAGAGGTTGGACACACAGCCTCGTTGGTGCCGGAATTTTCTCTTTTATTTTTGCAATTTTGCTTTTAATCTTCGGGTCCAGCCCGATTTACTCTATTGTTTTCTTTTTGGGATACGTGGCTCACTTGATCAGTGACAGCTTGAACCCCACAGGAGTGAACTGGTTGTGGCCCAAAAACGGAAATTTTCGGATAAATCTCGTCAAGACAGGTTCTGAAGGAGAAGTTTTACTACAAAAGGTGTTTTTGCTTTTGTTTGTCGGATTGCTTTTTTATGATTCGATGTGGAATAATGGGGGTCTAATAAATGGCTAAATGTGATTTCTGTGGCAAAAAAGTGGACTTACCATTTAGATGTAACTATTGTGGAAGTCTTTTTTGTGAAGATCATAGGCTACCTCCTAAACACAACTGTCCTAATATAGTTCAGTGGGGAAGAAAGGCGCCACCACCAAGAACCCACAGAAAGAAAACTTATTCGAGACGCAGAACGTCAAGATTAAAAGTTAGAACGGAGGACAACTGGGTTCCAGTGCAGGTAAAAAAGAAAAAGAGCGGAAGTGCGATTAAGTATCTAATCGCTATAGTTCTACTTGTCGCTATTGTGTCTGCAGCCTATACCTACTCGCGCTCCAAACAGTTACCGGATATCTTCCCTTTTGACGTACAGTCTGGAACGATAACTTTTTCAGAAGTGCCACCTTCGCAAACCGTTCCTCCTTCACCAGCTATCAAAAAGTGTGACGACGGAACTCCATATGGTTCCTGCTCGCCAACAAGACCACTTTTCTGTGATAATGGGTCTCTTGTCAAAAAAGCCTCTTTGTGCGGATGCCCAAAAAAGTACATACCTAAAGGAGATGGCTGCATATATCAGCTAACCTTAGGGCCGGAGCACAGGTCTCTGAGCTACTGCAATAACGGGCTTAAAAGTTCTCTGCCTTTCACAGTGTATAGGGGTCTAAAAGAGTATCTCTCAAATCTCCCCAGAACATTTGTCTGCGATCCAGAATGCCCAAGCGATCAGGAGATTTATCAAATGATTATTAACCAACCAGATCAGGTTGAATTTATCCAAGAACTCATTAAGCTGATAAAGGTAATTGGGCAAACTAAAGATGATCAGGCCAGAATTGCCATTAGCATTGTGCAGATGATTCCTTACGACTACGAGAAGGTTTTCACCCTGAGCACTGAGAGTTGGAAATATCCCTACGAGGCTCTGTATGATTATAAAGGTGTTTGTCAGGACAAATCACTGCTATTGGCCTTGTTGCTTAAGGAACTGGGTTTTGGAGTGGTCTTACTTGTATATGAAGATGAAAACCACATGGCAGTCGGAATAAAGTGCCCCGGAAGATACGCCAATTACATTTACCAAGGCTCTGGCTATTGTTTCGTGGAGACCACAACTCCGAGCATCATTACTGATATGTCTGGAGAGTACTTAGGGGTTGGGGCTCTTAAGTCTAAGCCAAAAATATACATTGTGAGTGATGGAGATTCTCTCGATTCTGTTGGTAAAGAATACCAAGACGCGAGAGAGTGGCAGAGATTAAACGCAATTGCAGAAGCTAACAATTACATTCTTTCACATGAAGATTATGAAAAGTGGCAGGATTTAGTAGAAAAATATTGTATCGAAGTGAAAGATTAATTCTTGGCAATATTATTTTTATTATATCACACTTCTTTGCTCAATCTTATCTCAATCCTTAAGAATTTGATTACCAACAGTAATTTAAAGCAGCTCAAACATTACAAAAGTTTATATACCTCAGCCCACTTCACATTGCATGGCCAAAACCGTTGAGGAGATCAACCAGAAAATCAGGGAAGGGAACGTTGTGGTTGTCACCGCTGCTGAAATGAAGGATATTGTAGAGGAGCTTGGACCTGAGAAGGCCGCAAAGGAGGTTGATGTTGTCACAACTGGAACCTTCGGGGCGATGTGCTCAAGCGGCGCCTTCTTCAATTTCGGTCATGCCGACCCGCCGATAAAGATGCAAAGGGTGTGGATGAACGACGTTGAGGCTTACACAGGCATTGCAGCAGTTGATGCTTATCTTGGAGTAACACAGCTTTCAGAGAGCGTTGAGGAGTATGGGGGTGGACACGTCATTGAGGAGCTTGTTAAGGGCAGGGAGGTTGAGCTGAAGGCAACGGCCTACGGCACTGACTGCTATCCGCGGAAGGAAATTGTTACTGAAGTATCGCTTGAGGACGTTAATCAGGCGGTCATGGTAAATCCAAGAAACGCTTACCAGCGCTACAATGCCGCAACGAACAGCTCCAACAAGCTTCTCAGGACTTACATGGGTACCCTGCTGCCGAACTTCGGCAACGTGACCTTTGCTGGCACCGGTGAGATAAGCCCACTGAACAACGACCCTGAATACCGCACAATTGGCATAGGAACGAGGATATTCCTCTGCGGGGCTAAAGGCTACGTTATCGGGGAGGGAACTCAGCACGCCCCGCCCTACGGAACCCTCATGGTGAAGGGCAATCTCAAGGAGATGAAGCCTGAATACATGAAGGCTGCGTACTTCCCCGGCTACGGAGCTACTCTTTTCGTCGGCATAGGCATCCCAATCCCGATACTCGACGCAGAGATGGCCAAGTTTACGGCTGTCAGAAATAGCGAGATAGAGACCAAAATCCTCGACTTCGGTGTTGCGAGGAGAGACAGACCTGTTGTTAGGAAGGTGACCTACGAGGAGCTGATAAGCGGTAGGGTTGAGATTAACGGCGAAGAGGTGAGGGTTTCTCCGCTCTCAAGCTTCTACATGGCCGAGAAGATAATGAAGGAGCTCAAGCGTCAGATCGAGAGGGGAGAATTTCTCCTAACCGCTCCGGTTGACAGAATTCCAATCAAGGAGGTATTCAAGCCGATGAGGCAGAGAGAGGTTAAGGTCGTCAAGAGCGTGATGGTCGAGGCGTACACAATCTCTCCGGAGACGGCGATAGAGGAGGCGGCGAGAATAATGATGGACAAGGGCATTAACCACATTCCGGTGGTTGAGGAGGGAAGGCTTGTGGGTATAATCACTTCGTGGGACATCGCCAAAGCTGTGGCCAGAAACAGGAAGGGTGCAGTTAAGAGCATAATGACGAGAAACGTCATCTACACCCACCCTGACGAGCCTGTAGAGGTTGCGGCGAGGAAAATGGAGCAAAACAACATTTCAGCTTTGCCTGTTGTCGATTCAAGAAAGAGGGTGCTCGGAATAGTGACCAGCGAGGATTTAAGCAAGCTCATTGCGAGGTGATAATCGTGAAGCTGCTGCTGAGGTTCGACTCAAAAACCGTTACGGAACCGGTGCTGTCCAAAGCCACCCTGAAAACGGGAACCCTAATCAATATACTCAGAGCTTCCGTGGGTGCGAGGAGAGGGGAGATTCTGATAGAGGTTGACGATGAAAAGGCAAAGGAGGTGGAGAGCTTTCTTAAGGAGCAGGGGGTAGAGGTTATCGAGCTGCTCGAAGCAGTTCAGAAGGACGATGAGAAGTGCGTTCACTGCGGTGCCTGCGTAAGCATCTGCCCGACGGAGGCGATATACATAAACGGAGACAAGAGAGTAGCGATAAACACGGAGAAGTGCGTTCACTGCGGCTCGTGCGTGAAGGTCTGCCCAACGAAGGCTCTCAGCCTTCCTCTTTAATTTTCGGTATTTTTATTTCAAAAATTGCTCCGCTTGGCTCGTTGTCTCTAACCTTTATTTCTCCACCAAAAATTTCGAGAATCCTTTTTGTGATGTAAAGGCCGAGCCCCATTCCCTCTCCGGTGGTGAAGCCCTCCTCGAAAATTTTCTCTTTGATCTCATCAGGAACGCCTTTCCCGTAGTCAATAACTCTCACTATTCCATTCCTTTCGTTCGCCAAAACTTCGACCCTGGCCTTCCCTCCCCCGTGAACCATTGCGTTCTGCAGGATGTTGTTCAAAACTGCCCTTAGCCCCTCATTGGCGCTCACTACCACGTTTTCTGCCTCAACACTCACCTCAACGTTCCTGAACTGCTCAGCCACCTCTCTAACCATCTCAGCAACATTGACAGGTTTGAGCTCTTCAAGAGCTTTTTCAAGCTCTCTCGCGTCATTGATAAGCCTGAACACGTAATCAGACCTTCTGATTGCAATGGGAATCAGTTTTTCTGCCTCTTCTGGAGAGTCCCTGACTATCTCCAGCACCGCCCTTATTGCTGTGATTGCGTTGGCGATATCGTGCCTCATGACCTTGTTAACGAAGGCAAGATACTCTCCTTTCTTTTTGAGCTCTATGTTGAGCTTGTGTATCTCTGTCGTGTCAACGACGGTGGCGGCAACCGCTGGCCTACCTCTGTACGTAACCCTTCCCGGCCTTGCGGTTACCCACCTAACTTCCCCGTCCTTCCTTATTATCCTCCAGCTGTAGGTTTCCATTGTGTCTCGCAGACCCTTTTCCCTTTCAATGTACCTCTTGTAAACCAGCCCCCTATCTTCGGGATGGATCAGGAAGAAGGGGTTTCTACCAACGATTTCCTCTCTCTTGTAGCCCGTTGCCTCTTCGAAGGCCTTGTTGACGTAGACCATTATCCCATCCTGCAAGAGGTAAACGGGTGTCAGAGAATCCTCAACGAGTGTTCTGTAGAACTCCTCGCTCTCTCTTAAAGCCTGCTCAAGCTCTTTTGACTTCGTTACGTCAATCCAGTTCCCTATGATGTAACTCTTCCCCAAAAACGTGAACTTTGCGGTAAACCCCCAAACGTGCTTAACCCTCCCGTCCTTGGTTATGTAGCGAGACTCGTAAAATCTTCCCTCCTCTCCAAGCTCCTCAAACTCCCTCTTAAGATATCGGCGGTCTTCAGGATGTGCGAGCTCAAAGATGCTCTCCATTGCGTAAATCTCCTCCTTGGAGTACTTTGTTGCCCTCTCCACAACATCATTGACGTAAAGAACCTTGCCGTTCTCATCTGTAATGTAAATGGCCGCCAATGACTTGTCCACGACTTTCCTCCAGAAGCTGGCGTCGAATTCCATTTCCCATCTCCTAATACAAATGATTATTTAAAATTAACTACTTCTCGACCCTCTTTCTCTTCAATAAAGAGGGGAGGTGGATAACGTACCTTCCGTCCTCCTGAAGAGCGATAACGATTCCCTCACCCTGCAGAAGCCTTTCTATGTTGATCTCGTACCTTCCGGGAGAGAGAATTCTGACGGTCTCAATTCCCATCTCAGTAAACTCCTTCCTGATCTCCTCTTCAACCTTCTCCGGTTCTGCTGGCCTTTTCTCGTCGGGAACGTAGAGGAACTTGTTGTTTCCGCACTCGCAGCCCTGGAGTAACCTCATATCTCCAGTTGGGTACAGCTTTCCGCACTTGGTGCATCTGTGTGCCATGGGAATCTAACCTCTAAACCTGAACGAGGGCCTTAATCACGTCAGCCTGCTTTTCGAGTGTTTTCAGCCTGTTCGCAGGACCTATAACCGTCAGCCTCCCTTTCGGCTTGCCAAATAGCTTCGAAAATACGCCTCTCACCCTTACCGGATACGACTCAACCTCAATGCCTATGAAGTTCTCGTGGTCTATTTCAAGCATCGTCATCTCTATCAGCTTGGCCTCCTCCTCTGGAGTCAGGCCCGTTTCGAGAACAACAATTTTTCCCTCCTTGACATTGTCCAGAATCATCCTCAGCTTCTCCATTGAGGGCATCTTTTCAAGCATTTCTTTCGATATCAAGTGCATCTGAACTCCTTCCATTCCCATCACCCGAACCTCTCGGCCATTGCTTTATACAACGAGTCTATATTGATGCCCTTCAAAGCCGAAATCGGCACGACGGGGTGCTGCGGGAAGGCCGACTTTATCCTCGCCGGTGAGGCGTTTGGCAAATCTATTTTGTTCGCCACTATGAGCAGCGGTAGGTTTCTGGCCTCCATGTTGCCCACTATGGTCACATTCACCTGAGTGAAGGGGTCCTCTGTCGCGTCCATCACGAGAAGCACGCCATCGAGGTCGTCGAGCCACTTTATGGCCTCAATAACACCCTCAGTAGCCTCTTTCGCTCTTCTCCTCGCCTCCTCCTCATCCAGTCCGTATTTCAGGAACTCCTGAAAGTCTATCTTCGTCGCAAGTCCGGGCGTGTCGACAATGTCGATGGTTAGCGTCTTTCCGTCAACCTCTATCTTAACACCCTCCCTGAGCTTGGCCCTCCTCGTCTCGTGCGGTACATCGCTCGGCGAGCCGATGACATCTCCCGTCCAGTCCCTCAGAATCCTGTTTGCAAGCGTGGTTTTGCCAGCATTTGGAGGGCCGTAAATACCTATCCTCATCTTGTCTTTCTTGAAGAACAACTTCAGAATGAATCCGAATCTCTTCCTTAGGGCGAGCATCAATCCCATTCTGACACCTCACTTTATTTTCTCATAGGTGATAATTAAAACTTATCCTTCATTTTTCTGAAAATAGCAACCGAGGCGAGAAAAGCTGCGAGGGTTAACAACAAATCTAAGGGCGTTACCTCACCGCCTTCAAACTCTTTCGCAACTGCATCAGCCATTTCGGAGCTGTTAATTATAACCCCTATCTCTCTGTTCAGCTTCAGGCCGTGCATGTTCATGTTTGCGGAAGTTATCAGCAGCCTTTTGTCGGAAACGATGGCCTTTCCATGGAGATTATCGATAAGCTCAACCTTCACACCTTCTTTTCTGAGAGTGCTCACAGCCTCCTCCTTAGCGTACTTTGCGTTCAGAACAACCTTTACCTCGGCTCCGCTCTCCTTTGCCCCCTTTATGGCCTCGAGAAGGCCGTCATCCTTGTACCACCTGAAGTCGATGTAGGGGGCTATTATTAGCAGCCTCTCTCTGGCGGAGGATATGAATTTTAGCACAGGATTGCAGTCGGGCAGGATAAAAACCGTGATTGGGGCTTTGAAGGTCAAGGTTCTACCGTCCGCACCATTCCTGTAAGTCCAGTTGGAGCAAGTTTTTGAAACGCTTGTTCTGTACTTTTCATCGTTCCTGAGAAGGTTCTGGAGCATTTCCGAGACGTTGTGATTTTCAAACAGCACTACAAAGCCTCTCTTGCTGAACTGCCAGTTCTCGGTTGTGATTACCACCTTATCGCCCTTCACGGCGAACTTGTAGTGGAAGTTTCGATATGAGGGGGCTGAGAGGAAAACCGTGTCTGTTTCGAACTCCCTGCAAGGTCTATCGGTTCTCGCATCCACGAAGAGCTTTGAAGGGCTGAAGGGTGCGTGGAAGGTGTAGGAAGCCACAACCCACCCGTCATCGAGGGTGAAGTCCGACGGCGTTAGGATAAGCTGACCTTCAACAACCTCGGTAAGGCAGGAAAAGTTGCTCCAGTCCTCGTAGCGGAAATCCCAGCCTGAGGCGGTTCTGTAGTAGATTACACCATCATCGAGGAATTTAATGTCCTTGCCGTAGTAAAAGCAGTCCTTTCCCTCCGCGTCCTCAACGCAAACCTCCTCTCCGCTGTTGGAGAGGGCCATTTGTGGGGAGAATTGAACGTCTGCCCTGTAGCCAAACCTCTCCTCGAAGTAGCTGAGATTCTTAGCTGCGATATGCGTTCCAGGCCCGGCTTCAACCCAGCCCTCTCCGTCCGTAAGCAGACAGCTGGAGTTGCAGCGGAACTTTACGTATTCGGCATCATCCAGTCCGTAGGGGTTTGGATAGACCTCAATCAGCGCTGCTGCCAGAAGCATCAGGAGAGCCAATTTCATTCCTCAACTCCCCGAAGGTGGCAAACCTCTCCGCCACGACGTTGTGCTGATGAATGCTCTCCTCGTTCTCCTGTCTCAGAAACACGAGGATGTCATCGGGAGCGTTTGGAAAGGTTTTCAGCAGCTCCATCGCCATGTACCTCACACCATCCTCCACGAACCTTGTGTTTCTGTGAGCCGCCTCAACAACGGCAAGCTCGTCCTCCCTCTTCAGAATCTCGTAGGTTTCGTAGCTCATCGAGGACTTTGCAACATCAATCAGCCTGGCTATTGGAACCTTAAAGCTGTCCGTGACCTGAACCTTCAGCGTTGCCCTGCCGCGCTGGTTGTGGGTGGCTACAGGTATGGCGTCGAGTATTTTCTGAATTGTTTCCTCGTCAAACCCCATTTTTGCCAATCTCTCTGCGGAGCTTGCCTTCACGAGTTCCTGAGCGCAGGGGCAGGCTGTGATTCCCGTAACCTCCACACCGACCATTATGACCTTGCTCCCATCCCTGCCCAGCGTGGCCTCACCGAAAATCTTCACGACCTCTTGAGTTCTCTGCCCAGTTTTGGGAGTTCTCTTTCTCATTATGAGCTCTGAGTTCATCCTCGCCTCCGCCTTCGTTGCGTACTCGTGCCTTTTGAGAAGGTGGTCGGCTATCTCCACAACCAAGTCCTCGATGTTCTCTATCGGTTTTGCGGTGAGGGTTTCGAGAACCTCGTCTATAACCTCAAAGTTCCTGCTAAGATTGACGCCTTTGAGATGAGCGGGAAGGTCAACGAAAACGTCGAAGGTGGAGATAAGGATGATGGGCCTTTTTCCCTCCCTCTGAACCTCCACAAGCTTCTTTATGCCCGTAGCACCAACTCTGCTGAGTCCTATGGGAACTTCGGGCTTCAAAAGCTGAACGTCCGGGAGCATGGGATTCAGTTGGCGGGCTGGTTAATAACTGTTGTCGAATTTTTGATTTTACGGGAAAAGCATCAGAACTCGTGAACTCTGTTCTTCGGATACTTCCTCTCGTTCTTCTCCATCTTTCTCTTCACCGCCTCTATCGGGTTTATTTCGGCAACGTCACAGAGAAAGAGGAGGTAAATCAGCACGTCTGCAATTTCCTCCTCAACTTCGCCCTTTCTCCTTTCCAGAACCTCAAACTCCTCATCGCTGCTGCGAGTCCACTGGAAAATCTCAAGAAGCTCAGCAACCTCAATCGAGATTGAAACGGCGAGATTCTTGGGAGTGTGGTATTTAAGCCATCCCCTCGAATCCCTGAACTCCCTCAGAATGTCTAAAAGCTCCTCCATGCGGTAAAATTGGTTCAAAAAAATTAAGCCTTACTCCTTAGCGTCTTGCACGGTCTGAAAACCTCGAGGCCTGTCTTATTGAAGGCATCGTCCAGAGCCTCAATCAAGCACTGGTATCCAAGTAGCTCGGCTGCATCAATTATACCGTAGGGCGCGTTCGTTGCCAGCCTGTAAACTCTGTTTACAATCTCCTCTTCAGCAATCCCGTCCTCCACGATTCTGAACGCCTCGTTGACAATTGCGGCAACGAGTGGTGTTACATCCGCAGGATTGGCTTTCCGGGATGCTCGCCCTTCTCCCATCCCACTTATAGAACCCCTCACCGCTCTTCTTTCCAAGCTTACCCCACTCGACCATCTTCTCCATGAAGAAGTCCATTGCTCTGATTCCCCTGTACTTATCCCCATAGTACTCCCTGAAGCTCTCAAGGACGTCCTTTGCAACATCAAGGCCTATGAGGTCGATAGTTTCGAAAAAGCCGTACCTCATGCCGAGGTTTCTCAGTGCAGCGTCAATCTCCTCCGGCCTGCTGTAAAGCAGACAGTACCCAACCGCCACACCAGCAGCAGCGAGCATTCTGTTCAAAACATGCCCCCTGCACTCCTTCCTTAAAACCACGGGCTCCTTGCCTATGGACTTTGCCATCTCAACGGCCCTCTCAACCGTTTCGTCAGAAACAATCTCCCCACCAACCTCGACGAGGGGCATAAGGATGGGAGGGTTGGAAAAATGGAATAGCGTCAGCCTTTCTGGATTTGCGAGATGTCTTGCAATCTCGGACGGCATGAAGCTTGAGGTGTTTGTTGCGAGAACTGCCGGGCTGTTTATCTCCTCAATTTTTCTGAAGAGCTCAATTTTATCCCGAAGCCTTTCCACTATTGCCTCAACAATAAAATCGCACTCATAAACCCTCAGCTCGGTCGTGTAGGTTATCAAAGATGCTGGATTATCCTGCTTCCTCAACCCTGCCTCCTCAAGCTCTTCCAAGCTTTCCCCTCTGTGCCTATCCTCAGCCCTTCTGAGAGCTCCCCTGCTTTTGTCCACAAGCGTAACCTCAAAGCCTGCGTTGGCGAAAAGCAAGGCAATCGCCGCCCCCATCGTTCCCGCGCCGATAACCGCTATCACAGCCTCCACTCCCTCATAACTTTCTCGGGCCTCAGGCCCATGTTGTACTGCATGTATGTCCCCATCAGAACCTAACCATTGCCGCCTCTGCCTCTTTTGAGCATATTCCCCCTCAGTACTCTCTCAGAATATCAACAAAGCCGAGCTTCATGTCGAACTGGAAGTAGAGTGCGGTCATGAGCGTGTCTATCTCCACCTTGTGCACCGGGTCGATGACCGATGGAGAGTCGTAGGTTATGTTGCCCGGCCCCATGAAGATTGCCCTTTCTCCTTTGGGGTCAACGTGGAAGTCTATGTCCGCATACCACTTGACTAGCTGCGTAACACCACCTTTACCCTTTATTGGCGGCAGGTGGCGGACGGAGTAGAGATAAGTTGGTTTTGGAAGCACGAAATCGATCATACCACCTAGAGCTCTCGTGTTGGGCTTCATTACGAAGGTAACGAGCCTTTTTCCCGTTGGCCTCTCAAGGTAACCCATAACAACGTCGAGCTCCTTTACGAGCCCTATATTGGCCAGCTTTTTGGGAGCACCCGCAAGCTCCCTTCCCGCTGCGAGGGCAGAGTCGTTGGTCACGTATATGTATGGGATGTAGTACCCCATGTCTCCCTGCTCGTCTTCTACCTGTATCACGGTCAGGTACTCGTGGTACTCCCCAACCGTGCTGAACGAGTAGTGGGAAATCCATATTCCCCCCTGAGCGGGCTTGCTGTACGCCTTCAGTCCTTCCGGCAGAAGGTCACTCACGTCCCCTTTAATGGTGAAAAACCCTACAATAGCGTCGCAATTTCTGTACTCTATCCCCCTATCCTCATCCACCTCGTAAAGAGGTGAGTCATGCGGAATTCCCTTCAGCATAGTACCACCTCAACCCAAAACCCTCATAACATGGTTCACATCGTAAAACTCCTTTTCGTAGTTGTCTATAACATCCTCAGCCGCCTCAAGGCTGAGAACCTCAACCGTTCCGTCCTCAATAAGCATGCACCTGGCATCCCTGAAGAACTTCTCAATTACGAACTCCTTGATCAGTCCGTAAGCACCGAAAATCTGAAGGGCATCGTGAGCAACCTCGTAGGCTATCTTTTTCGCGTAAATCTGCGCCGCTCTCGCATGCCTCGGCGAGGCGTCGGCGGTCTGCTGCTCTATTATCTTTTTGTGAGTGTACTCCGTAGCCTTCCGAACGTAGTAGCGTGCCGTCTCCACCTTCTCGAACATCTCGTAGAGCTTCAGCTTTACGTTCTTGTGCTTCACGATGGGTACTCCTCCCTGAACTCTCTGCCTCGCGTAGTGCAAGGCCTCCTCGAAGCAGGCCCTCGCGAGGCCAACAGCAAAAGCTCCCATCCCGCAGCTTGTCAGGCAGAGAAGCTGATCAAAGAATACGCCGTAGAAAAAGCCTGGAGCCACAACAACGTAGTGCTCCGGAATCCTTACGCCGTCGAAGAAAAGCTCTCCCTGCGGGTCATCTCTCATTCCGAGCATGTCCGCTGGCCTTCCCTTCTTCACACCATCCGCATCGAGGGGAACTATGCAGAAAAGCCCCTCAGCGATACTTCTTGACCCTTTAAGCTGTGCATGCAATCCGCAGTGAGTTGCAACCGGAGCGGAGGAAACCCAGGCGGACTTCTGCCCGCTTATAACCCACTCATCCCCGTCCTTCTCAGCTACAACGTTTCCCTTACCGAACTTCGCAACGAGTTCCGGCTCCTCTCTGAGCGTAATCAGGTAATCGCTTCCGTGCTCCGGCTCTGTTACACCCCAGCATCCGTGGAATTTTCCCTCGCTGTCCTCAATCCAAGGAACGACAAGGTCCTCGTAAATCTCAGGAGTCCCGAAAAACGCTGCCGAAACGAAGGGAATCATGTCCACTCCCAAAGCGGTGGCGAAGCCAAGACTTCCCCACGCAATCTCCTCGAAGAGAATGTAGCGCTGCAAGGGTGTCAAGCCCGGACCGCCTTTGTTCTCGGGCAGGTACATGCGGTGGTAGCCGAGCTTTTTAATCTGCTTCCAGACCTTGAAGTAGGGCGAACCCGGCTTAACTCTCTCTTCGGGAGGCATTCTGTCCAGCTCAATCGATGCGGGCCTTATTACCTCCTCAGCAAACCTGTGGACCTCCTCCTTGAGCATCCTGTCTTCTTCGCTGAGCTCATCGAGGTCGAGGTACTTTGGCATCCATACCACCAAAAAATAAGTTAAGTCTCGATGGGGATGGATGCCATCAGGTCAGTAAACTTCTTGACTGTTGCCATGTTTCGCATCATGTAGCCCATATCTCCCTGCAATTTCAACTTGCCGCTCACAACGAGAGTGATAGCGTCAGCCTTGCCCATAACGAGCTGCTTGAACACAGCATAAGGACCTATGAGCTTGAACTTCGCATCCTCGTGCTCTCCCGGCGCAGCAACCTCAATGTTTCTGAAGTCGCCGTGCCAGAAGTCCATCCAGATGTTGAGCGATGCACCCTTCGCAGCCTCCAGTATCTTGTCCGGATTTTCGGCAATCTTCTTCGCGATCTCCTCAACGTTTGCATCGCTCAGATCAGAATCAAGGGACAGTCCAAGAGCTTCGAGCAACTTCTCGCTCGGTGTTCCCCTGAACCTTTCCCTCTTCTCCTTTGGAATGCTGTCAAGCATTCCTAAAAAGCCTCTCAGCACCTTCGGATTCTGGAAGTCCCTCAAAGCCTCCTCGTCCAGCTCAACAACGCAAAGGTAGTCCCCCTCCCAGTTCGCAGCAACCCTTCTGTACTCTTCATCGGCGTTTACTTTTTTATAAAGCTCCTCCATCCACTCCTTCGACGGAAACACAACTGCCATGTTCAATCAAAACATTGAAGAGTATTTTAATCTTTTGAGATTACAATGTTTAAATGTTAGCTTACTCCCTCACGCTTGAGCACGGATAAGCATCGGTGCTAACATGCCTGAAAGACAGAGTGTAGCCGCCAGGATAAACGGAAAACCTCACCTCCACACCGTAGTTCCTCTCAAAGAAGTGCTTGATGACCATGCACAGAAGCTCTGCCAGCCCCCTTCCGAGGTTCGACCTCACCATTATGTAGGTCTCCTCACCCTCCAAGTTTACCTTGGCATCAACAGCCCAGTTCATTGCAATTAAAGCAGTTCTCATGAACTCAATGGCCTCTTCAAACGCAATTTTCTCAATAGGCCTTCCGTAATACCATTCCAGCAGAAAATTAATTTCGTTTTCGCTTAAAACCTTCTCGATCTCCCCTTTGAGCGCCTTCTCAGCGCTCTCGAATCCGATGGCTATTACTCCCGCCTCTCTCATCATCTTCGCTCTAAGACGGTCGAGCTTGGACAACTCATTTTCTTTGATTTCAAAAAGCTGCTTTACAGCTTCTTCAATAAGCTTGTTTAGCTGACCGTACTCAGGCAGAAGCTTTTTGATATAATGCTCGTAAACGTTTGAGTTTATCGTCGTCTGTATCCTGACCTTTCTTGCAGCCATGCTAACAGTACGTTTAAAGCCATATAATTGTTATTATTTTACCGTTAACTTTTGTGTTGATGTTTGTTATGAGCACTATGCCCAACTCAAAATTTTTTCCCGCCTGACTATATAACAGTTATAATGATAATTATGGAAAAGCTTAAATGGTTTGAGTTCAAGTACTAACAAGGTGGTATTGTGCAGATACTTAAAACTTCAGACGTGCCAACAGGCATCGTTTTGCTTGACAGAAGGTTAGATGGGGGTCTGCCGGCGGGCAGCTTTGTTTGTGTTTACGCCAACCCGCTCGCGATGCCTGAGGCGTTCCTTTACCAGTTTGCCACCGTTATGAAGACTTACTACTTCACCACCAGCCGCCCGGCAAAGTTCGTCAAGCAGGATATGGAAAAGCTCCGTCTCGACACGAGTTTCGTTACTTTCGTTGATGTTTACGAGCAGTACTACCTCAACGAGTACGGCCAGTTCATCGTTGAAGACAGATACAGGGACAAGGAAATTTTCGACTACGTTGACGACAGGCTTTCAAGAATTGCAGAAGAGGAGAGCGGTGAGTACGACGTGATCATCGACTCCCTCTCCTTCTTCCTGAACCTCAACACTGACTGGGGGCTCAAAGACTGGTTGATAAACAAGCTTTATACTCTTGCAAAGGAGAAGGGTGTTGTGGTTTACTGTCACCTTATCAAAAACCTTCATCCGGTGGATGTGGTCAACAAAGTTCTGGACATCTCTGACGTGGTGTTTGACATCGAAGTGGAGAGGGTTGGAGAGAGATTGGTCAGCAAGTTTGCGGTGCCCAAACTGAGAGGAAAGAGACCCGTTACCGAGTACTTCAGATTCTACGTTGAAGAGGGCATCCAGGTTGACACCTCAAGAGATATTGCATAAACGAAAACCGCCGTTGAAGCGAGTAAAAGGAGATAATCAGCTTTTTCCGGTCTTCTCATTTTCTTGACCGCTTTGTAGCTGAAGTTCTTAGAGTATAGCGACTCTGAGAAGCTAACCGCCCTCAAAATGGCGGTTGAGACGAAGGCCTTTAGCAGTCTGTAATAAGACCTGCCGTAAAGGCTCTTCACGTTCTCAAAGTCGCTGACTACAACTGGAAGCATCGACAGAGCAATTTGAAGCAGGCTTACAAATTTTTCGGGGAACCTGAAGAACAGCAACGCTCCGGAAACTTCGGACGGTTGAGAGGAGAATACTATGGAGCCAGAGGATATTATTGCCAGGAACGCCAAAAGAGTCTTTAAAGCAGATATTCCAGAGAAAAGTGCGGTAATGGCAAATAGAAGGTAGAATGGTAGAAAAGCTCTCAGGAGCTTCAGGCTTCTCCCCTTAGTGGCTATCAGTGAGATTGCTATTGCAGCAATTGCAACCTCAAACGCCATGCCGGAAACGTAAACGGAGATTGACAGCAAGGAGGCTGCGATTACGGCGCACCTCCCCTCTCTATCCCCTCCTCTCAACCCCTCCTTTAGCGATTCGATTATCATAGCTCCACTTTTCTGTCGCAGTGTTCAGCCACATAAGGGTCATGGGTAGCTATAATCGCCGACTTTCTGTGCTTTCTGAGCAGGTAAAGCAGTCTCCTCCGAAAGTTGCAGTCCTGCCCTGCAGTGGGCTCGTCGAGAAGCAATATTTTCGACTTAAACGCCTTCGCAATTGCAACCCTCTTCATCTGTCCCATGCTGAGGGACTGCGGGTGCCTGCTGAGCAAGCTCTCAATATCGAACTCTTTGGCTGTTTCCAAATCAACCTCCTTTCCAACGCTGTCCTCCACAAGGTGGTATGATGGGTTCTGGAGGACGATTGAGAAGTCCAGCCCGAGCTTTCTCATCTCAGTGGCTATTTTCTTCAACATCATCGTCTTTCCAGCTCCGTTGTCTCCAACCAAAGCTATAAGCTCCCCCTCTCTGAGCTCAATCAGCCCATCGTAAACAGCTTCACCTGGCTCAACCTCTGGAATTTCGAAATCCTCACACTCAAGGCCGAGGTTGATGGTCTTTTCGAAGAAGCTTGAGAACTCAAGCCTGTGCTCCGAAACTAAGTGCGGGTAGTCCCTGAGTATTTTGATAACTTTCAGAACATTTTTACGGCTTAGATTTGCAAAAGGCTCATCAAAAACGAGTATTCTGGCTTTTGAGGCAAGTGCTGCGGCAATTTGAACTAACTGAAGCTCACCGGTAGAGAGCTCATACGTTTTTCTCTCCAGCAGCCCACCGATTCCGAGCTCCTCACAAACCTCCTCCGCTTCCCTTTTCGCCTCCCCCCAACCAAACCCCTGCTGAATCAAAGGAAAGACAAGCTCATCGATAACCTGCGTAGAGGTAATCATCTCCTCAGGGTTCTGCTTCACAAAGAACGCAATTCTGGGATTGGGCTTCTCTCCAAAAACCCTCACCTTCCCTTCAAGAGTTCCGCCAAGGAAGTTCGGAATCAGTCCGTTAACCATTTTGAGTACGGTGCTCTTTCCCGAACCCGTTGGGCCGATGATGAAATCGCAGCCCTCGAAGGTTGCGTAAAAATCGCTCAAGCCAACCCTTCCGTTAGGGTATGTGTACTTATCCACCCTGAGTTCAATCAACCTCCACACCCCTCTCATTCAGCATTCTGTGGACGTACCTGAAAACCAGTACGGCCAAGAGGTGGTCAACGAAAAAGTCCTGGGGGAGGAAAATCAGAACGGTTGCGGCGAAGATAACCATGGTGGGAGAGGAGAAGGAGAGGTTAAAAGCTCTGACGGCGCTCTCGGATCGGATGAGCAGCTTTTCATCAATCATTGCGAAGTTGTAGAAAACAAAGAAGCCAAGCAGGTAGATGGGCATAGATGCCACAAGCGTTGAAAGCCAGAGCATTAACACCTCTCTTCTGCTCCCCTCCCTCCAAATTGCTCTCCTGAAAACACCCGCCAGGAAGGATGAGATCAGAAATCCGTAAAGAAAACCAGCGGTTGGACCAATTAAAACTCCCAAACCGCCTCCACCTGCAGCTATCGGCAGGGAAAAGGCTATGAGGGCTAGGTAGATTGCCATCGACAGGAGGCCGTAGTAGGGCCCGAGAAGAAACCCTGATAGCATCACGCCGAAGTTCTGCATCGTATAAGGCACAGGTCCTATTTTAAAGCTTAGCTGCGCAGATACCGCGGTTATTAAGGCTGTAACCACTGCCAGAGCGGTTTTCTTTATATCGTTAACCATGAATGTAGATCGGTTAACGAGAATTTAAAATTTTCCAAAAAAAGAGAATTAAGACTTTGCCTTCTTCATCTTGAGCTTCTTCAACCTTATAATGTTCTCTCTGTCCATCTCCTCCAGCTTGAACGAGATGAACTTTGCAAGCTCCTCCATCGTTGGAATAACGCGGTATTCGAGAGCGTTAACTCTTCTCTTCGTCCTCTCAATTTCCTCAATGAGCTTTCTGAGGGTTGTTTCAATCTCCGCAACCTCAAGTACAGCATCAACAAGCTCCTCGTAAGCCTCGACCGCTTCATCGACTCTCGTGGATGTGCTCAGGATTCCGTATCCCCTCTCCGTGGGCTTCTTTCTTATTGGCTCTCTCTTGATGACTGGCACAACGACTCCCATTATGTTCTTCCTCTTCATGCTGAACTCTGGCGGAATCTGGCAGCAGGAGAGGGCGATTGACCTGACAGCTACGATACCGTCAACTGCTATCGCTAACGCAAGCTTGCTCTGAGCTTTCTCGTACTTCTGAACCATCCCACCAATGACTTCCTTTGCCTCCTCCAGAAGCTGCCTGAACTCCATGATGAGGCCATCTCTCTTCATCTTAAGCAGTGCATGGCCACGGGTGGCCATCTTTATCCTTCTTCTGAGCTTTATGAGCTCCATTCGTGTCGGTTGGACCTCTGCCATTCCCTGTCACCTCTAAAAATTGTTTTCAGGAGGCCTCCTCTGTGGCCTCCTCGGGCTTAGCTTCTTTTTTCCTGTACTTGGGGTGATATTTCTCTATGAACTTTCTCTCAACCTTCGTGAGCTCTCTCTCAGGAAGCATTGCGAGCAGCTCCCATCCGAGGTCGAGAGTGTACTCAATATCTCTGTCCTCGTATCTTCCCTGCTGGACAAACCTCCTCTCGAACTCGTCGGCAAACTTCAGGAAGAGCCTGTCCCTCTCTGACAGAGCCTCCTCACCAACAATGGCGACGAGACCTCTGAGGTCAACACCCTCAGCATAGGCCGCATACATCTGGTCGTTCCACTGCGGGTGGTCCTCTCTTGTGTATCCCTCGCCGATACCTTCCTTCATCAACCTGCTGAGCGACGGAAGGACGTTGATTGGTGGATAAATACCCTTGGCGTGCAACTCTCTGCTCAAAACTATCTGTCCCTCGGTGATATACCCGGTGAGGTCGGGAATTGGGTGGGTGATATCATCGCCCGGCATTGTGAGGATTGGCATCTGCGTAATCGTCCCCTTCCTGCCCCTGATACGGCCAGCCCTCTCGTAGATAGTTGCGAGGTCAGTGTACATGTAACCCGGATATCCTCTTCTTCCGGGAACCTCTTCTCTTGCTGCCGAAATCTCTCTAAGAGCTTCGCAGTAGTTGGTCATGTCTGTGAGAATAACCAGAATATGCAGGTCGTACTCGTAGGCGAGGAACTCTGCAGCGGTGAGTGCCATTCTGGGAGTCAGCAATCTCTCGATAGCCGGGTCGTTGGCAAGGTTGAGGAAAACAACAGCCCTCTCCAGTGCCCCAGTCCTCTCGAACTCCTTCATGAACTGGTACGCCTCTTCGTAAGTTATGCCCATAGCCGCGAATATGACAGCGAACTCCTCACCCTCGCCCCTAACTTTTGCCTGCCTCGCAATCTGCAGAGCGATGTCGTTGTGCGGCAAACCTGAACCGCTGAAAATCGGGAGCTTCTGACCTCTGACGAGGGTGTTCATTCCGTCAATTGCTGAAATACCGGTCTGGATGAACTCTCTCGGATACTGCCTGGCGTAGGGGTTGATGGCCGCACCGACAATTGGTCTCCTCTCCTCTGGAACGATCTTTGGCCCACCATCAATCGGCTCACCGGAACCGCTCAGAATTCTTCCGAGCATGTCCTGGGAGCAGTTGAGCTTGACGATGTCACCGGTGAACCTGACGGTGCTTGAGGTGTCAACTCCTCTCGTACCCTCGAAAACCTGAACAACGACGACATCTTTGGACGTGTCGAGAACCTGACCTCTCCTTGTTGAGCCGTCGGGAAGCGTTATGGTGACGAGCTCTCCGTAGGCAACCGGCTCGGTTTTCTCAACAAAAACAAGGGGACCCGCAACCTGGGTTATGGTCTTATACTCCTTCATCTTCATCACTCTCCGAGCAGATTCTTTCTAATCTTCTCCAGCGCAGCCTCCATGGCGGGCTTGTAGTCCTCCTCGAACTTGGCTCTGGCAAACTCTTCGAGACCCTCGACTCCCGCAATTTCATCGATGGTCTTTCCTGCTTCGAGAGCCTGATAGAACCAGTCGTTGATCTGCTTTATGGCCTTCAGCATGTCGTACTGCTTCTGCACGCTGCAGTATGTATCGACGGGGTGGTAGGCGTACTGGATGAGGTAAACCTCTCTGATGATTCTCGCAACCTCCAGAAGGACTCTCTGGGATTCTGGCAGTGCGTCGCTACCAACAAGCTGCACAATCTCCTGCAGGTTAGCCTCCTCCTGCAGAACCTCCATTGCCCATCTTCTCAGCTCGTTCCACTCCTCGCTGACGTTCTCAGCAAACCAGTCCTTCAGGGTGTCAACGTAGAGGCTGTAGCTCTGCAGCCAGTTTATGGCGGGGAAGTGCCTTCTGGCAGCGAGCTTCGCATCGAGGGCCCAGAACACCTTCACAATTCTGAGCGTGTTCTGAGTTACTGGCTCACTGAAGTCACCGCCGGGCGGTGAAACTGCTCCGACAACCGTGACACTCCCTATGTTCCCTGCGAGGGTCTTAACTCTGCCAGCTCTCTCGTAGAACTCTGCAAGCCTCGATGCGAGGTAAGCGGGATAGCCTTCCTCACCGGGCATCTCCTCAAGTCTTCCTGAGATTTCTCTCATTGCCTCTGCCCATCTGCTGGTTGAGTCGGCCTGAATGGCTACATCGTAGCCCATGTCTCTGAAGTACTCCGCAATGGTGATTCCGGTGTAAACCGAAGCCTCTCTCGCCGCAACAGGCATGTTGGAGGTGTTGGCAACAAGAACCGTTCTCTCCATCAACGGCTTTCCTGTTCTCGGGTCTTCAAGCTCCGGGAACTCCTCAAGAACCTCTGTCATCTCGTTGCCTCTCTCACCGCATCCGATGTAAACGACAATCTGAGCATCACTCCACTTTGCCAGCTGGTGCTGGGTCACAGTTTTACCGCTTCCGAATGGGCCCGGAATTGCAGCGGTACCTCCCTTTGCAACCGGGAAGAAGGTGTCCAGAATTCTCTGACCAGTTATGAGCGGCACAACGGGTGGAAGTTTCTCTACGTACGGCCTCGGAATTCTGACTGGCCACTTGTGGTAGAGCTTAAGCTCCGTGCCGTCATCCAGAACCGCAATCGTGTCCTCAACGGTAAAGCTGCCTTCGTAAATTTCTGTAACTACTCCTTCCTTGATGTTCGGCGGAGCAAGAATCCTCTGCTCCACAACCTCAGTTTCCTGCACTGTTCCAATTATTTCTCCAGGCCTGACTTTGTCTCCCTTCTTCACCAGCGGCTTAAACTCCCACTTTGCCTTTCTGTCCAAGCCCGGAGCTTCAATGCCCCTCCCGATGAAATCTCCGCTGACCTCCTTTAGCACCGGCAATGGCCTCTGCACACCATCGTAGATGTTTCTTATCAATCCAGGCCCAAGCTCAACGCTGAGCGGCATTCCGGTGTTCTCTACTTTGTCACCCGGCTTTACACCCTCTGTATCCTCGTAAACCTGAATGAGAACCTTCTGCCCTACTAAACCTACAACCTCTCCCATCAGCCCCTCTTCACCTACCTTGCAGAGGTCGTACATTCTGGCCTTCAATCCCTCCGCAACGACGAGGGGTCCAGAAATCCTATAAATTTCTCCCACGTATCCAGCTTCTTTCACTTCCATAGGTCAACACCTATCGCCTTTCTTATCTTCTCCCTAATCTCCTCCACACCTCCGGTTCCTCCTACAGAAACAAAGGTGGGTTCAACCTTCTCATCAATTTCCCTCCTCAAAACCGGAGGGAGCTTTTTCAGGTACTCCTGCTTAATAATCACAACACCAACATCATCTCTCTTTAAAACATCCTCAACCGCCTTAACGATTTCCTCGTCGCTCGTGACCTCGTATATGTCCGAGATTCCTGCAAGCATGAAGCCAATCGTGAAGTCCGGATCGCCCACTACCGCCAACTTTTTCATAATATCACCATCTGCCTCTCAATCTCCTCGCTCGGCAAGCCGTAGTATTTGCCCCAACCAAGAACTCTCAGGTTGTCCACTTCAACCTTTTTCAGCACAATGTACTGCAGAACCGGCAGAATGCTGAGCGGATAGTTGCTGGCCCTCTTGGAGATTGTCTTTATCCAGACCTTGTCGAACTCGATCTCAACTGCCGCGACCTCCTTCCCTTCAATCTGAACGTCATTCCAGAACCAGTAGCCCTCGAGAGCCTTTATCATTTCATCAATCGGCATGGCCGCAAGCTTCCTGAGTTCTTCTTCGGTAAGTTCGTAACCACCGGGAATCGTGCACTCCATTATTTCGTCGGGCGTCGCATCCTCCGCCTTCAGCCTCAGCAGCGTCTTGACGTTCCTTATGTCTATTTCCATCTTGATGAAGTCGAGGAAGAGCTTCATTGCAAAGTCTGAAGGATTTAGCTTTAGTAACTCCCTGTAGTAAACCTTGTAAAGCCCGTCCTCGATTTTGCTCATGTCTTCGCTGCCTATCTTGGAAAGGGGCTCGTAGTAGGGTGTCCCCTCAAAGGACTTGACGATTTCTTCGATATCCTTGACAAGCAACGTCTTCCAGAAGTCCATGTCCCTCTCACCAGCAGGGACCAGAATGTCATCAACCACTTCGGGCTGAACGTTTGCCATTTTGCCCCTGATGATGTTTATTATGTTCCAGACATCCCACTTCTCAAGATACTTCATTATCAGGAACTTTGAGGCACCAAAGGAGACCTCAATGAGCTTTCTGTAGGTTCTCGCGAGGTTTGCGTAGAGGGCGTGGTCGAGCAGTCTTGGCCCCGTGAACTTGTAGCCGAGCTCGTCGATTTCCTTTTTATACTCCGTCTCACCTATATACCTCACAATCTCGTCAAACTCCATGTTCAGCAGTTTCCTGAAGTCCTCTGGCTTCAGCAGTCTGCTCTTCATAACCTTCGTTCTTGCAACGATGTAAGCCCAGGCGGCTCTATTTCCCTTGTAGATCATTGTTATCACCTCTTACTTACTTGAAAAGCAATTTTGACACTTCGCTCAGCTTCTGTTCGTAAACCTGGCTTATAAGTTCGTCGAACGTCAGGTTCAGTCTGATGTCCCCGGCGGGGTCTTCAAGTATGACTCCTCCTATACAGTCTATGTTGCCGCCGTAGGTGACATCGAGTTTGAGCTCCTTTATCAGCTCTTTTACTATGTCCTCATCCTCTTTCCTTGAGTAAACAACCATTCCTGGTGAAGCGTTCTTTTCAAGCAGGTTTTTGAGTATCTTCTTTCTCGTCTCTTCATCCATGTCTCTAACCTTCTGCCTGAGAAGGTTGAAAACCTCCTCAAGGATCTCCTTCTGCACGTTCAGAAGTTCCCTTTTCATCTCCAGTTTGACGCTGGAAATTTCCTGCCTTCTGATGGCTTCCGCCTCCTTCTCTGCCTCCTCTCTGGCCTTCTTCAGAATCTCCTCGGCCTCAGCCTTGGCCTCGGCCAGTATCTTCTCAACTTCCTTCTCCGTCTCCTCCCTGATTCTCCTGACCTCCTCTTCACCTTTCTGCTGGATCTCCTGCAGTACTTTATCCAGTGGCATCTCTTTCACCTTAGAACGCGAACATCAGTATGAACGCTATGACCAGTCCGAAGATGACTATGGTCTCCGGTATAACTGTGAACAGAATACCGAGACCGA
>LDZQ01001460.1_pt1 | contig 26672 bp, 25 predicted proteins | sample 615361 | NCBI WGS metagenome assembly LDZQ01 (sample SAMN03408297, study PRJNA278302) | terrestrial metagenome | isolation source: oil reservoir sample I2 | place: USA: Alaska, North Slope, Ivishak formation | collected 2013 | reverse complement strand
GTGGAGCAAAATGGAGCTGAGGATGCTGAGGTGGTATTTGTGACCATGGGATCTTTAGGAGAGACTGTAAGCACAGCTATTGAAGAGTTAAATGCTCAAGGAGAAAAGGTAAGGCAGGTGAGAATTAGGCTCTGGCGTCCTTTTCCTGAAGAGGAACTCTTGGAAGCCTTGCAAGGCGCTAAAAAGGTTATTGTCATTGACAGAGCTTTGTCCTTTGGTAGTCCCAACGGCCCAGTGGCTACTGAAATTAAGGCTTCTCTTTATGGCAGAGACTTTGAGCCAGAGGTATATAATTTTATTTGTGGTCTTGGGGGCAGAGATGTAACTCGCAAAGATTTTCAGGAAATGTATAAATTAGCCACTAAAGGTCAATATAAAGATGAATATTTAATTTGGGGAGTTAGAGAAAATGACTAAACAGATAGAATATGAAAAAATTACAGCTAAAAATTTACCCAGGGAATCTTTGATAGCTTCAGGACATAGAGCCTGTCAGGGTTGTGGCGAAATTTTGGCCATGGGCATGGTGATGAAGGCAGCAGGCCCTGAAACTATTGTGGCCAATGCCACTGGTTGTATGGAAATCGTTACTTCCCCATTTCCCCAAACTGCCTGGAAAACTCCCTGGATACATGTTGCCTTTGAAAATGCAGCTGCAGTTGCCTCTGGCATAGAAGCAGCTTTAAAGGTTCTGGAAAAAAAGGGTAAACTGAAAAAAAGACCCAAGGTCATTGCCTTTGCTGGGGATGGTGGAACTGCAGATATTGGCTTGCAAGCACTATCTGGTGCTCTGGAAAGGGGACATGATTTCCTGTATGTTTGTTTGGATAATGAGGCCTATATGAATACAGGCATTCAGCGTTCTAGCTCCACTCCTTTTGGAGCAGCAACTACCACCTCTCCTGCTGGTAAAAAGAGCAAGGGTCAGCACACTTGGAAGAAAAATGTGGCCATGATTGCTGCTGCCCATGATATTCCTTATGTGGCTACTGCTAGCCCGGGTTTCCATCTGGATTTGATGAACAAAGTGAGAAAGGCCCTGGCTGTAGAAGGGCCTGCCTATATTCAGATTTATTCACCCTGTCCTACCGGGTGGAGGAGTAAACCCAGTGATAGTATTACCTTGGCCAAGTTGGCTGTGCAAACGGGAGTATTCCCCTTATTTGAAGTCGAATATGGCAAGTTTACTTTGAATCAAAAGGCCAAAAAACTAAAACCTGTAGAGGAATATTTAAAGCTCCAGAGAAGGTTCAGACACTTAACTCCTGAGGATGTGGAAATTATCCAGAAGAAAGTTGAAGAAAACTTTACAAGGTTAAAAAAGCTTTGTGAGCTAGAATAAAAGATAAATTTTAAAACTGGTAAAAGGACGGCTCTTTACTTGAGTCGTCCTTTTTTTTATCTAAAAAGGATGCACAATTATTTAGCTATTCTTACTTTTTTAAGTTTGGGTTTTCTTTTAAAGAGGATAAAAAGCATTCCCGAAAATACAGGAACAGTATTGAATTTAATTGTTATTTACATTTCTTTGCCAGCTTTAATTTTGTTAAAAGTTCCAACTCTTAAATTTTCCTGGGATTTACTTGTCCCCACCTTTTTACCCTGGATTTTGCTTTTGGTTTCTGTACTTTTGATTGGCTTATGTTCCTACTGGTTTAAGTGGAATAGAAATATTACAGGTGCTTTGCTTTTAGTAGTGCCTCTGGGTAATACCTCTTTTCTAGGTATTCCCATGGTGCAAAGTTTTTTTGGCGAGCAGGGAATTCCCTATGCCTTGATTTATGACCAATTGGGTTCCTTTTTAGCCCTGGTGCTCTATGGTTCTTTAATCCTGGTTTTTTATGGAGAAAAAGAAAATAAGCCCACCCTGGGGGCTATTTTGCAGAGAATAATTTCCTTTCCACCTTTCTTAGCCCTTTTGCTGGCTTTGCTGGCTAAGAACTGGCTGCTATCTTCTGAACAGGCAAAGGTTATTTTAGAAACCCTGGCTGCCACCCTGGTGCCCCTGGTAATGATAGCTGTGGGTTTTCAGTTCACTTTGCGTTTGAAGTCAGAAGAATTTAGCAAACTATTATTGGGTTTGGGAATAAAAATGCTTATAATTCCTTTAGTTGCCTGGGCAGGGTGTAAATTGCTGGCCTTAGAGGGACTGGCTGTGCAGGTTTCTATTTTTGAGGCTGCCATGCCTCCTATGGTTTCAGCAGGTGCTTTAGCCATAATTGCAGGTTTGGCCCCAGAACTGGTCTCTGCCTTGATTGCTGTAGGTATTTTTCTAAGCTTTATTACTTTACCTTTGTTTTACCAGTTGTTAATGTAAAATAAGTATCTTGAAAGTAAAGTTTAACAATGAATAAAAGAGTAAAATATTATCCTCCCTTAGAAGAAAAGATAAACATAATATCACATGGTTTAGGTACCTTTCTAGGTCTAATTGCCCTGGGTATTTTAATTTATCTATCCAATAACTATGATGATAATGTCTATTTACTTAGTGCCCTTGCTTTTGGATTTAGTTTTATCAATCTCTATGCTGTATCTACTATTTATCACAGTATAAAAAAGGAAAGTTTAAGAGTTAAGCTAAGAGCAATTGATCACGCTTCCATTTATGTTTTTATTGCTGGTACTTATACCCCTTTTGCTTTGATTGTTCTGCCAGATAAGGTGGGCTGGACTGTATTTTCTCTTTCCTGGGCTTTAGCCCTGCTGGGAATTGTCCTCAAGATATTTTTTACTGGCAGGTATACCTTTTTATCCTTACTTACTTATCTGGGGATGGGCTGGATGATAATTTTTTTTCTAGACCCTTTAATTAAAAACTTTTCCTTACCAGGGCTTATCTGGTTATTGGCTGGAGGGGTTGCCTATACTTTGGGAGCAATTGTTTATGCCCTAAAGAAAGTAAAGTTTAACCATGCCATTTTTCATCTGTTTGTCTTAATAGGCAGTGTTTGTCATTTTATATCTATTGCTTTTTATGCCTTTTAAAGAAGGTTAAAAACTATCTTAAAAAAGGCTTAATGAGGTCTAAAACTTTTTCTAAAGGTCTTCCAAAGTAAAAATTTAAAATACTATCTTTTAATTCCAACTTGTTTTTCAGATATTCTCTAATATTAAAATCAAAGTATAGAGCATCTTCTACTTTTTTGATATTTTTTTCTTTTAAATATTTTTTTATTTTGTGAAGATTACATATCCTTTCGTGTTCTTGAATGATTTCTCCCAGGGCAGATTTTCTTTTGATAATATCCAATCTGTGCAGAAGATTTTTATACTGGATGTTTAGTAAGTTTTGAGGCTGACTGCAAAAGAAATTTTTGCATTCAATGGGTCTGTTTTGGTAAATGGAACAAGAGTTTTGTTCCAAAAATATACATTTTGAGTTTTCAGTTCTTATTTTAATAAGCTCTTCTTTTAAAACAAGGTATTGTTGGCTGCTATGCTCAAAAACCACTTCACCCTGGCGCAGGGTAAGAAGTTTATCCCTGGCAATGATTTTTTGAATAACCAGTTCCTTATCTTCCTGGTGTAAAGTGGGTGGGCTGGTCTCACAGCATTTGGCACAGCGTTTACAGGCAGGCATGGATAATAAAAAAGCTTACCCCAGAAGGGTAAGCTTTCCTTTTCTTTTTTTGGTGGTGCGCCCGGGAGGATTCGAACCCCCGGCCAAGAGCTTAGAAGGCTCCTGCTCTGTCCAGCTGAGCTACGGGCGCCCAAACAGAGGAAGCTTTTTATACTTTTTGTTGGAGTTAGTCAATTTTTTTGTGAGAGATTTTCTGCTTCTTTCTCTTTGTTTGAAGTGTTTGAAAAAGGTTTTTTAAAGATGGTTATTTTTTATAGCTTGTTTTTCTTTGGGTTATTGCCCATAAGGGATTGTTTTTATTTTTATAGAGCTGATTAAATACAGGGATGTAAGCAAAACCTATTATGCTTTTTATAGAAGATATCCTATTGGTGCCCATTTCCAACATAGACAGCCCAGTGAATTTTCATTATCTAGGCACAGGTTGACTAAAGACGAGAGGTTCATTGATAGGTCTCCTGACTCTAAGCATGCTAACTTCTTTGTATTAAATGAAAAAATAATGAACCCCCAAAATATACCTTACAGGAAACTGTTTTTTTCTTTTTTAAGATTAGGCCTTACCGCCTTTGGTGGTCCAGCTATGGTAGCTTATATCAAAGAGCTTGCAGTAAATAAAAATAAGTGGCTAACAGGCCAATGTTTTCAAAATGGTGTTGCTATTTGTCAGTCTATACCTGGAGCTACTGCCATGCAAATGGCTGCTTATGTTGGATTGAGAACTAGAGGAGTTTTAGGCGCACTCTGTACCTATATAGGCTTTGGGTTACCTGCCTTTTTATTGATGCTTGTTTTTAGCACTTTATATCAACGCTTTGCAAATGTAAATTTTGTGATGTCCCTTTTTAATGGCCTTCAACTTATTGTCATTGCCATTGTAGCTAATGCAACCTTAAGTTTTGCCAAAAATATTTTAAAGACTTGGGCTGATATAGTGTTTACTATATTGGCTGCTACATTTTTACTATTTAATGGCAATCCTATTTTAGCTATTTTAGGATGTGCTGTCCTGGGAGTTTTTATATACTCAAAGAATAATTATGAAAAAATTAATGCTCAGGAGGTTTCGTTAAAGTCTAAAAAAAATTCAGCTGGCTCTTTTGCTCTTTTGTTTATTTTTTTGCTGGGACTACTTTTACTTTTCTTGTTTGATAAAAAATTATTTAAGCTAGCTTATCTTATGGCCAGAATTGATTTGTTTGCTTTTGGAGGAGGATATGCTTCTTTACCCTTAATGTTTCATGAAGTTGTTAAACATATGCATTGGCTAAGCAGCAAGGTTTTTATGGATGGAATTGCTTTAGGCCAGGTTACTCCAGGCCCTATAGTTATAACTTCCACTTTTGTTGGATATTTGTGTTTTGGTATTATTGGTGCTCTTGTTGCTACTATTAGTATGTTTAGTCCTTCCATTATAGTTTTAACTTTTACTGTTCCCTATTTTGATAAAATTCAACATAATGTTTATTTTAAAAGGGCTCTTAATGGAGTTTTGGTATCTTTTGTTGGTTTACTACTTGCAGTTACTGTTAAATTTTCTTTTGCTGTAGATTGGAGCTTGTATAAACTACTTATAACGATATTGGCCTTTATTGCCTTGTATCGCAAGGTGGATATTCTTTGGGTAGTAATGGCAGGAGCTATTATTTCTATTTTTACTTTATAGATGTTAATACCCATTTGTATAATGGGCTTTATTCTAGGGAGGTAATATGAAAACCGCTATTTTAGGCTTTGCTGGCAGTGGAAAAACAGATCTTTTTGGGGCTTTGGCTGGCCCAGGCAGTGAAAATTTAAACCGAGCCATGGTAAAGGTGCCTGAGCCTCGTTTGGACCCTTTGGCTGCTCTTTTTAATCCCAAAAAGATTACTTATACAGAAATAGAATATGTGGATATTCCCGGTGGTGGAGGCAAGGGAGAGGGCCTGGGCAATAGATTGCTAAATGAAATCAGGGCCTTTGACTGTTTGCTGGCTGTACTGGATGGCTTTTCTGGAGTAAATGAGCCCAAAAATCAGTGGCAGGCTATTGAGACGGATTTTTTGATTGCAGACCTGGCTGTGGTGGAAAAAAAGCTGGAAAAGATGGCCATAGACAAGAAAAAAGCCAAGGGTTTAGTAGACCCCAAGGAAGAAGCCTTGCTGGAACAGGTAAAAGCAACTTTGGAAGCTGAAACACCTTTGCGAGAAGTGGAAGAACTGGCTTTAGCTCCTGAACTTCGAGGTTATTGTTTTTTAAGTGCCAAGCCCATTTTGTATGCCTGGAATGTATCTGAAAACAAGTTAAGTTCTTATTCTTTACCAGAAGGCAAACCCAGACAGGAGCACATCCTGGTTTCTGCCAAATTAGAAAAAGAAATGGCTGAATTAAGTGACCCAGAAGAACTGCAGATGTTTATGGAAGATTTGGGAATTAAGGAATCTGCTTTGGCTAGGGTGATTAGAAAAACCTATGAGCTTTTAAATTTAATTACCTTTTTAACGGCTGGTGAAAAGGAAGTAAGGGCTTGGCCCTTGCGTAAGGGGAGTAAAGCACCTGAAGCTGCTGGAGTTATTCATTCAGACTTACAAAAGGGATTTATTCGTGCTGAAGTTTTGTCCTGGGCAGATTTTGAAAAGTATGGGGATTTTAAATTGGCCAAAGAAAAGGGAGCCTTACGTCTGGAAGGCAAGGATTATATAGTTGAGGATGGAGATATCATAACCTTTCGCTTTAATGTCTAAATGAGTAATTTGGTGTTAGAAAATCTCAGTGTAATTCTGGTGCGGCCCAAATTTTCGGAAAACATAGGCTCTGTAGCAAGGGCCTGTGCCAATATGGGCTGCCCCAATTTATATCTGGTAAATCCCCTTAATTTTGACCTGGAAAAGGCCTTGCCTTTAGCTACTCCCAAAGGGAAAAGAATCTTAGAGGGCATTGCCCTTTATTCTTCTCTGGAAGAAGCGCTTAAAAACTTTAATTTAAGTGTGGCCACCACTGCTAGAATTGGGGGATGGCGCAAAAATATCTTGCTTCCAGAAGAAGCTGCTCAAGAGATTAAGGAGATGGTATATTTAAAGGGTAGGGTAGCTTTGGTCTTTGGTTCAGAGGACAAGGGCCTTACCAATGAAGAAATATCCCTTTGTTCCAGGCTGGTTTCCATACCTACTATGCCAGAAGCCTGGTCCTTAAACCTGGCCCAGGCAGTTATGATTTTGCTTTATGAGTGTTTTAAGCAATTATCTTCCCGCAAAATAAGACCCATTCACGACAAAAATCTCAAACTGGCCTCGCAAAAGGATTTGCAGGTACTTTTTGACAATCTAAAGGAAACTTTATTGGCCATTGATTTTTTGCATGCAGATAATAATCCAGACTACTTTATGCTGCCGGTAAAAAGGTTTTTTAACCGGGTGAAATTAAGGAAAAATGAATATAACCTGTTTATGGGGATTTGCAGGCAGATTAAGTGGTTAAAAAGTAAGGTAAAAGAATAGCTTTATGCTTGTTGTTAGATGTTCAGGTTGTAAGAAAAAGCTTTTTAAATATTACAAAATAGGTCCTGGTGAAGTCCTTAGGTGTCATAAAGCTAGAATAAAGAAAGTATATGGATTTGTGCAAAGAGAGGGTAAGATTTACTGCTCTTGTGGGCAGGTAATAGGTCTGGATAAGGGAACATTTTACAAAATGGTGGCTAAAGGGTTTACCTATTCTGGGACCAAGGATTAGTCTTTACGAAAATGGCATCCTTGGCTGGTTTTGTTTTTTAAGGCTGCCCGGGTAATAATATAGGCACTCTGGCAGGCGTGATAAAGCTTTACCAGGTCCGCACTTAATTCTGTTTCTCTATAAAAGTCGTGTAATCTTTTGTTTAAGAGTTGTAGTTCTTCAAAGGCTCGCTTTAATCTGGCTTTACTTCGAATAATCCCCACATAGTTCCACATGGTATGTTTGATAGTGCTCCAGTCCTGTTTTAAGAGGGCAGGGTCAGTTGGTTCTGGGTTTTGGGGATATTCCCAATCTGGAATAGAAGCTAAAAGCGCTTTGCGCAGTTTGGTTTTACCCTGTAAGGCCTTTTGAATGGACCTGGCACTTCTATAACCCCAGATAAGGGCTTCCAGTAAGGAGGTGCTGGCCAGTCTATTGGCTCCGTGTAAGCCAGTACAACTACACTCTCCAGCAGCATAGAGGCGTTTTAAAGTGGTTTGGCCTTGATGGTTGACCAGAATTCCACCGCAAAAATAATGAGCTGCTGGCACTACAGGGATAAGTTCCTTCTGGATCTGGATGCCTTCTTGTACACATTGTTGATAAATGGTGGGAAAGCGTTCAGGAAAATTTTTTACCCTGGAAATATTTAAGAACACATGTTCCTGATTGTGTTTTAACATTTCTTCCCAGATTGCCCTGGTTACGATGTCTCGGGGCGCTAAATCCTTTTGGGGGTGATATTCCTGCATAAAGGGATTGCCCTGGTGATTGACCAGAAAGGCACCTTCTCCCCTTACTGCCTCAGAAATTAAGAATTTTCTAGGAGCCAGGTGAAAAAGAGAAGTGGGATGAAATTGAATGTATTCCAGGTTTAACAAGCGGCAACCAGCCCGATAGGCCATGGACAGGCCAGAACCTATACTGCTTAGGGAATTGGTGGAGTGTAAGAAAATCTGTCCTAATCCCCCTGTAGCCAGAAGGGTATATTCAGCCAAAAAGGGAAGAACCACTTTATTTTTTTTATCCAGGACATAAGCACCTAAGCACTGGTTTTCCAGGTGATACTTAAATTCCAGGCGAGTAGAGTGGTGATGACTGGTAAGCAGGTCAATGGCCAGGTGTTGAGGATATATTTTTACGCTTTCTAGCTTGCTTACTTCCTGGATTAGTTTGTCCATTATGGCTTTACCAGTAAAGTCCTTGCAGAAAAGAATGCGAGGTAAAGAATGAGCTCCTTCTTTGGTCAGTAGGAGTTTTTTACCTTCCCTGGCAAAGGGTATATCTAGTTGTTTTAAAAGGATATCTTCAACCAGTTGAGGTCCTTGAAGTGCTGTTAATTTAACAGCTTTTTTATAGTTTAATTTACATCCTGCTTGAAAAATATCCTGTTCTAAGCTTTGGGGGTCGCCTTGAGGATTTTTATAAACGATTCCACCCTGAGCTAGGTAAGAGTTGCCTTCGCCTAGGTCTTCTTCAGTAAGAAGATTTACTGTAAAACCAGCCTTACCCAGGATAAGGGCAGCAGTAAGACCTGCCAGGCCACTGCCTATAATTAAGACCTCGCTTTTAGGGCTCATTAAGAGCAAACCTCAAACATGGTTGTCAGGGCCTTTTTAGCCCAGGTGCTCAATTTTTCTGAGACAGTAATTTCTTTAGCAGCAGGAAAATGTTCTAAGGTCTCTAGGACCTGTTCCAGCCTGGTTCTGGCCATGTTAGAACAACATACTGGGTAGAGGGACAAAACTTCTTTTTGCCCTTGATAAGTTTTTTGCAGCCTTTTTACCAGGTTTTCTTCTGTGCCCACATAGATTTTTGAGCCAGCAGGAGCGTTTTTTACATACTTAATGATAAAAGAAGTGGAGCCATTGGCATCGCTTAAACTTACGACTTCAGGAGAGCATTCAGGGTGAACAACAATCCGGGCCTGGGAATCCTTTTGGCGAATCTGGATAAGATGTTTGGGTTTGTACTTAAAGTGTACTGCGCACACTCCAGGCCAGAGTAAAAGTTTTTTAGAAACTATGCTTTTTAACTCTTTCAGGTTGGTTAGAGAGATGGTAGCCATATCCTTAGCGCTTAGTCCCAGGGATTTTCCTGTGTTTTGCCCCAGGTTTTTATCAGGTAAAAACAATACCAAATCGCCTTGCTTCAAAGCCCAGCTAAGCATTTGCCTGGCATTGGCAGAAGTACAGGTGCTACCTCCCAGCCTCCCGCAGAGGGCTTTTATTTCTGCTGTGGAATTTACATAAGTAAGAGGAATTACCTTTTTCCCCAGGGAAGTGAGTTCTTCCACTACCTTTTGAACTAAAAAGGTGGGAGCAGTATTGGCCATGACGCAGCCAGCCTGAGGCTCAGGCATAAAGACCTTTTGTCCTTTTGCAGCCAGAATAGCTGCTGTTTCTCCCATAAAGTGGACTCCGCAAAAGATTAAATATTTGGCAGTTAAGTGGGGAATTTTTTGGGCCAGTTCTAGAGAATCTCCTGTGAGGTCTGCAATCTCTACTATTTCCTGGGCCTGATAGTGATGGGCCAGTATGGCTACTTGCGTGCCAAGCTTTTCCTTGAGTTGTAAAATTTTATTTTTCATTTTTTCCCTCTATCTTTAAACTGAGATCCAAAGCTGGGGCAGAATGGGTTAATTTGCCTACAGAAATATAGGTGGGTTTTAACCGGGCATACGCCTCTATGTTGTTAAGGTCTATATTGCCACTTATTTCTGTCTCAATATGAGAAGGAATAAGGGCCAGACACTCTTTAGCTTGCTTCAGGGACATGTTGTCCAGCATAATTCTGTCCACCTGGGTTTTAATGGCTGCTTTTACTTCTTCTAAGGTCCCACATTCTACCTCAATGGGTGGGCAGGGATTAAGTTGGGTTCTCAAAGTTTTTACTGCTTCTTGCAGGTGAGGAAAGGCTGCCAGATGATTGTCTTTAAGCATAATCATCTCGGATAAGTTCAGGCGGTGATTTTTCCCTCCCCCTACTTGTACAGCATATTTTTCTAAATAACGCATCCCGGGTAGAGTTTTTCTGGTGTCCAAAAGGGTTACGCCATAAGGTTTAGTCTTTTCCACATATTTGCTGGTTAAGGTGGCTATGCCTGAAAGATGGCTTAAAAAATTTAAAAAAATCCTTTCTGCTCTTAATAGGTCTCTGGTTTTTCCCTGGATTTTGGCAATGACTTGTCTGGGCTTAACTCTGGCTCCTTCGTGAACCAAAAGAGTAATTTTTAAGGAAAGTTTGAATTTTTCTTGAATTAAGTTTAAAAGGGGTAGTCCAGCAATAAGGCCATGGGCTTTGGCTATCAACTTGGCTGAAGAGGTGTGATCTGAAGGAAAAATTAGGCTACTTGGGTCTTCACCATCTTCTTGCCAAGCCAGGTCAATAAGATTAAGTAGCAGAGGCTTTTTTTGAGGTGGGAAGTAAGTGGAGAAGTTATCCATGGTTGGAAGTCTGGGTAAAGAAACTTTGAAGACTCGTCAATAGGGAAAGAATCCCTTTATCTGGAGTTTTTTATTTTTGGCCTAATAAAAGGAGGCCCTGATGAAAGATGAAAAAATGCATTACAAAAAAGTAGAATGGCCTAAAGCTAAAATTGATAACCTGCACCCTGCAGATGCTGCAGATAAGTTAGAAGAACTTTCTCTGGAAGAGCAGCAGGCCTTTATTCGTTCTCAACCTCTGGAAGTGAGTGCTGAATCTATTACTGAAATGGAAAAGCATGAAAGGGTGGCTCTAATGTCCACCTTGCCTCCTGCCTTTGCTGCTGACCTGTTGGAGGAAATGGCTCCTGACGATGCTACGGATATTTTAAGTGAATTACCTAAGGATATTCGGGATAAAATTTTAAAGTATATAGAAAAAGAAGATGCAGTTCGCATTAAACATCTTTTAAAATTTGACCCTGATAGTGCTGGTGGCGTGATGAATACTGAGATTTTGGTCCTGGATCAAAATCTCAGTGTTGAACAGGCCATTAAATTGATTAGAGAAAATGCAGAAGAGATAGAAATTCCCTATTATGCTTATATCGTGGATGAATTTAGACACTTAAAAGGAGTATTGTCTTTAAGAGACTTGTTTTTGGCTCCAGGCAATAAGACTTTAAAATCTTTGTTAAAGGACCAGCACCTTATTTTTGTTACCTATGACCAGGACAAGGAAGAGGTGGCCAAACTTCTTAGTCGTTATGACCTTTTGGCCATTCCAGTAGTAGACCATGAGATGCGGCTTTTGGGTATTGTAACTGCAGACGATGTTATTGATATTATTCAAGAAGAAGCCAGTGAAGACATGCAGACCATGGTGGGTGCTGGTTCAGATGAAACCCTTTATACCCCCTGGTTTTACTCAGTAAAAAAAAGACTGCCCTGGTTGATTATCAATGTGTTTAACTCTGCCATTTCTGCCTATGTGGTGCATCTTTTTGAAGGTTCCATTACTCAAATGGCGATTTTGGCAGTGTTGATGCCCATAGTGGCCAATCAAGCCGGAAATACAGGCCAACAATCCCTGGCAGTAATGATTAGACAGTTAGCTCTGGAAACCTTTGACCCCAAAAGATTTTGGAAGGCAGTGGCCAGGGAAGCCAAAATTGCCCTGGTTAATGGGATTTTGATTGCCCTTATGGTCTATACAGGTATTTATCTGTGGACCCAAAATAGGGAGTTGGGTTTGGTTATGGCTTTAGCCTTGTTGCTGGATATGGTTTTAGGGGCAGTAGCTGGAGCTTCCATTCCTTTGATCTTAAGGGCCCTGGGACGAGACCCGGCCCAGGCGTCTTCTATCTTTTTGACTACCCTGACGGACAGTGGAGGCTTTTTTACCTTTTTAGGTCTTGCTTCTTTGTTTTTGTTGAATTAAAAGATAGAATAAATTAAGGAGGTTAACATGGATTGGAAAAAATGTCCTTTGACCGATAGGTACTATGAAATAGTTAAAAAGGTATTTGGTAGTTGGCTAAACTCTCAAAAAATTACTCCCGGCCAGCTTACTTTTAGTGGCTTTGTCCTGGCCCTGCTTGTCCCTTTGGGGTTTTATGTACATGCTTTCTGGGGAGTGGTTTTAATTGGCCTTTCTGGACTGGCTGATACTTTAGATGGCCTTGTAGCCAGAGAGCAAAATAAGGTAAGTCCCAAGGGGGCTTTTTGGGATTCTTCTCTGGATAGAATAAGCGACCTTTTTTATTTACTGGGTTTTTATGTCTTAAGTACGCAGAGTGTTTGGTATAAGGAAGCTGGAGTAATGCTTTTTCTGGCTGTGGGCTTTTCCTTTTTGATTAGTTATCTTAAGGCTAGAGCCCAGTCTCTGGGAAAGATTTGTGAGTCCGGGCTTATGGATAGAGTCTCCAGAACAGTTTTTCTATTGGTATGGGGACTGCTTTTGGCCCTATTTGGTTTTAGGGAAGGCCTTTTCTTTATAGGTCTGGTTGTATATGTATTTTTAACTTTGTTTACGGTGATACAACGCTTTATAGAAGTTAATAAGCAGTTTTAACTCTAAGCCCCTAAAGGGGCTTTTTTTATGTCTAAAAAAGTTTTTATTTATCCTTTTACAGAGCAAGAAGCAATTACTTTAAGTAAGTTTTTGGCCAGATTTTTTAGTAGGCGTCAGGCCAAGGATTTAATTCGTTCAGGTAAAGTACTGGTCCAATCTCAAAAGATAAAAAAGACTTCTTGGCTGTTACAACCAGGAGATAGGGTAGAGGTAAGAGAAGAGGATATTTCTCTAAAATTTTCAATTAGAATTTTAAAACAAAAAGATTCTTTTTGGGCCTTAGATAAACCCTCCTTTTTACATTCTATCAGGGGAAAAGAAAAAAGTAGTTTAGAAGATTGGTTAAAATACAAAGGCTTACCCTTAATTCTTTTAAATAGATTGGATTATTTAACTTCAGGCATTGTTTTAGCTACAGATAAGGTTGAAAGGGAAATTGAATACAAGAAGTGGCAAAATCAGGGTCAGGTGGAAAAGTTTTACTTAGTAAGGGTTAAGGGAAAGATAGAAAAGCCCTTAGTGGCCAAAAGGGGTTTAGAAGTAAGTAAGAGAAAAAAAGTAAAGGTATTGGAAGAGGAAGAAAAAGACCCTTTAAGATATTCCTGGGTTTATCCTCTTAGTTGGGATTTAAACTCTTCTTTGTTGGTGGTGAAAATTTTAAAGGGTAAAAGGCATCAGATTAGAGCCCACCTGGCTGGTTTGGGTTTTCCTATCCTGGGAGACCCTCTTTATGGCCAGGAAAAGGCTGATTGTTTATTTTTACACCACTTTTATTTGCGCTTTCCTGGCTGGGAGGTCCTATCCTGGCCCAGATGGTTAAAAGAACCTGAACTTGCCCTGGTAAAATCCAGTTTGACCACCTTATAATCAGGTTTTTGGTTGATATTTTAGGGAGTTAAAGAAAGTTTGTTCAAAATAAAAAAAGGCGCTAATTAGCGCCTTTTTTTAGGGAAACCAGGCACCCAAGGACAACTACTACCGCTGCTCCCTCTCGGGCCTGACGGGGTTTGTAGCGTCCTTGCCGCCTGGCTCCCCTTTATTCTCTTTTTTTTGCTGGCGGAGAGGGAGGGATTCGAACCCTCGGTACCGGTTTTGCCGGTACACACGATTTCCAATCGTGCTCCTTCGGCCATCTCGGACACCTCTCCGGGCCAGAAGAAAACCTCTTTAGCTAAAAATGTTTAATTAGGCAAGAGTTAAACCACCCTATTTTTCACTTTTCCCTGTAAAAAGGAACGCAAATTATCTACAGCAATGTCTAATAGCCTTTGTCTGGCTTCTTTAGTAGCCCAGGCAATATGAGGGGTTAGGTGTAAGTTGGGGCAGGTAAAAAAGGGATGATTGGCAGGAGGTGGCTCCTGGCTCAAGACATCTACGCCTGCTCCAGCGATTTGTCCTTCTTTTAAGGCCTTAACCAGAGCCTGCTCATCTACCAGTTGTCCCCGACTACAGTTGATCAGGTAAGCACTTGGTTTCATAGCCTTTAAAAAGTCTTCGTTGACCAGGTTTTCTGTTTCTTTGGTCAAGGGGCAGTTTAGGGAAATGACATCACTTTGGGTAATTAATTCTTCTAAAGAAACCAGTTTTACATATTCAGGCACTTCTTTGGGTATGCTTCTGGTTTTTACCAGAATATTCATCCCAAAGGCCTGGCCAATTCTAGCCACTTCTCTTCCAATTTGCCCAAAACCAATTATTCCCAGGGTCTTGCCACTTAGTTCTACCAGAGGGTACTTCCAATAACAAAAATCTAGAGCCCTGGACCACTCTCCCTCAATTACACTTAAGTGATGGGCATAAACCCGGTTGGTTAATTCCAGGATGTGGGCAAAGACCATCTGGGCAACAGTTTTGGGCCCATAGCCAGGTACATTGGTGACCACAATCCCTTTTTCCTGGCAGTAATCCACATCTACCACATTATAACCTGTGGCCAGTACGCCAATGTATTTTACCTGAGGCAGGTGTTGAAGGTTTTCTCGGTCCAGAATGGTTTTGTTGGTGATTAAAATGGGGGCATCTTTGGCCCTTTCTACCACCTGGTCTTTGGGGGTTCGGTCATAGATGACTACTTCTCCCAGAGTTTTTAACTCTTCCCAGCTTAAATCACCTGGGTTTAAGGTATAGCCATCAAGGACTACTATCTTCATCTTGTTGCTCCTTTTGTTTGTCCAACTGACAAGATTTGGCTGGGCCTCAAGTGGGAATTCCCAGCTTAGAGCCAAATTTGATTAACAAAATCCAGATAATGAGAAAAATTATTAAAAGGATTAAATCTCCACTCATCTTATAGTCCTAAAATGTTATACCCAGCATCCACAAAAATTACCTCACCTGTAACTCCAGAAGATAGGTCTGAAGCCAGGTACAGAGCGGTTTTGGCCACATCTTCTTGAGTTATGTTGCGTCCCAGGGGAGCTTTTTCTTCAATGGTTTTAAGAATGGTTTTAAAACCACTAATGCCAGAAGCAGCCAGGCTTTTTATGGGGCCAGCGCTAATGGCATTAATACGAATATTTTTGGCACCCAAATCAACTGCCAGGTAGCGCACACTGGCCTCTAAAGCAGCCTTGGCCACTCCCATTACATTGTAATTGGGTACTGCCTTTTCTGAACCATAATAGGTCATGGTAAGAACAGAGCCACCAGGATTAAGCAACTCTTCAAAATCCTGGCAGAGTTTTACCAGAGAGTAGGCTGAGATATCCAGGGCAATTTGAAAGCCTTTTCTGGAAGTTTCAATAAAGCGACCCTGTAAGTCTTCCCTTTGAGCAAAGGCTACTGAGTGAACCAGGATGTCAAAATTGCCCCATTTTTCAACCACTATTTCTTTGGCTGCCAGGATGTCTTCGTCTTTGCTAACATCGCAGGGAAAAATAAAATCTCCTCCCAGTTGTTCACTAATAGGCTCTACTCTTTTTTTCAGGGCTTCTCCCAGATAACTAAAGGCTAGTTTTGCTCCCTGTTCTTTAAAAATTTTGCTTATCCCGTAAGCAATGGAGCGTTCATTGGCCACACCAAAAATTAGGGCTTTTTTATCTTTTAACAACATAGTGAAAACTCCTTTTTAACTTAGAATAAACTTTTACCGGTTAATAATTCATAGGCCTTGAGATATTTTTCTTTGGTCTTTTCAATTACTTCTTCAGGCAAGTTGGGCGCAGGTGGAGTCTTGTCCCAACCACTTTGAGTAAGCCAGTCTCTTAAATACTGCTTATCAAAACTGGGCTGGTCTTTTCCAGGGGTATAACTTTCAGCAGGCCAGAATCTGGAGGAATCTGGGGTCAGCACTTCATCAATGAGCAGGAGCTTTTTATCCTTTAGACCAAACTCAAATTTGGTATCAGCAATAATAATTCCTCTGCTGCGGGCGTACTCCTGGGCCTGAGTGTAAATTTTTAAGGAAATATCTTCTACCAATTTAAAGAGTCCTTCGCCTATTTTGGCCTTGGCCTGAGCAATGGTTATATTTTCATCATGCTCTCCCAATTCTGCCTTGGTAGAAGGAGTAAAAAGAGGATTAGGTAATTTATCTGACTTTTTTAAATTGTCTGGCAATACATGACCACAGACTTTACCTGTGTTTTGATAGTCTTTCCAGCCTGAGCCAGTAATATAGCCCCGAACAATACACTCAATGGGCAAGGGTTTGGCTTTTTTTACAATTACGCTTCTTCCTTCCAGCTCTTCTCCATATTTTTGTAGCTTGGCTGGAAATCTGGATACTTCTGTTTCCACCAGGTGATTGTCTACCAGAGAAGAAAACTTTTCCATCCAGAAGATGGTAATCTGGTTCAGGACAACGCCTTTGTAAGGTATGGGATTGGGCATAACCACATCAAAGGCACTCATGCGGTCTGTAGTAATGATGAGCAAGTGTTCTTCATCCAACTCGTAGATATCCCTGACCTTACCTTTGGAATAAAGGGGATATTCCTGGATATTGGTACTGGAAATTACTTTCATTTTAACTACTCCTTAATTTTGTAATCTAATTTCAACGCTTCTGGCATGGGCTTCCAGACCTTCCAGTCTGGCCAGACGGGCTATTTTTTTACCCTGCCTCTGGATATAATGCTTAGGAGTATAAATTAAGCTTGTTTTTTTGTAAAATGTTTCCACGCTCAGGGCCTGGGCAAATCTGGCTGTGGACATGGTAGGCAGGACATGGTTGGGACCGGCAAAATAGTCTCCTACAGGTTCTGGAGTATATTCCCCCAGAAAAACAGCTCCGGCATTTTTGATTTGTCCCAAATAATCCCAGGGATTGTCCACAATAAACTCAAAGTGTTCAGGGGCAATGAGATTTACCAGCTTAAGGCCCTGTTCAATAGAAGGCACTTCAATAAGGGCTCCCCAGTTTTGCAAGGACTTAGCTGCAATGTCTTTTCTGGACAGGTTGTCCAGTTGCCTTTGCAACTCTATCTCCACAGCTTCCAGTAAGATGGGAGAAGGAGAAATCAGGATGCTGGCAGCCAGAGGGTCGTGTTCTGCCTGAGAGAGAAGGTCTGCTGCCAGGTAAGCAGGAGAGGCCTTTTTATCCGCCAGGATGGTTATTTCACTGGGACCTGCAATCATGTCAATTCCCACTTGTCCCTGGAGGATTTTTTTGGCTGTAGTCACAAAAATATTTCCTGGCCCCACGATAATATCTACTGCTGGGATGGTTTCAGTACCCAGGGCTAAAGCTGCAATGGCCCAGGCTGAACCCACGGCATAGATGTCTTTTAACCCCAAAATTTTGGCTGTGGCCAAGAGATAGGGGTTTAAACTACCATTTTTTCTGGGTGGGGAGACTAGGTGTATTTCCTTTACTCCTGCCACCAGGGCTGGAATGGCATTCATTAGCAGAGAAGAAATAAGAGGTGTTTCTCCTCCTTTTCCTCCAGGAATGTAAAGTCCTGCCTTGTTTACAGGGTTTACTATTTGTCCCAGGATAGTTCCGTCTTCCTGAGGAGTAAACCAGGAGTTTTGTTTTTGTTTGAGATGAAAATTCCAGATATTTTCTTTAGCTTCCTGGATAATGTCTAAGTCTTCAGCAGGGATTTCCTTTAGAGCTTTGTTTAGGTCTTCTTCTCTTACCTTTAAGTTGGTTAGAGAAAAGTCAGGGCAATCAAACTGTCTGGTATATTCCAGAAGTGCTTGGTCTTTGTTTTCTTTTACTTGAGCAATGATTCTTCTTACTTTATCTTCTATTTCTAAGTTGGATTCATTGCGTTTACTCAACCACTTTTTTAGTTGAGGAAATTCAAATTCCTGTTTTAAAGAAAATTTGTTGATTAACATCTAAACTTCTCCTTTGACCAGGGTATAAAAACAAAGTAGCTTTTAGGCTCTGGCTTCGTCAAGTGAAACTAGCTAAAGTTGAGGGGAGGGTATGTTTTGAGTGAGAAAATTTTAGTAATCTATACTGGAGGAACCATCGGCATGGTTCCAGGGGAAAAAGGCTATGAGCCTAAAAAGGGATATTTAAAAACCCTTTTGGCAGAAAGGATTCCTGAATTAAAAGCCAGAGAACTACCTTCCTTTGATGTCTTGGAATACTCTCCTTTGCTGGATTCTTCTAATATGACCCCCTGGGATTGGTTTAAAATAGCTAAGGACATCTATGAACATTATTCTTCTTACCAGGGATTTGTGGTTTTGCATGGCACTGATACCATGGCCTATACAGCCTCAGCCGTGGCTTTTTTGCTGCAAGGCTTAGGAAAACCTGTAATTTTTACGGGCTCTCAAATTCCTCTCATTGAAACCAGAAATGATGCCAGGGAGAATCTCATTGCCTCTTTTTTATTGGCCAGAGAAAAGGATTTAAAAGAGGTAGTTATCTGTTTTGGCAATAAGCTCCTAAGAGGAGTAAGGGCCAGTAAGGTGGATGCAGATAGTTTTGCTGCCTTTGCTTCTCCCAATTTCCCTCCTCTGGGTGAAGTGGGGATTGAGCTTAAAATCAATAAAGAGCTTCTTTTACCACCTTTAAGAGAAGAGTGTAAATTGCGGGTAAAGCAGATAACTATCCCCAATTTACTCATTTTTCCTCTTTTCCCAGGATTTTCTGGAGAAACCCTGGAACAGTTGATTGCAACTCAAGATGTGCAGATGGTTATTTTAGAAACCTTTGGTAGTGGCAATGCACCTGAGGATAATAAAGCCTTTTTAAGGGCCCTGGAAAAAGGCAGGGAAAAAGGGATTCTTTTTGTTAACCGTACCCAGTGCTTAAAAGGTAAGGTGCGTCCTCAAGCCTATGCCACAGGGCAAGTTTTGACTCATTTGGGAGTTTTACCTGCCTGGGATATGACCAGAGAAGCTCTGGTCAGCAAGCTTATTTGTGCCTATAGTGAAAAGGGGTTAAGCTTTGTTCCCAGGGCTTTAAATTCCAATTGGTGTGGAGAGGTAACTTTTTAACTGCCTGTAGTACTTCCTGGCAGATTGGCGATTTTTTCTACTTCCTGTTTGTAAGCCAAAATGCCCTGAACCAATCCCTGGGCCAGAGCCGATAAGTAGGAGTAGCTGGTCATTTTTTTACGGTCATAAGGATTGGTTAGATAACCAATTTCCACTAAGATAGCTGGCATTTTTGCCCCCATCAACACGTAAAAAGGTGCCTCTCTAACTCCATGGTCCAAAAGGGAAGGGTATACACTTTGGGCTTTTGATATACATTCCTTGCGTACCAGTGTAGCGAGATCTTTAGATTCACTGATTTTAGAATTTAACATGAGTTCAGTTAAGATGAGTTGTAAATCACTAATACTTTTTTCCGACACGGCATTTTCCCTGGCAGCTACCCGCAAGGCATCTTTGGATTTGGTCAGGTTTAAATAATAAATTTCCAGTCCCTTTACTTTAGAGCTTCTATGAGCATTACAGTGAATGGAAATGAATAAGTCAGCTTTTTTAGAATTGGCCATAGCTGTTCTTTCTTCTAGGGGAATAAAAGTATCTGTAGTTCGGGTGTAAATAACTCTAAATCCTTTTTCCTTTAAAAGTTTTCCCAGGATTTTGACCATTCTTAAATTTATGTCTTTTTCCTTTATTCCATGGCTTATGGCTCCTGGGTCCTTTCCTCCATGTCCAGCGTCCAGCATAATAGTTTTTACTTTTAAGCCCAGTTGTTCAATGAGATTTTGGCTGGCAATTTCTTTTCTTTTTTGCGGATCCAAGTTGATTTGAGGCTGAGAAGGAGAGGTATCTTTTTTTTCTTCAGAAAAGACATCAATAACTATTCTGTAAGGATTATTTAAGGAAAATAAACGATAATCTTTGATATTTTCTATATCTAAAACCACTCTAGTTTTATCTTCAGAATGTTTAGCGACTCTTATTTGTTTTAAGATTCCATCAGCGATGGTTTGTTCGCTTGGAATAACAGTAGCTATCGAGGTATTTTCTAAATCAATAAAAAGTCGATAGGGGGTGTTTAGTTTGGGGTCTGGATTTAATAATTTGTAAAAATACTTTGTTTCTTCTTCCAAATCTAAGACAATCCTGGTATAATCATCGCTAGACCAGTGCCTTATATTAGTTAATTGGATGGGAGTAGGATTAGAATTTTGTATTCTTTTGGCTACTAGAGAATAGTTCGGAGTGGTTTTATTTTCTTTTTTTTGTTGTGATAACTTCTGTTGATCTAGTTTTTCCAGAAAAGCTTGAGCTTCTTTTTGTTTATCTCCTTGGGGATAGGAATAGACTACTTTAAGTAGTTCTACATAAGCTTGAGTTTCCTCATTGAGGTTATAGAAATAGATTTGAGCTATTTTCAGTTGGGCATCATCACTCCAGCTGTGATGGGGAAAATGAAGGGTGACCCTGCGGAAGTAATCAATGGCTTCCATAAAATCTTTTTTTAAGCGAGAGCGTTTACCTAGCTCTTCATAGCTTCTGCCTACATAGTAGAGCGCTTTGGCACCTAGAGAACTTGTTGGAGTGGCTTTATATATTTTTAAAAAGTTATTGCTTAAAGTCAGCCAGGTGCTTCTATACTTGGCCTTGTTAGGATTTTTTAAGAGATAGTGGAAATAATTTACCTGCTTTTGGTATTGGGCAGAAAGGGATAGCCCTCCTGCAGGAGAAGAAAGTAGTAAAAAAGAACAAAAAAAATAAAAGGTGAGTAGTTTTTTCATTCTACAGTAACGCTTTTGGCCAGATTGCGAGGTTGATCTACATCCTTACCAAGGTACACAGCCATTTCATAAGCAAATAGTTGTAGAGCTGGCAAGGCCAAAAAGGAATTAAAGGGCGCTTCTAAAAAAGGCACAGTCCAAAGGTCTGTTGCTTCTACTTTAACCTCTGGAGTGGTTAGAGCAATTATTTTTCCACCCCTGGCCTGGACCTCTTTTAAGTTGGACACCACTTTGCTTAAGAGTTCATCTTCTAAAGCCAAAGCAAAAGTGGGAAAATCTGGGTCAATAAGGGCAATGGGGCCGTGCTTCATTTCACCTGCAGCATAGCCTTCAGCGTGAATGTAGGAGATTTCTTTTAGTTTTAAAGCACCTTCCAGAGCCAGGGGATATCCCAGTCCCCGGCCTAAGTAAAAGAAACTTCTGGCCCAGGCGTATTTTTGAGCCAGTTCTTCAGCAGAGTTTTTAAGTACTGGAAGTTGTTCTTCTAAAATTTCTGGCAAATTGCTAAGAACTGTTATGGCCTTTTCCAGAAAAGTAGAAGTTAGTAATTGTTTCTTGTTTCCCCAGAAAAGAGTGAGTAATAAAAGGGTTAACATCTGGCTTAACATGGCCTTGGTAGAGGCTACGCTTATTTCTGGTCCGGCTTGAGTATAAAGGGTAATATCTGATTCTCTGGCAATACTGGAGCCCACCACATTGCACAGTCCCAGGACCTTGAGTTTTTTTTCTTTAGCCAGTCTTAGAGCAGCTAGAGTGTCTGCTGTTTCTCCGCTTTGACTGATGACCATTACCAGGTCTTGAGGGCTTAAGGGAACTTTGCGGTAGCGAAACTCTGAAGCAATATCCACTTCCACAGGAATTTGAGCCAGTTCTTCCAGGAGATATTTTCCCCATAAGCCCGCGTGAAAAGAGGTGCCACAGGCAATAATATGGATTTTATGAGGGATGGGAAAGTTTTCTAATTCTGGCAGAATAACACTTTTTTTACTTTTGTTGATTCTCCCGGTTAAACAATCCCTGATTACCTGGGGCTGATCAAATATTTCTTTGAGCATAAAGTGTTTGAAACCACCTTTTTGCGCAGCCTGAATATCCCACTTAATAGTAGTAACTTTTTTATTTAAAGGAGTTAGGTCTAAATCATAGACTTGATAAGAAGTAGTGGTGATTTCAGCTATTTCTTCGTTTTCCAGAAAAATTACTTCCTTGGTGTAGGGCAAGAAGGCAGGGATATCAGAAGCTACAAAATTTTCTCCCTGTCCCAGCCCCAGGATAAGAGGACTGGAATGTCTTCCTACCCACATTTTATCGGGTTGAGAGCATTCAATAAGGGCAAAGGCATAAGAGCCTTCTATCTCTTTTAGGCTTTTAGAGATTGCCTGGAGAATAGAATCTCCCTTTCTTACATAATGGGCAATTAGTTGCACCAATACCTCTGTATCTGTTTCAGAGGAAAAAGTAATGCCTTTTTTCTCTAATTTTTCTTTAAGTTCCCCATAGTTTTCAATAATTCCATTGTGAACTAGGGCAAAACGGCCATCTATACTCAAGTGGGGATGGGCATTTTTTTCTATGGGTAAACCATGGGTAGCCCATCTGGTATGCCCAATACCCGAGGTAGCTAGGAAGAATTCGCTTTGATTTAATTTGTTTTCTAAGTTGCTTAACTTGCCCTCACTTTTTATAACCTGTAATTTATTGTTTAAGCAAAAGGCCAGGCCAGCTGAATCATAGCCTCTGTATTCCAAACGGCGTAGACTTTCTATGAGTAAAGGTACACTTGGTCTATGTCCTACATAGCCAATAATTCCACACATTAAAGTTCTCCTTTAATTTCTGTCAAAAACTTAGGCCATTTTTTTAGGAACACCTGCAAGGCCTTACCCCGATGGCTTTTTTGATTTTTTTCTTCCAAGTCCATTTCTGCAGCGTGTTTGCCTGTTTCCAGGTCAATAAAAATGGGGTCATAGCCAAAGCCTTTATTTCCCCTGGGCTCAAAGGCAATGCGTCCTTCCCATTTGCCTTCTACCCAAAAGTACTTACCTTGAGGTGCGTACGCTACCAATACGCAGACAAAAAAAGCCTGACGTTTTTCTAAGGGTACTCCCTTTAACTTTTCTAAAAGTTTGGCATTGTTTTTTGCATCAGTGGCATCTTTTCCGCTATACCTGGCCGAATAAACTCCAGGCTCTCCTCCCAGGTAGGGCACTACTAGACCAGAGTCATCAGCTAAGGTAATAAGTCCGGTTTTTTCACTGGCAGTTTTAGCTTTAAGTAAGGCATTTTCCAGAAAAGTTGTGCCTGTCTCTGGGATATCTCCTAAATTGAACTGGTCTAAACCAACTACTTCAAAATCTCCAGTGGTAGAGAGAAGACTCTGGATTTCCCTTATTTTTCCTTTGTTGGATGTGGCTAAGAGTATTTTCATTGAGATTTCCTTTCAGATTTTTTGAGAATAACCTTTTAGGCTAATTTTTTTTAATAGTCTAGGCTTAAAACAAGGGGGTGCAGGAAGGAAAGGGAAATCTTGGAGTTGTTTTTGACTTGGGGGTAGTTAGAGGTTTGGGGTTAAAACCTGATTCTCACTACCCCCTAAAGTTAATTAATTGTTGCATTGCCAATAAGCTCCATACACATTTTTGCCCTTAAATTGAATATAGTCCTGTTCATATTCTGGATTTTCTAAACAAAATCCTTGAGCCTGCCAGAGCTCAATCAAAGGTAAAGAGTTGGACCAGGCAAGCTGACTTGTTCCTAAAAGGAAAAATAACAACCAATATAAAGAAATTGGGAGTTTCATATTTTATTCTCCTATTGAGCAGATATTTTTAAAAATTTTTATTTTTTATATGGTAGCAAATTTTTATGATGAAAACAAGTTTGTAATGGAAAAATAGGATATATTTTTTAAGATGTTTTTGTATTAGAAAAAATAAAAGATAATTAGAAGTTAAAGAGAATAAGTTTCAAAGATAAAGTCAGTTAAAGAGACATAAAAAACTTTATTTACCAGGTGAAATTTTTGTTTTCTTAAAAAGGAAATGGCTTCTGCGCTTTGTAAGGTAGCTATCAGGCTTACCATAGATGCTGGGGAGCCCAGGGTGTTTTCTGCGCCTTCTTCTTGACTACCCTGGTAAAAGGCTAGAGGAGCTTTGCTTTCTGGTAGAACAGTACTTAAAAAACCTTCAAAGCCAGCAATAGCCCCTGTAACAATGGGAATGTTTTTTTGCTGGCATTTTTGGATTAAAACTGGTTTAAAGCCTATACCTCCCAAACAATCTATTACCAGGTCTACCTGGGATATTTGAGTTTCTAAATCCTGCTCAGTTAAAAAGTAGTCTAGGGGGGTTAACTGAAGAAAGGGAAAAATAGTTTGCAGCCTTTTTTTAGCTTCTAAGGCCTTGTTTTGGCCCAGGTTTTTAAGGGTGGAAAACAATTGGCGGTTTAAATTGGTCTCTTCAAAAGTATCACCATCTGCAAAGACAAGTTTTCCCACCCCACTTCTAGCCAAGAGTTCTAAAACATAGCCTCCAAGCCCACCACAACCTACGACCAACACCTTGCTTTGCAGGAGTTTTTTTTGTTCTTCTATACTTAGGGCCTTAAAATTTTTTTTTAAGCCCAAGGGTAAAAGGTTTTGCTTAAGAAGAGAAGAAAAGGATGATTTTTCTAATAAAGAAGCAAGATTTTCCCACGCTAAAAAATTAACTTTACTCAAAAATTATCCTCCTCCTACAGCTGGGAAAATTCCAATTCTATCCCCATCTTGTAAAGGTGTGTCTAGAGAAGCATGCCCTCCGTTTACAAACACCACTTTTACTTCTTCTAAGGGGATATTTAACCTTTTTATCACCTCTTGTACGGTCATCCCAGGGGTAAATTCCAGCTTGCCCTGGTCCGGGGTGTATTCATGTAAGGTGGCAAAGCATTTTACTTCTAACATGGTTTAGCTTTTTAAAAGGGCTGGGAAAAGATTCCCAACCCCTTTTTTATTTTGTGAGATTATAATACCTTAGCTTGTTGTAATTCTTCAATGCTAAAATCCCAGACAGTATTATGAGGAGGCAAAGGTTCATTGATAAAGAAGTCAGGTAACTGGTCTTGAGCTTTGGTGAAGCCTGCATCCTGGTTAAAAGAGTACTCATCCTTAAGTACGCTTATACCGAGGTTGACAATATCATCTACAGTAATGTTTTGACCTACTTTGGCAGAAATTAGCTTGGCTATAGTCTCCAGGGCATCTTCTGTATCCAAAACAGCAAAGGCCACAAACAGGCAGAAGCCCGTAGAATCTATGGCTGCAGTGGCGATTTGTAGGTTTTTGGAGACTTCTACATTTCCTTCTTTACCCAGAGGATTAATATCTCCACCTACTTTTAAGATGTTTTGGCATACTGCATAACCTGCAGTATGGTCTGCGCCCATGGGACTGGTAGCATAGGTTACGCCCACACCTTTTACTGCCCTTGGGTCATAGGCTGGCAGGGACTGTCTTTTTACCACAGGTACTCTTTCTACTCCTAAGGCCTCACCTGTGAAAGTTGCTCCATTGGCAATAATCTTGCCCAGGTAGTCTTTGGAGTCATAGACTTTTTTCAAAAGGTCTATGGCAGCCTGGCCATCACCCCAGGGGATTAGGCCGGCTTCCATGGCTACAGCAATGGTGTTGCCCATTTCAATGGTATCCAGGCCCAAATCATCACAAAGCCTGTCCAACTGGGCGAGATGGTCTAGGTTATCTATCAAAGTGTTGGGGCCTAAAGCCCAGACTGTTTCATATTCAAAACCAGAAGTTATGTATTCTCCCTTTTCATCCACATAAGATTGAGAGCACTGGATAATACAGCCTGGATGGCAACCTTCTTTGGCTACGCCTCCTCTTTTGTTAATGATTTCCACCATTTTTTCGCCACTTACCTCTTGAGCCTTGTCAAAACGGCCAAAGCGGAAGTTTTTGGTGGGCAGGGCCCCTGCTTCGTTGATAATATTGATTAAAATGGAAGTGCCAAAGGAAGGAAGCCCCTGGCCTGTAACTGCATGATTGGTTAAAATTTCAGCCCAGCGTTTGGCTGCTGCCTTAAAGGTCTCTTTGTCTACTATTTCTGTTCCAGGAGCGCCTTCGTCATTCACCACAATGGCCTTGATGCCTTTAGAGCCCATTACTGCGCCTAAACCACCTCTACCAGCTGCTCTGGCAGGTCTTCCCTTGGGGTCAGTAAATTGAATGGATGCTCCCAAGCGTAAGTCCTCTCCTGCAGGGCCAATAACTAAAATCCCCACTTTTTTGCCGTACTTGGCAAAGAGTTTCTCTGCAGTGGCATAGGTGCCAAGGCCTGCTAACTCAGGCATGTCTTCTATTTTTACTCCATCTTTGTCCAGGTAGATAACGCGAGTGGACTTTTCTTCTGGTTTGTCTTCTAAAACAATACCTCTTATGCCCAGTTTGGCCATTTTTTGAGAAAAGGTTCCACCAGCATTGGCTTCTTTTATACCGCCAGTTAGAGGAGATTTACCGCCCACAGAGATTCTTCCTGAATTGGCTAGAGGAGTTCCACTTAAAAGCCCTGTGGCTACAATGAGTTTATTATCTTTTCCCAGAGGATGGCAGGTAGGAGGAACCTCTTTGCGGATGAGCCTGGAGGTTAGTGCCCTTCCTCCTAAAAGATTTAATTTTCCACTTAACTCTTCAAAAGAGATGTCCTTAGTTTTAGTATTGATACGCAATAATTTAGCCATGGTTTGCCTCCTTGGTTGGCTTTAGGTTTATTTTTTAAGCACTTATT
>LDZQ01000390.1_pt1 | contig 26798 bp, 24 predicted proteins | sample 615361 | NCBI WGS metagenome assembly LDZQ01 (sample SAMN03408297, study PRJNA278302) | terrestrial metagenome | isolation source: oil reservoir sample I2 | place: USA: Alaska, North Slope, Ivishak formation | collected 2013 | reverse complement strand
ACTTTCGTACACGTGCATCTGCTGCTGCCAGAATCCCCCACTCTCCAGGTAGCGGTTGCCGTCGTAATCGATCTCGGGCATGTACTTCGCCTCGATCTCTCGCCACAGCTTTCTTCTTTCCTGCGGAGTGAGGTTCGGGTTCTGATAAACGGCATGCTGAAACTCGTCGATGCTGACTCCATACGCGATGAAGTTCAGTGCGTCCCAAGCGTGCACGAGCCTCGCCTCTGTTGCACGGTCCTTGTAGAAAAGCTCCATCCACGGCCAAGCGAGGAATTCCATACCCATGGAGTGAATCTCACACGCCTCAGCGGTGGGCCAATAGTACTCGGGAACTTCGAAGTTCCTGCTTCTGTAGACTTGGAACGCGTGGCCCGCTTCGTGCGTCAACACGTCCACGTCGTGAGAGGTTCCGTTGAAATTCGCGAAGATGAACGGTGATCTGTAGTCTGCTATGAAATCGCAAAAACCCCCAGGGTACTTTCCTTCCCTGCTGACCAAATCCATCAACTCGTTCTCCAACATGAAGTTGAAGAACTCTCCCGTCGCATCCGACATCTCTTCGTACATGATATTTGCTGCCTCAACGAGTTCCGTCCTGCTTCCGACTGGTTTTGGATTGCCCTCTTTCAAAAGTATGGGCCTGTCGTAGTACTTCAGCTTATCCAGCCCGAGCACCGTTCTTTGTCTTTCCCTCAGTTTCTGAATCAACGGCACGACTTTGGTCTGAACAGCTTTTCTGAGTTTCGCAACGTCCTCGGGTGTGTAATCGGACCTCTTCAGCCTCAAATAAGCCAGAGGTACGAAGGACTCGAATCCGAGTTTCCTCGCCATCTCGTCCCTAACTTTGACCAACTGGTCGTAGAGTTCGTCGAGCTGGCTCTGGTTCTTCGTGAAGAACTCGTATCTGGCTTCACAAGCTCGTTTTCTCGTGCTTCTGTCTGGCGAAAGTTCGTACGCTTTCAACTGCGAGAGAGTCAGTTTTCGACCGTCGAAATCTATCTGAGCTGACGAGACCAACGTGGTGTAGCTGGTGGACAGCTTGTTTTCCTTCTCGAGATCTTCGAGGATCTCTGGCTTGAAAGTCTTCACGATCATCATGGCAATGTTGAAGAGTTGACTTCCAAAGATCTTCTCCAGCTCTTCTTTGAAATTCGATTCCAACAGTGATTCGTAAAAGTTAAACTGCAACGCTTCGACGTGTGGCAGCGCCTCATCGTAGAAGTTCCTCTCCTTCGCGTAGAATTCGTCGCGTGTGTTCATGCAGTAGCGAATGTACGCCAAGCTCAGTGCGCTATGAAAATTGTTCCTCAGCTTATTGACCAGTTTCACGGCTTCGACAGCTTGAGAAAGTTTCCGTGCATCTTTCAAGTTCATGACAGCACGCTCGAATTCCCTTCCCATCTCGTTGAGGTCTGGCCTTCTGTAGACCATCTGTGAAAATTTCATGTGTGCACCCCAAAAATAGTATAGTTTAGGCACAACCGGAAACACCTTTGGGTTCGATAACCATTTAAACCATGACCTGTTTCCACGCCAAAGTCTACCGTCACTCTTAATGAGAATTGTCGTCTATTGGGTTCGTTTGTAGCTTTCTATTAAATTTGTCGTCCTATTGTACGAAAAATAAGTGCTATGTTTGAGGTATAGAGGTGAATTGTATGATGGGAAACTTCAACAAGTTCTTGACCGTTCTGGGTTTAATTCTTGTATGGGTTCCAGTAATTGCCCCTATTTTCTTTTCTGTGGTTGCTTTAATACAAATGGGCAGATTCTTGTTTGACTTCCTAATGCTTGCTGAATTGTCCTTGCTCTTTCTACTGGGTGCTATACTTCTTCTTTTCGTTTCGATAAGAACGAAAAACTACGTCAAGCAGATTGGATTTGGATTATTGGCGGCGGTCACGCTTTTATTTGGAGGTCAGGCAGTAGCCGTGATAACAGATCTTGCCTCGGGTGCTGTAGAACCTAAAGGTTGGACATTTGTGTTAGTTACGACTATGGTAATCTTATATGATTTTGCGGTAGTTGAAATTGGTGTGACAGGTTTCTATCTTCTCAGGAAGCTAAAATTAATCGGTTCTGAGAAGAGAAGTACTCATAGTTAGAAGCTTAAGGCAAAAGTGCTGGAACCGTGGATGACAATGACAAAATAATAGATAGAAGTGTGCAGACATTTGACTTTGCGTTGAGAAGAAAATTTTTCTAAGCGCATAGCATTTTCCGACAGCTTTACTAAAAGGAGGTATTGGTTATGAGTAGAAGAACAAAAGCTTTTATGAGCGGTATTCTTCTTGCCTTGACACTTGTTGTAAATGCGTTAGGAGCTTTAGGTTTCATTAACGGTCGTTCTCAAAAAGATATTTCTGATTCATATCCTTCGTTGATAACACCAGCACCTTCTACGTTCAGTATATGGAGTTTGATTTATGCTCTGCTCATTGCTTCAGTTGTTGTTATGATACTTCGGGCAAATGATGAATACTATGGAAGCATCATCGACGAAATTAGTCCACTCTTTTGGCTATCTTGTATTTTCAATATCGTTTGGATAGTGCTATTTTCTTTTGATCTTATTGGCGTTTCCACGATAGCAATTTTTGGTCTGTTAATAACGACAGTTCTGGTGGTTCAAAGAATTGGAAAACTTCAAACTCAAAGAAGATTTCTATTTCCGGTAACGTTTGGTTTGTATTCCGGCTGGTTGTTCATAGCGACGGTTGCAAATATTACACTTTGGCTCGTGAGCATTAATTGGAACGGCTTTGGTATCAATCCAGAAATATGGGGCGTTGTGATACTTCTTGTTGCCGTTGTACTCACATGGCTGGTTCTAACACGGATAAAGAATGCAATCTTCCCCCTGCCAATTGCGTGGGCATATTTTGGTATTTACAAGAATCTAACTTTGCCTGAAAGAGCATCTGAATACTCATTGCTTCCAAAGATAGCAATAATTGGTATGATTGTACTTATAGGACTTTCTATATTCCAACTTTATAAAAACAAATTTTGCTCAATGCCAATAGTGAAGGAATAGCTAAACTGTGTTCTCGATAAGCTACGACTATTCTTTCCCAGGTTCACCCGGGAAAAGCTCCCAAAATGAAATCTCATTTGAGATTTTTAGATTGGTTCTAGAAAAGCAATAGAAAAAGCAGGCGTGCGAAGCCTGCTTCTCTTAGATATTCTTCCCCTTCTGGAACTTCTACTTGTGAGACCTGGGCAAAACAATCCATGGGAATCGAAATTTTCGTTATTCCGAGACTTTCTACGAGGCGAACGCGGACTCAAGAATATCGACAATCTTCCGAAGTATGTGAACGGCTTTTGTATAGTGAGAACTCTGATGATATTGCTCGTGTTATCTCTGCCCCGTGGTCATCCATCACTACAAGTTAACAGTATCAAGTAGTCTCTTATCGTAGACATATTCTATGGTAACATTATGGTAGCACTCCTTGAGCTGAAATCGGAGGTGTGGACTTTGCGGATCATACTCGACTGTGATCCTGGTCATGACGATGCCTTCGCGATACTGCTCGCCGCAGCTTCTGAGGAGATTGAACTTCTCGGTGTAACAACAGTCGCGGGAAACTCTTACCTCGAGAACACGACTCTCAATGCGAGAAAAGTGCTGGACCTTTTCGATTTGGACGTGCCAGTCTTCCCGGGATGTGCCAGACCGCTCTTCAGAAACGTTGTTGTGGCACCACAGATACATGGTCAATCCGGTTTGGACGGTGCAACCGTGCCTCCGCCAAAGCGAGGAATTCAAAAAACTCACGCTGTCGATTTCATCGCCGAAGTGGCACGGAAGTACGAAGACCTCATCTTGGTTCCGACCGGGCCTCTCACGAACGTCGCGCTTTTCATGTTGAGATACCCCGAACTCGTAAAAAGGATCTCGATGATCGTTCTGATGGGCGGTGGAATCGCGTTTGGTAATGTCACGCCCGTGGCTGAGTTCAACATATTCGCTGATCCGGGTTTGGGTTCAACTTACTATGTAGATCTTCTAAAAGCCCTCAGATCTGGTGCTTCAACCGAGCAAATTTCGGATATGATCAAAACTGCTGTAGAGAAAAAGCCGCTCGTCCATCATATGAGAGACACGCAAATAGACAATGAAATGTACAAATTAGGGGGATGACAATGTGTTGTGAATTGACGCATTTAGACAAAGATGGGGATCTTCACATGGTTGATATAACTGGCAAAGAAGAGACCAAAAGAACTGCGGTAGCTCATGCCTCAATAAGAATGAAAGAGCAAACCCTTAAAGCCATAAGCAGTGGCAGTATTAAAAAGGGTAATGTTATGACCACAGCGAAGATAGCCGGAATAATGGCTGCCAAAAAAACATCGGAGTTGATTCCGCTGTGCCATAACATAAATTTGACCGAAGTGGAATTACAGTTTAACGTAGATCTCGAAGAAAATTCTATACACATAACCTCAACAGTCAGATGTGTCGGAAAGACTGGCGCGGAAATGGAAGCACTAACTGCCGTCACAGTAGCAGCCTTGACGATATACGATATGTGTAAAGCCATGGACAAGGGTATGGTGATAGAACAGATATACCTTGTTGAGAAGTCAGGAGGTAAATCTGGTGAGTGGAAGAGAGAACAAACTTGAGGGGAAGATTCTTTCTGTGAATATTTCGAAAGTGAAAGGCGTGAAAAAGACACCCGCTGAGGAAATCGAACTGATAGAGAACTATGGCGTGAAAGATGATGCTCATGCCGGTAATTGGCACAGGCAAGTATCGATGCTTTCAGTTAGCAGTATAGAAAAAGCAAGAAACTGGGGTATAGAAGCGAACTATGGGGATTTTGCAGAGAACATTACAGTGGATGGTGTTGATGTGTATAGATTGCCCGTGGGTACGAAGGTCTATATAAATGATCTTGTTGAGCTGGAGGTAACCCAAATAGGAAAAGAATGTCATGATAGGTGTGCAATAGCAAAAACCGTGGGTAAGTGTGTAATGCCGGTTGAGGGAATATTCTTAAAAGTTCTAAAAGGTGGAAAAGCCAAGGCTGGCGATAAGGTGGTTTTCATACTCTGAGGGGTAGGACTTGTGGCGAAAGAAACCAACAAGAAGAAGTTCAAAGTCTTGCTGAAGTATGCTTTGGCCGCGATAACCTTTTTTCTTGCTTTCACCGATTTTGGCCTCTCGCTTTTGATAGTTTTCATGGTCAACATACCCTTAATTCGCAAAGCTATCTTTGGCAGATTGGTTCTTGACAAAGTGAACAAACCTTGGACAAAAGTTGAGACATTTGAGTACATGCCAAAAAGGCATTTAGACATATCCTACCCGAACGCCGATTCTTTCAAAGGTGTTGTTCTCTTTGCCCATGGTGGTGGCTGGATTAGCGGATACAGACGGCAGCCAAACAACATGTCTTGGTATAGATTCTTGGTGTCTCAGGGTTTTATTGTTGTAGCAATAGATTACAGTAGAGGGTATATATCAAGCATAGAGAGTTTGGTTGAAGAATTAACTGAAGCTGCAAAATTCATGAAGAGAAAATTTGCCAATCTGTGCAACGTGAAGTTCTCTTTGATGGGTCTATCTGCTGGTGGCCATCTTGCTCTTTTTACTGGTCTGACAAATCCAAATCTTGTTGACAAGATAGTGGCTTATTATGCACCATCTGATCTGATGGATATCTGGGAATCTGAATCGATCTTTGCGCGATTCTCTGTTATGGCAACGATTAAAAGACTGCCGATCAAATCTAAAGAACTTTACGAAAAGTACTCTCCGATAAACCACGTTACCTCTCTGTGCCCTAAGGTTTTATTAGTTCATGGAATGAAAGATTCTGTAGTTCCATACGCTGCCTCTGTAAAAATGTTTGTGAAGCTGAAACAAAACAGATGCACCACGAAACTGCTCCTGCATCCGAAAGGAGATCACGGTTTCGAATTTGTTCTTAAAGACAAGAAGACTGTTGAGATACTTCAAAGAACAGTAGAATTCCTCCAAGCTTGATTTAACAGGAAATTCATCGATTTGACAGTCTATCAGCTACCACTTCCTTTCTCCGTGCAACTTTGCTTGCACAAACGTGAGTGTTGTGTTTTCTGTAGCGCTCGAAACAACGATGACATGGAGAATTGGGGACGTCTCGAGACTGAAAGGTGAAGAAACCAGAAGATATTCCGCAGAAAAAGAAGAAAGAGAATCATAATAGCCTGCCCAGTGTTCTTTTCCACCGAATTCACGCCAGATTCAAAGTTGACTCGTTCATATAAGATCGTTTATAGTAAAAGCAGATGAACACAAAATGATCGTTTTTGATCAAGAGGGGGTGATTGTTGATGGGACGTCAAGAACGATTAAGAGCGATTTTGAATACCCTGAGACAATCCGGCCGAATATCAATAAACGATATCTGCGATTCTTTTGGCGTATCTTTGATAACAGCCCGACGAGATCTTGAGATCTTAGAATCTCAAGGGTTGGTTGAAAGAACGCGTGGTGGAGCAACTATCAAGAGCATAACGGGCGACTCACCGTTTTTCAAAAACCTAGATCTTCGGAAAGAACAAAAGCAACGAATCGCGAAGAAAGCAATCGAGCTGCTAAACAATGGTCAGGTAGTTGCTGCTGGTGGGGGCACAACTGTTTACTACGCAATGAAAGCACTCGAGAGTAGTTCAATACACACGCTGACGATTGTAACAAATTCAATCACAACTGCATGGGCAATCATCAATTTATCTAAACCATTCAACCTGGTACATTCTGGTGGAACGGTGAGGCAAGGATCCTTTGAATGTGTTGGTGAATACTCATCAATGCTGTTTGAACGCATGTATTTCGACTGCTATATTCTTGGGGCAAGTGGTGTGAGCAGTGAATATGGTGTAACGGTCGCTGATTTCGAGGAAAGAAACTTGGCGGAATTGATAATCAGAAGGTCGAAGACTGTAATCTTGTTGGCAGACAGCACGAAGATTGAGCAATCAGCTCCGTACAAGATATGCGATTTGGGGAAAATAGATGTTCTCGTAACAGACACCCAAGCTACTCCAAGTCAAATCGAAACCCTCAGATCGTTTGGAATTAATGTCATTTCTGTCTGATATCGAGGTGATGATCCAGATGCTCACTGAACACGAGATATACACTCAACCTGATGATTTCGAGAGACTGTTAGCGTTTCTGAATGATCTATACATTGAAGATTTTGCGCGCTACCTTTTCGAGAGTGATGTTGTGTACTTTGTTGGTTGTGGCTCATCTTACTACTTAGCTGTGTCGGCATCCAAGTATTTCTCACGAGTTACTGGAATTGATGCAAAGCCCCTACAAAGTGGAGAGGTCACCTTTGCGAGCAGTTTTGTTCTTGGTTCAAGAGATCTCAAAAGATCTGCTGTTTTGATCTCACGTTCAGGTGATACAACTGAGACTGTTCAAGCTCTTAGGAAGTTCAATCAGATGGGAATTAAGACCTTCGGAATAACGCTTGGTGAGAAGAGCGAACTGCGAAGGATATGTCAGTCGTCTTTGGTTCTTCCCTTAGAGGAGAGGTCTGTCGTAATGACGAAGTCATTCAGCTGTATGTTGCTCAGTTTATTCTATTTGATCGATAGAATGGCAAAGATTGCCAGCGACTATGATCGACTGGTCAGACTATCAAGAAAGTTTCTGCATGAGTCAGAAAAATCAATTGAGAGTCAGGCAATTGACGGCGCAAAACATTACGTTTTTCTCGGCACAGGTGTTTACGAAGGTATCGCGAAAGAGTCGGCTCTAAAACTTCAAGAAATGTCTCTCACATTTGCAGAAGCCTACTCAACATTCGAGTACAGACATGGACCCAAATCACTTGTGACAGATCAGACTCTTGTAGTACTCTATGCAAGCGACCAAAATCCAGAAGAAGTTACACTTCTGGGCGAGATGCAAAGATTGGGAGCTTCAACCGTTTTACGAACACCAGCGGCAGAGAATGGACAAGATGCGTTTCTTCAGGTTCTTTTCGGTCAATTATTGGGACTAATCATTGCAAAGAGAAAAGGTTTGAATCCAGATCAACCAAGAAATCTTTCAAGAGTAGTGTTTCTGGCAGATGAGAGCAGATGAAGTCATAGATCTTGTGAACGATCACAGATTCAAGTGAAGGAGGTGTGGTACACATGAAAAAAGTTGGCATTTTGGTCGTGATACTAAGTTTGGTGATTTTGTCAGCGGGTTGTTTCGCAATCAAACATCCTGAAAGTTCTGAAGATCAACTCAGTGGTGATGATGTGTTGCTTATCGCAGCGGCAATTTCTGAGTGTGTTGATTCAACGCAGAGATTACCTGAAGAGTGTGAAAAAGTCTGGCAAGCTAAGGGAAAGTCGACAAACCTACGTGCCATAAAGTTAAACGATGCTGCGTACCTGATGTCGAAATTCTTTGTAGAGTTTTGCAATTCCAAGCAGAAGCCCACATCAGTGAAATACATTCAGACTTATCTTCCTGCGGGTCTTGAACCTGGAGACTTCGAGCCAGTAGAAACGTGCACAATATCGGATTTTTATGAAGCAGCGCTGTATTTTGTCGCAGAAACGGAGAAGAATGGAGTTTTACCAAAAGTCATCTCGGTCAATGTGAACGGAGTACAGCGGAAGATGTCTATAGACGTTTTCATACCAACTTTGGCTGAGATTTTATGTTGCATTGAAAACACGGGCACTACATGTGAGGAAATACAGTTGCGCAAAGCTTTGTTGCCTCTTTCATGGCCTGCAAAAATAAAAGCCGTGTGGGTTTGGGGAAGCACACTTGCCAGCTCAGGGGTCGAACAAACATTGGATAAAATAAAGGACCTTGGTGTGACAGATATTTTCCTACTGGTCAAGGGTACGAGTGGGACTGTGAACTGGCCATCAAACGTTGCTTTGGGACTCGCATCCGATACAACAGTACTACCAAGAGTGGCACAGTACTGCAAGACTAATGGCCTTAGATATCATGTATGGTTTGTGTGTAATCAAGATGAGAAGTTCACTACCGCATATCCAGAAAGCAAAATGTATGGTATTCCCAAAACACAAGGTGCAGATCCCCAGAGAGCCGGGAAGTCAGTTGATTTTGTCGGATACAGCGCTTACAAGGAATACATGAAATCACTTATTAGTGAGGTCATACGGAACTATGACCCAGACGGTCTGCATTTTGACTATATAAGGTATCCGACCGGTGCATGGGGTTGGGGTCCATCTGAACTTGATAAGGCTCGAGAGAACGGTTTAGACGATTCGGATATTGATTATCTGCAACAACTGGCAATACAAACCTGGGGTAGCAATGGGGACGGGCAATCATTTGTGAATGCTTATCTCGCTGGTGATGCTACCGTTACGAAGTGGGTGGAACTGAGATCCGCAAATGTTCTTGAGTTCTTGAGTGATTTGGTTGACTGTGCAAAGCAGATAAAACCAAACATTGTGATCAGTGCTGCTGTGATGCCGGAGCCTGGAAGCTCTGATCTATCTGAAAGAGCGTTTGGATTGGTCCATTATGGTCAAGACTACAAGCTTCTTGGACAAAAATGTGAACTGATAATTCCCATGGCATATCACAGAGACTACGGGAAGGATATATCTTGGATAACGAGCACCATCCTCGGTGGAATCAGGCAACAACTTCAAAGTGAACAAGTAAAGATCATTGTTGGTCTTCAAGGGTATTCTCCCGTGACTGGTACGGAACTTGCAGAAGCTGTTGCTAACAGTCTCAGTGCTGGTGCTGATGGAGTATGTGTCTTTAGAGCCGGAACAATATTGGGTAGCGACCGTGAACAAATGCTGAAGGATATCCTAAAACAATTTAAATGAAAGATGTTTCTGGTTTATTCCAGTTGAGTATTGAGTCAAAGTCTTGACAACTTTCAAGGAGGGATTCTTAGAAAATGTCCAGAACTGGTTCTGAAGGTTGTGGATCAAGTTTTTCAAGAAAGTATCGTCAGATGATTGAAAGTACGATTGAAAAAATCATCGAACAAGAAGAAGAAAAGATCAAAGATCTGGCAGAAAGGATGTACAGATCAATAAACGATGGCGGTCTTATTTATGCGTTTGGCACTGGGCACTCTCACATGTTGGTTGAAGAGATTTTCTACCGAGCAGGAGGCATAGCGCCTGTGTATCCAATTCTTCTCAGTTCACTGATGCTTCACGAGAGAGCTGCTCTCAGTTCGAAGCTGGAACGAATAGATGGGATAGGAGAAGCTATAGTTTCCGATTTACCAATCTCTTCGAAAGATGTAGTAGTTGTTTTCTCGAATTCTGGATCCAACTCCGCAGTTGTCACATTCGCAGACCGTGCAAGAAAGAGGGGGGCTTACGTCTGTGCAATCACTTCGATTGAGCATTCGACAAGCGTAGAACCACGGAACGAACTGGGTAAGAAACTCTTCGAAGTTGTAGATTTGACCATCGACAACCATGTTCCTTACGGAGATGCCTGTGTGAAGATTGGCGAAATAGCAGTAGGACCACTTTCGACTGTTTGTGGAGCTTTCATCATAAATTCTATCATCGGTGAAGTTGTGGCATGTTTTTTGAGAAATGGCAAAAATCCTCCTGTGTTCTTAAGTTCAAACACACCGAATGGTGGTGAAAAGAATATATCCTTAGTGTCAAAGTATCGTCACCTGATTCCATTTCTGTGAGGTGTCACAAAGTGTTGAAAGATTTTGAGAAGAAATCCTGTGTGATGCCAGAACCAATATGTGGTGTGTGGGCTTGGGGTTCGTCTCTATCAGAGTACGGAGTGGAAAAAGCTTTAAGAGATATGAGGGAAATGGGGATAACCGATCTATTTCTCCTTGTGAAAGGGACTACGGGAAAAGTGTGCTGGCCTTCAAAGATTGCGCTGGCATTTTCTCAGGATACAACTGTGTTACCACGGAGTCGTGAGGGTTGCGAGAAAAATAACATCAGGTTGCACGCTTGGTTCATTATCTCACAGGACAAGAGCTATCTGCAGAGGAATCCCGGTTCGGGCATGTGGGGAGTTCCACTGGAACTTGAGACTCATGAATATAGACTTGGCGAACATAGTTGTTTCAGAGTCTCAACCGCAGCTGTTGATTTCGTAGCTGATGTCAACTACAGAGAGTACGTACTGTCTTTGGTTTCAGAAGTACTTGACACTTACGAGCCAAGTGGAATTCATTTGGATTATGTCAGGTATCCAAACGGGGCTTGGGGATGGGGACCGTTGCAGCAACAGAGAGCAATAATGGCTGGACTGAATGTCAATTCGCTCATTGCGAAAGCTGTGGAAACCTGGGGAAATCAGGGTGACAATAGAAGCTTCATAGATGCTTTCATGGTAGGTGATCCAGACGTTATTGCGTGGTCAAACATGAGGAAGGACGATGTTACGAACTTTACAAAACAGATCGGCCATATGGTGAAGAACAAAAGACCTTCTACAGTTTTGAGCGCTGCACTCATTCCGGAAGGAGGTGATATCGACCTCAAGAAAAGAATCTTTGCTCTGGTACAGTTTGGTCAAAATTACTCAGATCTTTCAGAGATTTGCGATATTATTGTACCTATGGCATATCATCGTGACTTTGGCAAGCCCATCTCATGGGTTTCAGAGATACTTTTGGGCGCTCGGCAAGCAGCATCAGAAAGATCCTTGGTTGTTGCTGGTATTCAAGCGCATGGTGACGTACCTGCAGATGAGGTAATTGAGGCTATCAAAGTCTCGAAGTTGTCTAAAGCGGATGGAGTTTGCCTTTTTGCATTCCACGAGATTTTCAGGAGAAGTGAAGTGCGTGAACTTCTCCAAAAGACGATGAAAACTGTGTAAAAGGAATCAAATGGTTTTGAAAACTGGAAAGGGAGGGATTTACTGATGAGAAGAGTTCTTGGTTTAGTTGTGTTTATTTGCGCTTTGGCTGTTTCGCTGTTTGGTGCTGAGGTGACATTTTGGTTCGCGGGAGGAGATCCACGACTTGACCTACCAGTTGTGAAGAAACAGATAAAGGCATTTGAGGATGCTACAGGAATCAAAGTAAATCTGGTGGTTATTCCCTGGGCAGAAGATCCACACACAAAACTCGATGTTGCAATCATGTCTGGGAAAGCACCAGATCTTGCTAAGGTAGGGTCACCAAGAGAGCATGCTCTTGCTTGGTCAAAAGCTATTGAACCTATGGACAAGTATTTGCCACAGGATTTCTTGAAGAACTTTTCACAGTCAGTTTTACTGGGAAGTACTTACAAAATGGACAAGCCTAAAGAAATGAGTGGTAAGATCGTGGGAATTCCTTATTTCTGTCATACACGTGTTGTACTTTATCGAAAGGACATTCTTGCTGAAAGGGGTCTTCCAGAACCATCGCCAAACTGGACATGGAACGATTTTCTCGAGTATGCAAGGCGCCTCACTTTTGATAGAAATGGTGATGGACAGGTTGATGTTTATGGTTTTGGTGCGTCAGCTCAGTATGCTTATCAGCTCATGATTTGGGTGTGGCAGGCTGGCGGTCGAATGATTGATGAGAAGGGAGCCCCGACGATCAACACTGAATCGTTCTACAGAGGTGCGAAATTCTTTGTAGACTTGTTCAAAACTTATAAGGTTGTTCAACCTGGAGGAATAAATGCAAACTTGGCTGATGTTCGAAGGCAACTTGTGGCAGGTCAGATCGCAATGTACATTGACACCGGAGATGCTGCACGAGCACTGAAAGAAGAACTCGGTGACAAAGTTGGTGCCGTACCACTACCAATAAATCCCGAAACTGGCAAAAGAACATCGTATTATGGTGCTGATGTCTTTGTGATACCTTCAAATGCGAAAAACAAAGAGGGCGCTGCCAAGCTTTTGATGTGGCTGTGCAGCAAAGAGAATATGCTTGAATACTGTAATGTGGCAGGATTTGTACCATCCAGAGTGGATGCGGCGCAAGAATATGTTGGTGAAGATCAGATCATGAATGCGTTCGCCCAACAAATGTCTGATTCAAATCCCTGGGTTGAACATCCGGAGTACTCGGCATTCACCAGGATAATAAGGGCTGCAATTCAAGATGTACTGTCAGACAAGCTATCACTGGTTGATGGTTTGAAAAGAGCTCAGCAGGAGTTGGAACAACATTTGAAAGAAAAGGGATTTGTATGGTGAATTTCAAGGGGAAGGGAGATCCTTCCCCATTTTTAGCCATTGCTTCCTTTGAGGTGGTGGAAAGGTGAAAAAACGCCTAAAGGAAAACTTAATTGCATATGCATTTTGCGCACCAGCGTATATCGTTTTCACGATATTTCTTTTCATCCCAATCGTTTGGGTCATCTTTCTGAGTCTGAGAGAATTCAGCATCGTGACACTCTATTCTTCCAAGTTTGTAGGTTTGAAAAACTATTTGAGACTCGCAAAGGATGAGGTCTTTCTAAGATCGATCCTCAATACTGTTTACTTCACGGTCCTCTATGTTCCTGGTAACACCATTCTTGGCCTTGTTTTTGCTCTTCTGTTGAACAGACCATTTAAGGGCAGAAATTTCTTCAGACTCGCACTTTTTGTTCCAAATGTGATCTCGATGGTTGTTGTGAGTATAATTTGGTCTTTGATATTTTCTTCAAGTACGACTGGGATTGCAAATCGACTATTACTTGCGTTGCATTTGAAGCCAATTCAGTGGTTGAGTGACTATAGGTACGCACTGCTTGCCGTCGGGGTAGTCTTAATCTGGAGTGGTTTTGGGTACAGAATGCTGATTTTCTTAGCAGGACTTCAAAACATACCAGAGGAGTTGTATGAGGCAGCTTCACTTGACGGTGCAACAAAATGGCAAGTTACGCTCAAGATAACTCTGCCTTTGTTGAGGCCGACAACCTTTTTTGTCATAACCACGTCGTTGATCAATTCGTTTCAGGTTTTCACTCCAATTTACATTATGACCGGTGGAGGACCAGGATATTCAACAACAACAATAGTCAACTATTTGTACACAAAAGGTTTTTGCGAGTTTCAGATGGGTTATGCATCCGCTATCAGTGTTATATTGCTGTTTATAATCCTTATTCTCACCTTCATTCAAAGAAAGATTGGCAAAGAAGACAGCACTTTTTGGGGGTGAAACAAAGGATGAGATCACAAAATCGTTGGGCAGTTTTCATGAAATACCTCTTGACTATACCTGCGTGTGCTTTCACACTCCTACCACTCATATGGGTGGTGGTGAGGTCAATAGAACCGGACACAGGAATAGAATCTTATTCATTGTTGCCAAAGGCAGTAACCTTCGACAATTATTTGTTAGCGTGGAATTACCCAAAAGTCATTAATGAAAAAGTCACGCTTGGAACAATGTTGTTCAATAGTCTACTTGTGGCAAGTGTCGTGACTCTTGTGAGTATCATTTTCGATTCAATGGCTGGATATGCACTGGCACGGAAAAATTTCGTTGGAAAGAAACTCCTGTTTTGGTTGGCACTGTCAACTTTGATGATACCTTTTTATGCCATTGCGATACCGATGTACATAATAGTGATTCGGATGGGTATGTACGACAGTTTGCTTTCACTCATTATACCGTTCACTGCAAGCGGATTTGGCGTGTTCATGTTCAGACAGAGTTTTCTCTCTATCCCAGCCGACTTCGAGCAAGCCGCCAGAGCTGATGGTGCCAACGATTTCTACATATATTGGAGAATCATGCTTCCTATGGTGAAACCGACAGTTGCGACTATGATAGTCTTCAAGGTTTTGTGGTCGTGGGGTCAATTCTTCTGGCCACTTTTGGTGATACAAGATTACTCGAAGATGCCAATTAACCTTGGACTTGCAATGTTCAGGGGACACAACATTACCAGATGGGGACTTCTGTGCGCGGGTATGGTTGTGGCAACGATTCCCATTCTTGTTCTCTTTCTCGCTTGCCAAAAGTGGTATGTCGAAGGCTTAAGCGGAGGTTTAAAGGGATAAGAGTTTCTGAGTCTGTGGAGAGTGATAGAAGAATGAAAGTTGGTTTTTCGAGCGTAATTTTGCCTTTTCCAACAAGTTTGGAAATGGCGGGTTATATCCTCAGAAAAGGGGTTTCAATTGGTTGTAATGATCCACTTGAGCTGTTCTGTGTTTACCTCAGTAACGATGAGACAGAAGTTGCTTTGGTGGTTTTTGATCTGCTCTCAGTACCAGAGAAACTTCCAAAGCAAGTGAGTGGTGTGAATTTGATCCCAATTGCCACTCATACCCACTCTGCACCGAAACCAAACCTGGTTGCGGAAATTATTGAATCATGTACAGAAGAATGTTTGATCGAAGCCAAAAAGAAAGCCACTGAAATCGAGGAAATCGTTGTAAGGAAAGGAGAGATATCTGGTGTATGTGACCTCAGAAACAAACCAGGTAGTGAACAAATCCCAATACCGTTAAGTCACATTCACTTTAAAACAAGAATGGAAAGATTCTCGATTCTTCTCTTTCCCTGTCATCCAACTGTGCTCGGTCCTGAGAACTTGCTCTATTCAGCTGATTTGCCTGGAAGCATTCGGAGAAAGTTATCACTCAAAGAAGGTTGCCCGGTCTTGTTCATGAATTCCTGCTGTGGTAACGTGAGTACCCACAAAACACGACAGAATAGGTCTTTTGCTGAGATAGAAAGACTGACAGAGATTTTCACAGACCGCTTGCATCTTGAAGAAGTATATCGAGTAACGCATCCTCGCTATCTTGTTCTCAAAAATGTGGAGTTTGTAGTTAACTGCGTTACGAAGAATTTGAGCAGTCTTTCATTGAGCGATAGGGATATACCGGGAGTAATGTTGGCAAGACAACGCGAAGTTCTTCCGAAAACAGAGAAGGTTAGAATCTCCCTGCTTGCTATAGGATCTCTGAAATTTGTGTTTGTCCCGTTTGAATTGTTTATCGAGTTCTGCACTCAACACATGTTCGCTGAAAAACAGGTCTTCATTGTGTGTTACGCAAATTCTGCTGCATCTTATGTCGTACCAAAGGATGTGCATTCAGGTTATGAATGGCTGGCATCACCTTACTCTGATGAGACTGAAGAAAGACTTCTTAGGCTTATAGATAGAGAGTTGCTTAACCTATAAATCCCAGGACTATTAGGAGGTATCTGAGAAAATGAGGTTTCTTGGTGTGGATGCTGGTGGTACAAAAACAAGAGTTGCTCTATGCGATGAGAGTGGGAAAATTCTTTCTAAGGTGCTTGGAGGTCCTGGAAACCATCTGGATATTGGTATTGACAAATTGAAAAATACACTTCAGGATTGTCTAAATCAGATCGACGAAAACATTGCGGAAGTTGATCTTTGTATTCTTGGACTTTCGGGGGCTGGTTTCTCACAGAAAAGTTGCGATAGATTACGTGATCTGATGAGACCAATAATACCTTCCAAGGAACTCATAGTTGTTAACGACTGTGTCATAGCCTTAAAAGGTGCCTTGGGTACATCGAGAAAGTCAGGAGCAATTGTTGTCGCTGGTACAGGTTCCATGGTCATAGGCGTTGATGTCAATGGCAATTTCCACAGGACAGGAGGATGGGGACATATCATAGGCGATCCTTGGAGTGCTTATGGATTGGCCCTTGACTCTATTAAGGAAGTCATGAAATATTGGGAAGGAAGAGGCAAACCAACCTCTCTTGTTTATCATTTAGAAAAAGCCTTTGATCTGCATTCAATTGATGACGTACTCAGGTATTTCTACGTTGAAAAACATCCAAAGGGTCACGTAGCTTCGTTTGCACCTTTTGTTCTGAGATCAGCGGAAGAAGGTGACGAAGTCGCCCAGATGGTTGTTAAGCGATGCATTGCTGAACTCGTTGATTCTGTTAAGCCAATATTGAAGAGAGTCGGCAGCGATTTTCTCTCGTACACTGGCGGGTTATTCAATAATTCCTATTTCCTGAGAACTGTTAAAATTTCTCTGCAGGATGTGAACGTTAATCTTACCGAACCATCCCTGCCTCCACTGGGAGGTGCTCTGTTAATGGCAATGGAACAGTTCTTCACAGTGACAGAAGAGATTGAAGAGAACCTAAAGCGTCAACTTAGTGAGGAAAGCGCACATTAAGCTTCCCACCAAAGGCGATTTAATTAGGAGGGTGGTTGAATAAATGCTTCCACAACCGAGAAGATTGATCATGCTGGATGGAGAATGTGAACTGCCACTGTGTGGGAAAATTCTTACAAGTTATGATTCATTCGCGGTTGCTTCATTGCTCAAGGATGAATTGATAAAGTCCGGGAGAAATTTCTCATTCACTGGTTTCAGTGGTAGTGATGTTGCTATAAAACTGATAATCGATTCGAGCGCTGTCTCGAGTTCACAGGGATACAAGATAAAGATCACGCGAGATGCTATTGCGATAATTGCGAAAACAATTCAAGGCTTGTTCTATGGTTCTCAGACTTTCAAACAATTGGTGAGAGAGTACGGCTACAAGATACCAACGATGATCATTGAAGACGAACCAGATTTTGAAAACCGTGGGTTCATGCTCGATGTCAGCAGAGACAGGATACCAAACATGCAGACTTTGAAAGCACTTATAGATCTTTTAGCTGAGTTGAAGTACAACGAGTTTCAGCTTTATTTTGAACACACCTTCGCTTACGAAGGGCATGAAAGAGTATGGAAAGGGTACAGTCCGTTCACCGCAGAAGAAATACTGGAACTTGACAGATATTGCAAAGATAGATTCATTGAGCTTGTACCGAATCAGAACTCTTTTGGGCACCTTGGCAAATGGCTCAGACATGAAGAGTACAAGTACCTTGCTGAATGTCCGGAGGGTTTTACGACTCCTTGGGGAGAAAAGTATGGCCCGTTCTCACTTTGCCCCACTCTACAGGAATCTATAACATTCCTGGAAAGTCTTTTCGATCAACTCTTGCCCAACTTCACCAGTGTAAAAGTAAACATAGGTGGTGATGAAACATATGACTTAGGACTTGGTCGTTCAAAGGAAATCTGTGAAAGACTTGGGAAGGGTAAAGTTTACCTGAATTTTCTAAATCAGATATACAAATTGCTTAAAAGACGTGGAAAAACTATGATGTTTTGGGGTGATATCATAAAGAATTACCCTGAACTCGTTGTAAACTTACCGGATGATGTCATTTCACTCATATGGGGATATGAGAACAATCATCCTTATGAGCACGAGTGCAGACTGTTTTCAGAAAGGGGTGTTACATTTTATGTGTGCCCTGGTACCTCGAGTTGGAACTCCTTTGTCGGTAGGAGTGATAATGCGCTCGCCAACATCAGAAGTGCTCTACTGAATGGTAGCAAATATGGTGCCATTGGTTTTCTCCTGACCGATTGGGGTGATAACGGTCATCCTCAGCATTTGCCGTTTTCGATGATACCTCTTGGATATGCCTCCACGATAGGCTGGAACATATCATCAGGAATGACGTTAGATGACCTACTGAGACAGATTGATATACATCTTTTCAAGACCGACTTACCGTTAGCTGAGGATATTTACACGCTTGGTGTTCTATACAAACGTACCAGCCTTCAACTTCCTAACATGAGCCCATATTTCATGTCACTTGTGCTTCCACACAAGATGTTTGAACATCTTGAAGAAGTCAGTAAAGAAGACATAAATAGCACTCGTAAAGCCATCAATGAGGCAGAAGATGTGATCAAAAGACTTTTGGCTTTTGATGTGCAAGCAAATCTACGACAAGTGATTGCTCAGGTGGTTAACAACGCGCAAATGCTGATTCTTGGAATGCGCGCTTTCATCTTTGAAAAAGAATACAGTTCGCTCGAAAGAGTGCCAGATCAAGACTGGCACAGTTTCAAAGAAGAATTGAACAGAGTTGCTCAAGAATACGCGCAAATTTGGCTGAATGTGAACAGACCAGGTGGATTAAACCAAAGTCTTGAGAAACTGACGAGAATACTCAAAATACGAGCCTGATTATTCGCTGAGTACCACCTGGCCACATACATCGTCGCGAAACTCAGAAAATACAGTCATCAGTATTGCGAAAACCGTTCACATCCTACCCGAACTGTTCAGCAACTTTATTTTGTGCTTTACCATCTCTGTCACGGCGATGGATGCTTCTTGAAGCAACCTGATTTGATCTTTCAGCTGTGGTTGTTCTTGTAATACCTTTCGAATTCTATCAACATAAACTGTTTTGAGCACTGTGCCAATGTTTATCTTACCGAACCTCATCTTGCTGATCTTGGTTAGATCTTCATCTGGTACACCACTAGAGCCATGAAGTACCAAAGGTACATCCACCACGTTTTGTATTTCTTCAACTCGCTCAAAGTTTATCTGTGCTTCTTGCTTCTGCATGCCATGTGCTGTACCAACAGCGACAGCCAACGCATCGACCTGTGTGAGTTCAAAGAACCTACTCGCTGCATCGGGTTCTGTCAAAATCTGGATAACTTCTTCGCCTTCTTCAGATTTTCCAACTCTGCCTATCTCCGCTTCTACAGATACACCAAAAGCCCTTGCAACTCTCACAACCAACTTTGTGTTCTGGACATTCTCTTCGAAACTCAAATTTGATCCATCGTACATAACAGAAGAAAACCCAACCTTCATAGCCTTGAAGATGATATCAAGATCCGTTGCGTGATCCAAATGTGATACAACCGGTACCACTGCATTCTGGGCAAGCTCGTTCATGATGCACGCTGCGACTTTTATACCCAAGTGTTTAATCGCACTTGGAGAAGCCATCAGTATGACGGGAGATTTCATTTCTTCCGCACCTTTTACAATTGCCACGGCGTCTTCATAGGTGTGGATGTTGAAAGCAGGTACTGCATAATCAGATTTGTACGCAAGTTGGACTAGCTCTTTCAATGTCACGAGCATGTCACATACCTCCTCATCTCTTCAACAATTTCTTGTACTGCTCGCTAATTTTGCGATAAAGCATGTTCATCTGCGTTACATCTTCATTCAATGGCTCGAATTTCCGAAAAGTGATCTTTTCTCTGAGCGACAAGAGTGTTTCTTCATCTCTTGCCCCCTTGACGGCTGCAACTGAAGCACCGAGAGCTGTTAGTTCGGTAGTGTCCAGGTAATAAAGCGTTTCGCCGAGCATCGAAGCTTTGTAATTCATGAAAACGTCGTTTCCAACCAATGCACCACCAACAACGATTGGTAATTTTCCAAGCAGTCGCCAAAGACTTTCAACGGTTATTCTGCTTGTGTAGCATAAGTAGAGATAGACACTTTGTAGAACCTGTTCTTGAGAACAATCAGGTGGAATTTGCACAAAATTCACACCGTCTGCCTCTTCTCCAACGATATTGTCGCCATTTGTGTAGATACAGAAAATGTAATCTGTCGGCATTTTCGAGATCGCACTATTCAATTTTTCAAATCTCTTTGAGGAAAGTCTCAAGCCAAGGAATTTCAAAACCAATTCGATCAACTTGCCGTGAAATCTTATGCCTGAAGCCAAATAGTACTGCTTGTCCTGAAAGGCTATACCTATGTTCCCACCCGTCTTCATGAATGGCCTATCTAGGTGAAACTCGTTTTCCCTTTCAGTTGCAACACCGACTATGTACGATGCCGTGCCCATTGAATCGAAGATCAACTCGCTGCCGAACAACGAGATCAGCCCATAGGTCCCAGTCAAGTGGTCATGTCCAGCGAGGAAAACTGGGATATTGTCATAGTACCCAACGAAGGAAGAGGTGTAGTCAAGTTTTCCAAGTTGCTGAACTGGTATGTCGAAGGCGTTGAGCAGCTGTTCATTCCAGCACCTTCGATGAATATCAACCATGTGACTGCGGTACGCCTGAGTCATATCCCACACGGCAGTACCAGTCAATCTATAAGCGATATAAGAAGACACCGGAAGCCAGTGCTCTACATCGTTTAGCTTGACCATACCTTTTCTCTGCATGTACAAGATCTTGTAAAGTGAGTAATAGTAAATATCTCGGGAACCAGAGATTATGTAGGGTGCAAGTTGGTTCACCAGATTTTCGTTCTCTTCTTGTAGTGCTTTTGTACATGTGTCGTACCAGACAATGGGGTCATGTAATTTTCTCCCCGATGCAACCGGTACAACAGATTCTCCCACACTCGTGCACGCAATACCCGCAATTTGATAAGACTCTCGTATCGCGTTGATGGTATTCCTCAGGTTTCTCTCTATCTTGTCCAGGTCGAAGAACTCAACACCGTCTATTAGCTTTTTAGTAGTTTGAAGTTTGTGGATCCTTTCTATACCGTTTCTGGTCACAGCGATGACCTTGGTGTTTGTTGTTCCAACATCTATGCCAATGTATGCCTTCATACGCTTTCCTCCACAAGTTCTACAAATGGCAGTTGCTGGTGTCGGCCTTTCAGTTGGTGTAACAAATTACTCGATGCCAGATGGAGCTCTTTGGACGTTGATCATGGGTATGTTTCTTGGTAGACTCGAGTTTCTCGTAGTCTTGTACGCTTTTGCTAAAGTGTTCAGAGATTTTTCGTCAGCGGTTCACCGATAAAAGACTGCTGTGTGATTGATCCTTCAAATACATAGCCCATCCTGCAGCCGGTTTGTCGTCAACGGAGTAGAGGATCAGCCGGTCATTCGAGATGACATAGACAGTGCCATCTTCTGTCATCGTTGGATGTACCGTGGGAGGGTGAGGTAATTTCTCACTGGTGAGTATTTTGAGATTCTGATCGATCAATGTAACCTCTGTCTGCGTGAAAACAAGTGCCCTAGAACTTTTGGTCAGAATGATGCTGAAAAGGTTCTCAAATTTGCTCGAGGAAAGCAACTTTCCTGAGTGATCAAGCGCATACAATTCTCCTGATTGAGAATAGCACATAACGATTTTGTTGTCGCAGACAACATGGTTCACCACTGGGCTTGTTTGTGAAAAGGTCCACATTACTTTACCAGATGAAAGTTCTATACAGTAAAGCTTACCGTTGTTCGCTACGAAGGCCCTTTCTTCAGATAAAGCGATGGTCCCCTGATTACTGAACTCTAAGTAGGTTGCCCAGACTAAATTGCCAGAAAAGTCGATTAGTCTTAGTATGCCCAGCCAATCGAGTGCGAGAATTCCAAAATGTTCGTGTACCGCAACAGGACAAACAAGCCAGTTGCCTAAGTTGAATTTCCAAATTTCGTTTCCAAAATTATCGAAATGTGAGAGTATGCCATCGTCATCTGCGACTACAAATCCTTTAGGTGTTATCGAACTGGCGAGACTTACATTTGAACCTGTTCTGATTTTTGCTGGCTTGTTTCTCAGAAGATAGACGCTCTTGTCCCAAGAGCCCATTATCAATGTTGTACCGTCATTCATCAAAGTAAGATCGCTTGTGGTGATGAAAGAGATCTTCGATGAAGAACTTCTCTTTGTTTCTATGTTGAAATTGATCAATTCACCATACATCGATGTTGAATAAAGGTCTTTACCAGAGACAACACAAGAGGTATTTGCTGATATCGGTAACTTCGCCTCGTAAATCAGCTCAATTTGTTTCTTTTCAATCTTCGGAGGTTCTACAGGTAACTGTGTGAATTTTTCTAATTCAGCTGTTTTTGGTTTTGGTGAGATGGAAATCGTTCTCGAGAATAAAGCATTCGTCGAGAAACTGTGCAACAATTTCATTGAGGAGAACAAAACATTCACAACTCTTATCCTGCCATCATTTGTGGTTACGTAGATGTAATCTCCATAAGCACTCATTGTTTTGGCGTTAACACTTATGGTTTCCACAATCTTGAAACTTTGCAATGGAACTAACCTCAGTACACCGTTAGAATCAAGTAAAACCAAGCTATCTCTAACTCTGATCACTTGGACGAAGTTGCCAGTAAAGTTGCCTTCCTTCTCGTAAACAGGATAGCCTTCGTTGATCTTGAACATGTAGAATCTGTTCTTTGTCCAAACAAAGAGACTGTCCTCTATGGTTTGCATTCCCAAAAATGGTTCTGGTCCGGACAAATCCCACAGTTTATTCATCGATTTCGTATAACAAACAATCTTTCCTGATGGATGCAAAGTTATTATGTTATCACCACAAACATCGACTCTCACAACCTTTTCTGCAAAGGTGTAGCTGCGAACATGAGCTAAGGTTTTGCTGTAAACAGACAATTTGTACTCTGAAAATACATATAAATCATCAATGAGTAACGCATCGAAGATCTTTTCGCTTAGTGTTGTTGTCGTAATCCTGTTCAGAGAAGAATCATACAATTCTATCTTTGTGGTTGAGAGGACATATATCCTTTCTGATTGATACAACGCTTTCAGTGGATTTACGGTTTCTGTTACTGCGATCTTTGTTGGAACAAGTGGTATAGAGATGTCATACAGTTCAAGGCTATTACTGGTTAGAACAAGTAAGTACTGTCCATATGCTGTAGCTGTCAACACGAAAAGCAAAAAGATGGTTATTCTCATAGTACACCTCAAGCGATTGATCTGCTTATGAGAATTATACAACAGTACTGTCAGAACGGAGAACAAATTTTCTGTGCAAGAAATAGGTCAAAAGCGCATTGAAAACATAGAAGACAGAACTTATCAAAAGCAATCTCGTGTAATCAGAGTTGTCCTTGACTATGTATCCATACAAAAGAGCTGCAACGGCACGAGAAGAGTTGTTCAAAAGATTTCCAAGAGCATTCGTGAAGGAAAGATATTGCAAAGGCAAGTTTGAAAAAACAAGCACGGAAAAGATTGGACTCACCATGTTCATCAGCATAAATCTGATCACATAAAGTAAACAGAAGAAGAATGGGTTTCGAACAAATGCCAAAGAGATCATCAGCGGTACAACAGCTGTATAGCAGAAAAACAGAACCCTTGTTGAACCCAAACGTTTCTCTAGAAGATGATTCATTGCTCCTCCAACACCTGTGGCAATCTGGGTGAACGCCATCACGACACCTATTAGCGTTGTGGATATGGCAAAGAGATCGTTGAGCATTAAATTTCCAAAACTTATGAATAGACCTGCCCCAAAGCGAACCAACAAGTTTGAGAGTAAGTAATACCAGAGAATACCCTTTTGCAGAGAATCAAAGTGAATTTGCTGCAAAACCTGCTTGTCGATTCTAGAGAGTTTACTAAGAATCAGAAAACTCGTGCTGTAGATAGTGGCTCCAACTAACATGGTCAACTTCAAGCCGATCATGTCGCTGATGACACCGCCGATCAGATTTCCAAGGACTCCAACGATCATTGAAATTGAGAAATTCGAGCCAAAGAGAATCATTCTGTTCTTCTTTGAAGTTGAGGCAATCATTGAAGCTGTTATGATGATAGACACCGCCGAGGATGCAGCGCCAGAGATGAAGTTCAAGACTATTTGCCACTGGGCTGTCTGCAACAAGATTTTTAAGAACAGAGTCAGTGTTTGCAAAGAAAGCAAGAACAGCAGTAATTTTCTTTTATCAACTCTGCTGGCAAGAAGCGAAAAGAATGTACCAAGAACCGCTGATTCCCAAAGGCCAGCAGAAGTGATCTTTCCTATCTCGATGCTACTCAAACCAACGTATCTCAAGAACAAATTGAAAACTACACTGTAGATTTGACCTGAAAAGCTTGTTATAGCGGTGAATATGTAGAAATACAATTATTTACACTCCCTGACAATCTCAGATTATATCCATCTGAAAGACAATAGGTATTGCGAAAGACAAAATTCTATATTGCAATAATAAAGCAACCAAGCCAGTTTTCTCCAGATCTCGTTTTTCATAGTCACCAGAATGTAAATGTAGAAAAGACAGACAAATTAGCAGCGATGTGGAGTGGTTGATCAAATTTTGAGCTACGAGATGATAGCGTATAATCTTATTGAGGTATGAATGTGATCGACAAGTACAATCGCAGAATAGACTATCTGAGATTCTCCATAACCGACAAATGCAATCACAGATGTTTTTACTGCATGCCAGCAGACGTCAAATTCTTACCTTCAGATGGCCTGTTGACTATAGACGAAATAGGTATTTTGGCAGAGATATTCTCTAATCTTGGTATCAAGCAAATTCGCATAACAGGTGGAGAGGCATTGCTCAGAGAAGATGTGGTCGATGTAACAAAAAAGCTTTCGAAGTATTTCCAGTTGTCGTTGACCACAAACGGTAGTAAGCTAAAAGAACTTGCGGGTCCACTAAGAGAGTCTGGCTTGCTTTCAGTGAATGTGAGTCTCAACAGTTTGAATGAGGATAGATTTTATGAAATCACAAGAGGCTCGCTAAAACCTGTTCTCGAGGGGATAGAAAGTGCCATAGACTGTAAGCTCTTTGTGAAGATAAATACCGTTGTCAGCCAGATGAACTTAGATGAGCTCGGTGATTTGGTGGATTTTTCAGCCAAGAGAGGTATTCCCATAAGGTTCATCGAGATGATGCCCATAGGTAAAGCGAACCGGGGTGTGGTTTTTGAAGAAGAAATATTGAAAAGACTTTCAGCTTTTGAACTGAAACCAAGTAATGTGAAACTCGGTGCAGGACCTGGAAGATACTTCGTCACCAAAGATGGAAACTATGTCGGAATAATATCTGCCATGAGTAGGTCTTTTTGTACGAGTTGCAATAAACTAAGGCTCTCTTGCGGTGGGAAACTCTATCCGGAGGCCGCAAGGATCGTCTTCAGATCGGGTGTACCGATAGTGATGGCGCCGCTCGATCTCACACACCAAGTTGTGGCAACAGAAAGGGAGGCCGAGAAACTCAGAAGCTTAGGTCACAGGTTTCAAATCATGGCCGATCTTCTGATGTTCTTCAAATCCACGTACAAGAGTGTTTTCAATATCGATGGTGCGATCCTGCACGATCCCTGCACCGTGATGTATTTACTACATCCTGAAATCTTCGAGTCGCAAGATTATTTCGTCGATGTGGAAACCAAGGGAGAACTCACGTATGGTCAGACGGTTGTGGACGTCTGGCGAACCACGAACAACAAACCCAACGCAAAGGTCCTTCTGAAGGTTGACAGGGACAAATTCTTCAGCATATTGTTCGAGAAATTTCGTTGCCTTACGGGGAGGTAGATGACTTTGGTGGATCCAAGGTATCACATCAGGGTGAACCCGGAAGATGTCGGTGAATTTGTCATCGTGGTCGGGGACAGAGGAAGGGTCGAGCGTGTCGCGAAGTATTTCTCAGACGCAAAGAAAGTTGGCGACAATAGGGAGTATGTGACCTACACGGGTTATGTTAAGAACAAAAAGGTCAGTGTGATGTCCACGGGGATGGGCGCACCCGCTATGGCGATAGGAATCGAAGAACTCGCAACGACCAACGCCAAGGTGGTCATCAGAGTCGGTACGACGGGTGCGTTCCAGAAGGAGCTCAAACTTGGAGACAGTATCATCGTAACGGGAGCCGTTCGCCTGGATGGAACAACAGCACAGTACATCATGCCGGAGTATCCCGCAATTGCAGACTTTAGAGTCGTCAGCGCTTTGGTGCAGGCAGCCCAACTGGTGGGGAATCGTTACCACGTTGGCATCGTTGCTTCCACGGATTCCTATTACGGTAGAAACTTCGATCCCGAAAGGCACGGGCATATGGAAAAGTTGCTCGTTAAGGCTGGTGTTCTGGCTGTCGAGATGGAGATCGGGGCGCTCTATGTGGTCGGAGGCATAAAGGGTTTGAAGACGGGAGCAGTACTAACGGTGAGAGAAGAACTTTCGGAAGACGGCTACATCCAGGCTGGTCCAAGGTTCGAGGAAGGCCTGGAGAAGTCGATCCAGATCGCCGTGAAAGCCATCGAAATTCTCATAGAGGGAGGTGCTGGTTTATGAAGAAGTTCCTGGTGATACTTC
>LDZQ01001161.1_pt1 | contig 27088 bp, 31 predicted proteins | sample 615361 | NCBI WGS metagenome assembly LDZQ01 (sample SAMN03408297, study PRJNA278302) | terrestrial metagenome | isolation source: oil reservoir sample I2 | place: USA: Alaska, North Slope, Ivishak formation | collected 2013 | reverse complement strand
TGACGCAGCTATTGCAGGGGCTGCGGTCACCCACTCCGAGGCAAGCATCAGGCACTCCTGAGGCGGTGAGAGCGGTTCGGCTGTTGTGGTTGGCTGTGGTCGTGGCAGCGAGCATAACCTAAGGACTACACACCGTTTGAAGGTGGTTGACCGAGCACAACATCCGATGCACTAATCCAGATGGCATATCCTTAGTATCGCTGCAATCAGTATCGAGGATGTAGTAGCCCGGAGATGTTATCTCACACGGAAGCGTTGTGATGTGAGTGATGCCACCATCGGCACTCACGCTAGCGCAGGTGCCATCAGATGCAGATGCAGCAGCCACATTACAAAGAGCAGCTATGATGAATGCAGTGCAAAAGACTGTGATATTAATGTGTCTTGCAGGCATCCCTTATCCCCCAGTTTTCTAATCTGCATTCACCACTTGAAACTTTTTCAGGCCTCCGATGTGATGAGGATGCTGACATATCCAAAAAAATGGGAGGGGGTAGACAGCCCTAATATCCATTATACTGCATACCATAGGTGGAATGTGGACGGTGCGGGCACGTGCTCAGTGTGCCGAGGCACAAGGGTTAAGACAGCTCAGTGATGACAGCAGTGCTGATAGGGCACCGCATAACGATTAGGGTGCTGTCATCACTGATGAGGGCACAACTCAGCACAGAATGTGCAACTCGATGCAACTCGAGAGGCCCATCTACTCATAGCGCAATGCCTCCACTGGCTGTAAGTTAGCTGCCATTCGTGCGGGAATTAACCCAGATATCATACCTATAATAATGGAGAATCCTATGGCGAGCAGAATGAGTTGAGGTGTGATAACTGCCATCGTTTCCCCTCCGATGATTCTAACCCCTACTTCGGAGATTATACCAGAGGCAATGAAGCCACAGAAAACACCCAATAGCCCTCCTATAAATCCAATCATTACGGATTCAAAGAGAAATAACTTCATAATTTCAAAGTTCGTCGCGCCCAATGCCTTTAAGATGCCAATCTGTCTGGTCCTCTCCATCACAGACATAAACATCGTGTTTGCTATACCTATAGCACCCACTAGCAGGGATACCGCGGCTATTCCCGTAAGGAACAGGTTTAGCGTGCTCATGGCCTCTGAGATTCTCTCCATCATAGATGTGGGGGATGTTACTGTAAAGTCCTTTGTCTTTTCTGTAACGTGTCTGGACATCATCAGCTTTTCTTCTATATCGCTGATTACCCTCTCAACTATCTCCTCACTCGATGCCTTGACCTGAATTGAGGAGTAGTGGTCTGGGTCTATGTCCTCAATGACCATTCTTGCGGCATCCGTTGGCATAAATATGGAGTTGTCGTCTCCACCAAAGCTCCCAGACTTCTTCAGCACGCCCACGATTTTGAAGGACTTACCATTGATGCTTATGTGGGTATTCAGTATCAGGGGCTGTTTGAAAGCTTCATTTGCGAGCCTATAGCCAACCACAACGGCATATTTGTCGCTGGACGTTAGGTACCTGCCAGACTCAAGCTCAGATGTCGTAATCTCCCTCCATGCTAAGGGATCAACCCCCTGCACAGAGACAGAAAGGGTCTCCCCCAAATACGAAACGTTAACCTTACCTGAGATTATTCCATTCACAGCCTGAACGCCGTGAACAGATTTTATGATTTGAATATCCTTATCAGTTAGATTCCCAGATTGTGCAGATTGTGCAACTACACTGCCACCCCCACCTGGCCCTCCCATGCCAGCAGCTCTGGAAAATCCAGGAGACACAGTGATGATATCCGCACCCAGACCACCCAGCTGGGATGTCATAGATTGTTGCATGCCCTCCCCAATTGACAGTATAGCAACAACTGCCGCCACGCCTATAACTATCCCCAAGATGGTCAGCCAGCTTCTCAGTCCCCTCTGCGACAGGTTATTCAAAGAGATTTGCGCTATATCGGTGAGCTTCATCTTTTCCTCCTCCTTTTCTGGAGCTCGAGGAACAGCGTTATCCCCACTATTCCAGCCAAGCCCACCATGATATACGTGAGGCCATTGCTCCCAGAAGCCAGCGCACCTGCCTTGGGAGCCGGCTGAGCTGATGAGAGTGTGTTGCTCACTGGGTTTGCCACGGCTGGCCACTCCACCTCCTTTTGGATCGTCCTTCTGATGCCAAGCATGTCCGTGTAAGCAACCTCAACGAGGAGTCCCCTTCCAAATGTCGAGGTCGAGGGCGACACTGTAAAGCTTGCAAGAGTATAATCTCCTGCATCCAGAGTGCCTATGACGTTGGAGGGGATACCAGACACTCTAAAGCCCTCCTGCTCTGGTATGCTCACAACCACAGCGTAGGCGTCATTATCTCCCGTGTTGGCTACTGCCAATGTCGCATCATTTCCAGATATGTCCTGCAGAACAACCTCAAAATCCGTTTTTGGATCGAGTACCTTTACATCAGTTGTGATGACATGGGTGCTTTGAAGGCCATCACTCGTCGCGTAGCTGTACTTCAGTTTTATCTCATTTTCACCGTCTACTGCATACCTGTCCACGAGCACCCTGTACTTCACCAGATATGCCGATGAGCCCTCATCCTCATCCCCTTGGGTGCACTCAATCGTACCCAGCTCCCTGATGGCATCCGCTCCATATATGGAAAACGGATACTCTGGCATAAGCTCCACAACCACATTTTCTGCTTTCTCTACACCCCAGTTTTCCACCTTAAATAACAGATCCACATATCCTCCTGGCTCAGCTGGATATGGGTCCTGGTTGACTAACGTGACGTGTAGGTATGGATCATCGGTGATGATTCCAGACTCAGTTTCGAACACTGTGGCACTCGCCATTGAGCATATCAACAATGCCAAAATGCCTGCCAAAACGACCGAAGAAATGTGCCTCATTTTTCCACTTCTCCTACGATTTTACCGTCTTTTATGTGAATCACCCTCTTGGCCAGTTCTGCAATGCTCAGGTCATGGGTGATCATGACGACTGTTTTACCGTTCTCCTGAAGACTGAGTAAATACCTCATCACCTCGCTACCTGATTTTGAATCCAAATTGCCGGTGGGCTCATCGGCAAGAATCAAATCAGGGTCATTGGCTATTGCCCTTGCAATTGCCACCCTCTGCATTTGTCCACCAGACATCTGGGATGGGAAATGGGCTGCCCTCTCCTCCATACCAACTATTCTCAGGAGTTCTAATGCCCTCTCCCGCCTTTCTTTTCTTTCCTTTTCTACAATCGCCATTGGAAGCTCAACATTCTCCAAGGCGGTGAGGTTGGGGTGCAAATTAAACTGCTGAAATACAAAACCTATTTTTCTTCCTCTCAGTCTCGCAAGCTCATTGTCTTTAAGCTTGGATATTTCAGTGCCATCCAAAAATATCTCTCCCGATGTTGGCTTGTCTAAGCAACCAATCATGTGCAACAGTGTTGACTTCCCAGATCCGCTGGGGCCCACAATCGCCAAAAACTCTTCTCTTTTGATTCTGAGATTTACTCCATCTACTGCAGGAACCTCTGCTTCGCCTATTTTGTACACCTTCCTGACGTCTCTTAACTCTACAATCGTATCACTCATCGTCTTTCTCCTCCGTCTGATGGGGTATAATCAGCTCATATCACTCATCATATCACTCATTGAGCTCCTTGCTGAGAGGGTGTTGAGCTCCCATATCGCTGTACTGCATTGGCTGCTTATTCTGCACTGCCAGTGCCGTTCCTGCAAGCACCCGCAGGAAGGGTGCTGCAACCCCACTATCACACTGCTGCTTTTCATCTGACCATCTCCTGATACGGCACGCGCCCATAGTCAACAAGAACCTTATAAACATTATTTCGATTTTTCCCAATTTTTTGGGTTTGATAAGCTTTATAATACTTTATCTGTGGATTTAACGCTTTATTCTGTTTTTTAAGCTTTAAAATCGGCAAAAATTCCATGTACATCAAATGTGAACAACGTAGTGAGGATGGCTGTACGTTCATAGATAGAAAGGGTTTGGAGGAGCAAAGGAGAGGACATCAGCAAAAACGGTCTTAAGCTCCTTGAGAGTCTCTTCTTGCGTTCGTTGATTACAGAGTAATCAACACACATTCAATCTCATCAGCACTCACACTGCCTCGCTTCTCTCAAAGAAGTAAGCACCCAGAGCGACCATTGTTGCTGAAAAGCCAATCAGGATTACAAAATCAGAAATAACTGGAAACATGGAAACACCAACGAGGACCCCCCTCAGCCCATCCACGCCATAGGTTAAGGGGTTTATGTACGACGCCCACCTTATCCACTCCGGCAAGTTCTGTACCGGAAACATGGCTCCAGACAGGAAGAAGATTGGAAATATTATGAAGTTCATTATCAGACTGAACCCGTGCATATCTTCCATGTTTGAGGCGAATATCAGACCCAAACCGATGAACGTGCTGGCAATGAGCATCATGAAGACCAGTGATAGCAGGACTGATGGGAGCCCACTGGGTCTGAACCCCATGATAATAGAGATGATGAGCACCAGCACTCCCTGAATCAGGGCCGTCGTGGCGCTTCCCACCGTTCTGCCCATGACGATGGCCACTCTGCTGACCGGAGCGACCATGATTTCTTTCAAAAATCCGAACTCCTTGTCCCATAAAACTGAGAGCCCCGCAAACGATGAAGTGAAGAGAAGGGTCATCCCAATAATACCGGGAACCAGAAAGTGTATATAATCAATGGCTTTTGGCATACCGGGAACGGGCATGTTGGTAAAACCGAGCCCCATGAACACAAGGAAGAACAGGGGCATACCAAGCATACCAACGACGCGGGACTTGGCTCTGATGAATCTCTTCATCTCCCTCAGCCACAGCACGTATATGGCCATGCCACTGTCCAACCTCATCTTCTAAGCCTCTTCATTTTTATTTTGTTGTTGGATGATCCCTCATCCCTGATGTTCTTCCCGGTGAAATGAATGAACACGTCCTCCAGACTCGGCTCATGTAGATTGATGGATGCTATACTCACTCCAACCTTCTGGGCGGTGCTAATCAGCTCTGGTATTCTTTTCTCTCCTTTTTCAACCGTCAGGTCCAAAACCTCATCATGTCTCTTCATTGCCTTTATCCAGCTCAATCCTCTCAGATGATCCATCAGCTTATCTATATCTGCCTCTACCTCCACAGATATCACATCACCTCCAAGCACGTCCTTCAATCTCTGGGGGGTATCCATGGCAATTATTTTTCCATGGTCGATGATGGCAATCCTATCGCAAAGATAATCCGCCTCCTCCATGTAATGGGTTGTCAGGATGAGGGTGACCCCAGATTTTTTGTTCAGCTCCCTGATATACTCCCATATGTGCCTCCTCGTCTGTGCATCCAAGCCCAGCGTGGGCTCATCCAGAAAGAGAACCTTGGGCTCGTGGATCAATCCCCTTGCTATCTCCAACCTCCTCTTCATGCCCCCAGAATAGTTTTCTACCAGAATGTCCGCCTTGTCAGTCAGCTCAACGAGCTCAAGGGCATTTTCTATCCTTTTTCTTCTTTCCTCTTTGTCCAGCCCATACATCATTGCGTGAAACTCCAAGTTTTCCCTTCCCGTCAGCTTATCATCGAGAGCGGGCTCCTGGAAAACAATGCCTATGTTCCTCCTCACGTCGTCTCTGTTCGTGGTGATGTCAAATCCAGCTACCTCCGCGTATCCTGAGCTTGGATTGAGCAGAGTGGAGAGCATGTTGATTGTGGTCGTCTTGCCCGCTCCGTTGGGACCAAGGAGACCAAAAATCTCTCCACTTTTAACACTGAACGATATGTGGTCCACTGCTACAAAATTATTGAACTGCTTGGTCAAGCCTTCGACCTTTATTGCATACATTCAGCCCCATCCTCTCGGTTCTTACTCTATCCATGAGATAGTTCCAACCAAAGTATCGTTATCCGATATAAACTTTTTTCATGTCCCTGATTACGGAGTAATCAACATCACCTTGATATATCAAGACTCCAAGGGGGAATGTGGTGATGGCGTGAGTGTTGTAAGAAGGGGCTCTGTCAAGGAGGTGTATGAGGGCGAGCACGAGGATGAGCTGGTATTTCTGTTCACAGACCGCATCTCTGTGTTTGACAAGCCCATCCCCTCCGAGGTGCCCCACAAGGGAGAGACGCTGTGCAGAACGGCAGTGCACTGGTTTGAGCAGGCAGAGAGGATGGGCATCAGCACCCACTTCATTGAGCAGCCCTCGCCAAATACCATGAGGGTGAGGAGGGTGAACGTGATCTCCGATTACTCTCAGCTCAATCCTTCCACAAGGAACTACCTCATACCCCTCGAGTTCATCTCGAGGTACTATGTGGCAGGCTCCCTTTACGACAGGCTGAAGAGCGGAAAGGTGTCTCCAGAGGATGTGGGTTTTTCCAGTGGGCACCGCGTAGAGTACGGAGAGCCCCTTCCCGAGCCGTTCTGTGAGGTCAGCACCAAGCTCGAGAGGGTGGACAGGCTGCTCTCCACACAGGAGGCGCTACGCATCAGCGGGCTCACGCCAGATGAGTTAGAGCACATCTGGGAGATGATACACAGGATAGATGAGCACATCAACAGAAGCGTCGCCAGACGGGGACTCGTCCACGTGGATGGTAAGAAGGAGTTTGCCTTCGATGAGAACAGGGAGCTCATGCTCGTGGACGTGTTTGGCACAGCGGACGAGGACAGGTTCTGGGATGGGGCGGCGTATGATGAGGGCAGGTTTGTTGAAAAGAGCAAGGAGCTTGTGAGACAGTACTACAGGAGCATCGGGTATGTGGATGCTCTGTACGAGGCGAGAAGAAAGGGAGAGCCAGAGCCCCCCATACCGCCGATGCCAGAGGAGCTCATCACGAGGGCAAGCCAGACCTACATCGAGCTCTTCGAGCAGATTACGGGTGAGAGGTTCAGTTGAAGGCATGTGTGTGTGATGCGTCGGTGTTCTTGAGCGGGCATTTGCCCGCCATCCCCATGGGCAATGCCATCACCACGCCAGAGGTGGTCGCCGAGGTCAGGAGCGTGGTGGGAAGGTGTGTGCTCGAGGTTGCTATCTCTGAGGGGCTCACGGTGCAGCCCACGAGAGAGGAGTGTGTGGAGCATGCCCAGAGGCTCACAGAGGCGCTGGGGGACCTTCCGAAGCTCTCCCGTGCCGACCTCTCGGTGATTGCCAAGGCGCTGGAGGTGGGGGGGACTGTCGTCTCGGACGACTACGATGTGCAGAATGTGTGTGCCAAGCTGGGCATCCCCTTTCGTTCGGTGGTGCAGAAGGGCATAGAGAAGAGCAGGCAGGTGGTGCACGTGTGCCCCGCGTGCAGGAGGAAATGGAGGCGAGGGGGCGCGTGCCCAGTGTGTGGAACGCCCCTGAGGACAAGAATGCTATAGTCTCACGGGTACGCCCCTCTCCTTCAGGTAGCGCTTGACCTCGTCCACGGTGTATGTGCCGTAGTGGAATATGGAAGCTGCAAGCGCAGCGTCTGCATTTGCGAGGGAGAACGCCTCATAGATGTGCTCGAGCGTGCCAGCTCCACCAGAGGCGATGATGGGAATGCTCACATGCTCGCCCATGGCTCTGGTGATTGGGATGTCGAACCCCTCCTGTGTGCCGTCCCTGTCCATGCTGGTGAGCAGTATCTCGCCTGCCCCAAGGCTCTCCACCTCCTGTGCCCACCACAGGGCATCTATGCCCACGGGAGTGCGTCCCCCGTATATCACCACCTCGTACCACACGGGGGTGCCATCTGAGCGCACCACCTCGTACCTCTTGCCCTCTGCAGAGAGGTCAGTGTTGGACCTGCAGTCTATCGCCACCACTATGCACTGGCTTCCGAACCTCCTCGCAGCCTCTCTCACAAACGAGGGGTTCTTCACGGCTGCGGTGTTTATGCTGACCTTATCTGCCCCAGCCCTGAGTATCGTGCGGATATCCTCTATCGAGTGTATGCCTCCTCCCACGGTGAGCGGTATGAACACTTCCTGTGCGGTGCGCTCTATCACGTCCACCATCGTCTCCCTGCCCTCGTGAGAGGCAGTGATGTCCAAAAACACCAGCTCATCGGCACGCTGATCGTTGTACCGCTTGGCAAGCTCCACGGGGTCCCCGGCAGTCTTCAGGTTCACGAAGTTCACACCCTTGACCACCATCGCCCCATTTTCGCCAAACGTGACGTCCAGACATGGGATGATTCGCTTGGTGAGCACACTACCACACCCTCTTTCCAGAGGCTCTTAGCTTCTCTATTGCCTCATCGGCATTCTTCACCCTTATCAGGTATGCTCCATAGCATGGTTTCACAACGGGAAATACCACGGTGTGTCCATCCACGCCGACGGGCACCATGCCCCTGCCAATGAGCGTGAGTCCCATCAGCTTATCTCCAGCGGGAAGCTCGTACCTCTCTGAAAAATGGCTCTGTATGTATTTTGTGCACTCGTCCAGAGAGACCTGCGAGAGCACTATCTCGTATTCGATATCGTTCAGACAGGGCATCGTAGGAGAAGGGGTGTGGATGCTATTTAGAGTTAATCCCTCGCATGTTCACGCTTTTGTGTAGTTTTGGCTAAACAGAAAAGGCTTTAAATATTCGATGCCTCTGTAGTGGCGGTGTGCGCATGGGGGATGAGGAGATAGAGGCAATAAAGAGGCGCAAGATGGAGAAGCTCTTGAAAAGGGCACAGGGGGCACAGGGTATAGAGCCCGCGATAGATGCTCCCATCACTCTCACCGATGCCACTCTTCCGCGGGCGATAGCAGAGCACAGGGTGCTGGTGGTGGACTGCTGGGCAAGATGGTGTGCCCCCTGCAGGAGGCTCGCTCCAGTGGTGGATGCCCTCGCGAAGCAGTATGCTGGAAGGGTGGTGTTTGGCAAGGTGGATGTGGACAAGAATCCGCTGACTGTGAGGATGTATGCCATTGGCTCCATTCCCACACTGCTGTTCTTCAAGGAGGGCAGGCTCGTGGGAAAGAAGGTTGGTGCGCTTCCCCAGCCACTGCTGGTGGAGGCAGTGGAGGCACTGCTGTAGATTTTTTGATGTGGGGGTGGATGATGGGGCTCTTCAATCTGCGCAGACCCAAGCCCAGAATTGCAAAGAGCACTTCCGTGAGGTACATAGACCTCAAGAGCGCTCACAAGCCATACTACATCGTGGCGTCTGTGGAGGTGGGCAACACCACCACCAAGTGCATCCTGACCGCCACCAACCTGAAGGATGGCAGGGCCCACATGCTCACGAAAATCGTGAAGATGACCCGAGACGTCAGGCCCCCAAAGCCTGGGGAGGACGTGTTCGGTATGACACTCGCAGGCGTGGAGCTCACGAGGGAATCGGTTGCCGAGCTCGTGAGGGATACTCTGCTGGAGGCATGCGCCTCGGTGGGACTCGACATCAAGGAGGACCTTCACTTTGTGGTGAGGAGCACGGGCGTGGTGGCTGGCTTTTCAACGCCAGATGAGGTGGGAAAGATTGTGCATGCGCTTGCCGATGGGTGCCTGATGGCAGGGGTGCCCCCCTCGAGAATGACCCCAGCACTCTCGAGGCACAACCTTCCCAAGAAGTTCCAGCCCTACACACACATCGACAAGGTGGCGTTCGATGGGGCGGTTGCGGGCGTGAGCCCCCCGGTGGGCGCCACCGGGGTGGACCTCGTGGCAAACGAGATGGAGGGAGAGCTTGCCACCGCGGGAATCAAGGAGGGTGCCAAATGGGCTGGAGTGGACTTCAGGAATCCCGTAATCTCGATAGACTGCGGCACCACGCTGGACGGTAGAATCACTAACAAGGACACCCCATATGCAAAAACAGTGGGCAACTTCTGTGGGTATGCTGGAGCCATCGCAGATGAGATTGTGAAGGGCACTGGAGCGGTGGATGGGCGGCTTGGCACTGCCCTAGACCTGTTCAGTGGCAGCTCTGGGGGCATTTCTAAGATTCCTAAGATTCTCAAGGAGAAGGTGATTGGCACCTATAGGGACGAGGTGCTGGAGCACGTGGTGGTTGAAAAGGTGCCCATGGGCAGAGACAGGTATGGGAGCGTGCCCGTGAACCCCTCCTCTGCCGAGAAAATGGGCGTTGTGCTCATAGGGTGTGATGTGGGCGTCAATGGCGATGAGTTCTCCCATCTTCGCAAAGTCGGGCACGAGGTGTACACTGAGCACGGGGCAGGTGCCCTCGCTGGATTGCTCGACGTGGTGATGGCCGAGGTGGTGGCAATGCTGTTGCGCACCGCAGACGAGCTTGGGCTGGTGTATCCAGAGACCAACATTGGTATCACGGGAAGGGCTGGTATCACGGGAGACAAGCCCGCACTCATATTGGAGAACATAGCTGCGATGGGCCTCTTTGATAAGCCAGAGGACCACGTGGTGTTCGTGGACGACGGGCTGGCGAGGGGGGCGGCGGTGATGGCAAGATGCATGAACTCTCTGGGCACCCCCCACAACCCCATCGGTGGGGTGGCCGGGGGAAGATGCGTGATGGGGCAGAGAATGAAGCTTCAGAGGCTTCAGAGGGGCGAAAGATGAGGCTCACGTTCATCACGGGCAACCTTCACAAGCTGGAGGAGGCAAGGGCGTTGCTCTCTCCCCTTGGGATAGAGGTGGAGCACGATGCTGGGGGCTACACCGAGATTCAGTCAGATTCTCTCGAGGAGATAGCTCTGTTTGGTGTGCGGGAGGGATGCAAACGGCTCAACAGGCCCGTGTTCGTGGAGGATGCGGGGCTGTTCATCCACGCACTCGGTGGTTTTCCCGGACCCTACTCTGCATATGTGTTTCGCACGATTGGAAATGCGGGAATACTCAGGCTGATGGAGGGGGTATCTGATAGGGATGCCCACTTCACCTCGTGCGTGGCCTTCTGTGCCCCAGACCACCCGCCAGTGGTTTTTGTGGGCAGGGTGGACGGGCGCATAGCCCGTGAGGAGAGGGGCACGGGAGGGTTTGGATTTGACCCGATATTCGAGGTGGATGGAAGCACGTTCGCCGAGCTTTCCACCGAGCAGAAGAACGCTCTTTCCCACAGGGCGAGGGCGCTATCGAAGTTTGCATCTTTCGTGAGGGAGCTGGATGTATGAGGAGGAAGGAGCTCGAGATAAAGCTCGAGGGACTGGAGGGCTTTTCGCGTCCAAAGCTGCACCTCGAGCAGTACACAACTCCAGCCTCAATCGCCGCCCACATCGTGCACCTTGCCCATCTGATGGGAGACCTTCGAAGATGCGTGTACGACCTTGGGTGTGGTACGGGGGTGCTCGCAATAGCTGCTGCCCTCATGGGTGCACCGAGAGTGGTGGGCATGGAAATAGATCCTCATGCCCTCGCAGCTGCCCACAGAAATGCACACAGGCTGGGAGTCAACGTCGAGCTCGTGCAGTGTGACATCGCTCGCCCCCCATTGAGGGATGGTGTAAAGGGCACCGTGCTGATGAATCCTCCCTTTGGAGCTCAGAGAAGGGGGGCGGACAGAGCATTTCTCAGGGCGGCGATGGCGATGGGAGATGTTATATATACCATTCACAATGAAGGTAGTAGGCGGTTCGTGGAGAGGTTCGTTGAGCCATTCACAATAACGCACATGTATCGCGCCAGATACACAATTGGGAGGATGTATCCCCATCACACGCGCGAGGTGGTGGGCTTGCCCGTGGAAATATACAGAATAGAGGCAAAGCGAGGGGATTCGTATAAAGCTATCCAGGAAGAAGAGCATAATGAGGAGAAAGCTGCTTAGGGACAGCAGCGCTGAAAATAAGGCTCCCAATGAGAGGGCACATGAGCAAAGGGCCAGAAGGGAACGCCAGAGAGGAACACCAAGGGAGCGGCCAAGGGAGGAAAAAATGTCAGAGGAGCCATTCAGGGAGATAGTGGAGAGACCAGAGGAGCTAAAAGATGCACCCTTCGTGCTTCCGGGAGACAGGATTGGCAGTGCCGAGGAGTACCTTCCCGGAAGCGGCACATACGAGCACATGGGCGGAATCTATGCTGCCGTGGCAGGACGTCCATACTACGACAGAGAGCAGCGCTACACCAAGGTGTTTCCAGAGATGAACGCCCCGCACAGAATCAGGGAGGGCGACATCGTGATAGGTGAGGTCACCGACATCAAGGGCTCGATGGTGATGGTGTCCATCGTGTGCCTAGATGACATGGGCGAGCGGGAGATACCCAATCTGCAGCCTGCTGTCATCCACGTCTCCAATGTGAAGGATTCGTACGTGAAGGAGCTCTCCTCCGAGTTCGGATACGGGGACATCATCAAGGCAAGGGTGATAGACTCCAAGAACATGAGGCTTTCCACAGAGGGACCAGAGCTCGGTGTGCTCAAGGCACGGTGCCAGAGGTGTCGCGTTCCCGCAAGGCTGGAGGGTGAGCGGCTGGTGTGTCCATCGTGCGGAGCCATGCTGAAGAGAAAGCTTGCAAGTGGTTTTGCTCAGGGACTTCTCAAAAGGTGATGGGTGTGTTTCTCGTTCTCGAAAAGACGAGTACAGAGCTCAAGATACGGCTCACTGGGGAGTCTCACACGCTGCTCAACCTGCTCACGAGCATCATGCTCGAGGATGAGCGAGTGGATGTGGCATATTACAACATGGAGTTTCCCACATGGAGTGACCCAGTGCTGTATATCCGCACCCATGGCGATGACCCCGTCAGGGTGCTAAAAGATGCATCCATGAGGGTTGCCGAGCTGTGCGATGAGTTCATTCGGACATTCAATGCCGCCAGCTCCTCACAGTGATGAATCTAAAGCACGAGGTAAGGGTGCTCGGCGTGGACGACTCCCCTCTCGTCGCACGGGACGTGCTCGTGGTGGGCGTGCTCTTTCGGGGTGCGGAGTGGATCGATGGGGTGATGAGAACATACATCACAAAAGATGGGCTGGACTCCACGGAGAAGATTGCACACATGGTGTGCTCCTCAAAGCACCACGCCCAGATAAGGGCGATTCTCTTGGATGGCATCACATATGGTGGCTTCAACGTGGTGGACATTACACAGCTGCACGAGCTCACATCCACTCCCGTGATAGCGGTGATGCGGGACCATCCAGACATGGAGAGCATACGAAGGGCCCTCGAGCACATAAGCGAGCCAGAGCTGCGCTATGCGAAGATGCTTCGGGCGGGAGCTCTCACGCAGGTCGTGACAAGGGATGCGCACCGTCCCCTCTATATCCAGACGGCTGGCATCGAGCCCGAGGATGCTGCCAGAATCGTGAGAAGGACCACGGTGCACGCCAACGTGCCAGAGCCCCTGCGGGTCGCCCACATGATATCCAGCGCCATTGTGTTGGGAGAATCTTGAATCTTCGGGGAAGACATGAGAGAAGGTTTATATACCACCATAAAGATTGCAACGAAAAGACCCCTGCTGGACTTTTGGGTTAGATGTGGTTGGCATGTACAAGAAGTGCACACTCTTTGATACGGTCAGGATTCCTCCCTCTGAGCTTGGGGATGTGTTAGAGGACGCTGTGTTCAGAGCCCTGAGGCTCAAGCTCGAGGGGAGGGTGGACAAGAGTCTTGGCGTGATTGTGGCCATCACCGACATCAAGGACATAGGCGAGGGGCACATCCTCGTGGGTGATGGGGCGGTGTACTACGATACCACCTTCGAGGCAATCGTGTTTCAGCCCGTGCTTCAGGAGGTCGTGGAGGGCTTGGTGGTGGAGGTCGTGGAGTTTGGTGCATTCGTGAGCATCGGCGCCCTCGACGGACTGCTGCACATAAGCCAAATCACCAACGAGTTCATCTCATACGACTCAAAGAATGCGAGGCTGGTGTCCAAGGAGAGCTCGGAAGCCATTGGGGAGGGCGACCGGGTGAGGGTGAGGGTGGTGGCCATATCCCTCAACGAGCGTGACCCGAGGGAGAGCAAGATAGGACTCACCATGAGGCAGGTGGGCCTTGGAAAGCTGGAGTGGCTCGAGGAGGAGAGAAAGAGGCAGGAGAAGGAGGTAGCTCCGTGAGCGAGAGGGCATGCAGAGAGTGCCACAGAATAGTGAAGGGAGATGACTGTCCAGTGTGCCACTCTGGAGCGCTGAGCTCTGACTGGAGTGGGTATGTGATAATAATAGACCCTGCCCGCTCGCGAATAGCCCAGAAGATGGACATCAAGACGAGAGGCAAGTTTGCTCTGAAGGTGCGCTGAGTTGTGTGGAGAGGTCATTGCCACGCTGAAAGAGTCCCAAAAGCCCGTGCTCAGAAAGCCCATGGGGAGCCTCCACGGTGATGATGTATCGGTTGTAGAGAGCACACGCGGATGCTCTCAGCTGGTGTGTGTGGGAGACATCATCACGTACAGGGTGCTGCGGGAGGGTCTGGTTCCCAAGCTCTCAATCGTGGACGGGCGCTCGTGCAGGAGGGCGGTGTCCAGTGAGGTGCTCATGGGCACACAGCATCCATCCTTCAGGACGGTTGAGCTTTCCAACCCCTCTGGCACTCTCACGCGGGAGCTCGTACTCGCGGTTAGGGATGCGCTCACCAGCCCACACAGGACACGAATATTTATAAATGGTGAGGAGGATTTGGCTGTTCTGCCAGTCGTCATGCTCGCACCTCACACCACTGGCGTGCTCTATGGGCAGCCCAGAAAGGGCTATGTGGTGCTCAGGGTGCGCAGCAATATCAAGCAGAAGGTTGGTGCAATACTCGACACCATGGTAAAGATGGACCCCAGTGATGGTATCTGGAGGATGCTGCATGGAGATTGAGATCATAGAGGATAGGGAAAACGTGCTCCTTGGAAGAAGGGAGCTCAAGTTCAGGGTGAGCCATTCTGGGCCCACTCCGAGGAGGGAGGAGGTCAGAGAACGGCTGATTGCCCTTTTCAACTCGAGCAGGGATGTGCTCATCGTGGAGAGCCTGAAGCCCGTCTTTGGAGTTGAGCAGGCGGTGGGCTATGCAAAGATATACGAGTCCCCAGAGCGCCTGAGGGAGGTCGAGAGGGACTACGTGATACTCAGAAACTTCCCTCCAGCCAGTGAGGAGGCGAAAGAGGCAGAGGAGGCTGAGTAGGGCAGCGGGGAGTGAGCAACATGGGCGTTCACAAGTACTATGAGGTCAAGGGGGACACACTCATAAGGAAGAGGAAGTGGTGTCCCAAGTGTGGAGAGGGCGTGTTCCTCGCAGAGCACCGCGATAGGCTCGCATGTGGTAGGTGTGGATACACCGAATACAGGGAGTGATGGATATGGGAAAGACTGGGAGCATCACATGGGTGAAGGTCAAGAACAGAAGGGGCAAGGTCAGACTCGTTCCAGAGTCTGAGGCGGTGTACAAAAAGCCTGGGCCAGCCCAGAGGTTCACATCCAGTGGAAAGAAGCGAAGAAGGATGAAGAGATCCTCAAAGGCCGTGGTGAGCTAAAGGGGTGATTTGAGGTGGCAAAGGCTGTTGGCAAGAGGGCAAGCTCGTGGTCCTCCAAGAAGTGGTATCAAATCCTCTCCTCTGCTGAGTTCGGGCAAAAGCCCATCGGCGAGACCCCAGCAGATGACCCCTCCAAGGTGGTGGGGAGGACGATAGAGGTGACCCTTGGAGAGCTGGACAACGACTTCTCAAAGTACAACATCAAGCTCAAGTTCAAGGTGAGGGAGGTCGCTGGGGAGAGTGCATACACTCAGTTTGTGGGCTACACCCTCACCCGGGAGTACCTGCGGTCCCTCGTCAAGCGCAGGACATCGAAGGTGGATGCCAACATCAAGGTGAGCACCCAGGATGGCAAGGTGCTCAGGGTGAAGCCCTCTTGTTTCACCATCAAGAGGGCAAAGAGCAGCCAGATAAGGGCGATACGGAAGGTGATGGAGGAGGTAGTCAAAAAGAGGGCGAGCGAGCTCAGCCTTCAGGCCTTCATAGAGGAGCTGCTGAGCGGCAAGCTCGCATACCAGATATACCGAGAGGCAAAGCACATATACCCTCTCCGAAAGGTGGAGGTAAGAAAGACGCAGATACTGAGCTGATGCCATGTCCAACCCGAAGGTGTACCTCGTTGGAGCTGGACCGGGCGACCCGGAGCTGCTAACCCTGAAGGCTCGAAGGCTCATAGACGAGGCGGATGTGGTGCTGTATGACCAGCTCGTGGGCGAGGACATCATTGCCACCCTTCCCGAGAGCGCAGAGCTCATAAGCGTGGGAAAGTATGCGGGATGCCACACCGTGCCACAGGAGAAAATCAACGAGCTGCTCGTGGAGTATGCGAAGAGGGGCAAGCGGGTGGTGAGGCTCAAGGGGGGTGACCCCTATGTGTTCGGAAGGGGTGGGGAGGAGGCGATGGAGCTCGCAAGGCATGGCATAGAGGTGGAGGTCGTCCCCGGCATCACCTCTGCCATTGCCGTACCAGCCTCAGCGGGCATACCCATCACCCACAGGCAGTGCGCCTCTGTCGTGAGCTTTGTTACTGGGCACGAGGACCCCACCAAAGGTGAGCCCTCGGTGGACTGGGCGCAGCTCGCAGCGCTCGGGGGCACGCTGGTGGTGCTCATGGGCGTCTCAAGGCTTGCTCAGAATGTGGAGGCGTTGCTTAAGGGGGGAAGGAGCCCCAGCACTCCCTGTGCCATCATAGAGAGGGGCACCAGAAGGGACATGCGTGTCATCACGTCCACCCTCGATAGGATAGTGGAGCGGGCAACAGATGCGAACGTGAGACCACCCGCCATACTCGTGGTGGGCGAGGTGGTGGGGCTGAGGGAGCACATACTCCACGGAGAGCGCACATGAGAGTAGGAGTAATGCGCCCCGAGCGATACGAGCGGGAGTGCGCCAGGGTGCTGGCGAGGACTGGGGCGAGGATGGTGTTTGTGCCCTTCATAGAGATACGGCCCACGAAGGGTCGCGGGCTTGAGGATGCGGTTGCAAGACTGAGGGAGGGTGTATCGAGCACGGCAGTGTTCACCTCAGCAAATGGCGTGGACATAGCGTTTTCTCAGGTGGGCGAGAGCCTGTCGGAGGTGCTCTCCAATGTGGATGTGGTGGCGATAGGGCCAAGGACGAAAAAGGCACTCGCCGAGAGGGAGGTGGTGTGCAGGCTTCCGCCCACGTACACATCAGAGGGGATTTGTGAGCTGCTGAGCGATGTGGAGGGGGGCATCGAGGTGCTGAGAAGTGCCCATGGGGATGCGGCGCTCGTGGAGCGGCTCGCACGGCACCATTTGGTCCACGAGTGCGTGCTCTATACGATTGCAAAGCTCTGCGGTGAGCCACAGCACCGCTTTCTCCATGAGGTGGTCGGAGGAGGGGTGGACGTATTGCTGTTCACCTCGAGGATGATGGTGGAGAGCTTCTTTGAGTGCGCCCAGAAGGCTGGCGTGCTCGATGACCTCATGCGCACCCTTCCAAATATCGAGGTGGTGGCAATTGGCCCTCCAACCAAAAGGGCGCTTGCGAGCTGGGGCATAGGTGCCAAGATGCCGAAAGAGCATAGCTTTTCGGCAATGGTTGAGCTTTTGGAGGGTGGGGATGATTAGGCTCAGAAGGGAGGTTTACTCGCTTGACCCCTGCGAGCACGGTGGAAGGGTGGAGGCAGAGAGCAGAAGGAGCAGAAGGCCCATGCTCGAGTTCAGTGCCAGCCTCAACCCGCTGGGACCCCCGCCCCTGCCAGAGGGCTGGCACTCCAGAATAGAGCACTATCCAGACGACAGCTATGCCGAGCTAAAGGAGGTGGTGGCAGGCTTCGTGGGCACATCCCCCGAGTGCATCGTGCCGGGCAATGGCTCCTCTGAGCTCATCAGGCTGTTTGCAGAGCTCGTGTTCGAGCGGGGCGATGTGGTGGTGATACCTGCTCCAACCTTCTCGGAGTACGAGTTTGCGTGCAGGCTGTTTGGGGCCAGCGTGTCCACCGTTCCAGCTGATGAGCTGCTCGATGTGTCCACACGGGGAAAAAAGGCGGTGTTCCTGTGCAACCCCAACAACCCCACGGGCACGCTTGTTGCAAGGGAGGATGTGCTCCAGCTGGCAGAGCGGTGCTCACACACGGGCACTGCACTGTTCGTGGACGAGGCGTTCATGGAGCTTGCGGACAGCGATGAGAGCGTTGCCCCCTATGTGGATGAATACGAGAGCCTGTTCGTGATAAGGTCGCTCACAAAGGCGTTTGCGGTGCCGGGAATCAGAGTGGGGTTTGCCATCACCCATCCAGAGGTGGCATCGCTGATGAACACGGCGAGGCTCACGTGGACGCTCGGAGCCCTTCCAGAGGCGGTGGCGGTGGAGTTTATGCGCAATGCCCATCCATATCTCGAGAGGGCAAGGGCACTCATAAGACAGGAGAGGGCATTTCTCGAGCAGGGCTTTAGGCGGCTTGGGCTGCATCCTGAGCCCTCGAGCGTCAACTACATGCTCGTTGGCATGGGGGAAGTGGACTCCACGCTGTTCTGTGAGCACATGAAGGCAGAGGGCATACTCGTCAGGGACTGCAGGTCGTTTGGGCTGGGTGGACGATACATCAGGGTGGCGGTGAGAACCAGAGAGGAGAACGAGCAGCTGCTCGATGCAGCAGAGAGGGTGCTCGAGCGACTCACCTCATGACCTCATGAGTTCTACCACATCTCTCACGGCATCTACCAGCCTGTTGCACTCATCCACCGTGTTGTAGAGGTACACCGATGCCCTCAGGGCAGGTGGCACGCCTCGAGCTGCAAACCACGAGTGCACACAGAACGCCCCAGAGCGTATCGCTATGTTCTTTGTCTCGTCGAGCACCAGCGCCACATCGTGGGCATCTCCGTGAGAGAGCTCCAGCACAAAGCTCGTGATGCCTCCACGCAGCGCAGGGTTTTCTGGGCCTATGATGGTGCACCCCGGTATGTTGGAGAGCCCTTTGTGCAGCACCTCGTTCAGGGCGCGCTCGTGTGCCTCTATGTTCCTCATACCCACCTCCTTGAGATAGTCCACCGCCGCCCCTGCCCCGATTATGCCCGCATAGTGCTGAAGCCCACCCTCGAACTTGTGGGGAGGCTCGAGAAACGTGGCACTGGTGTACGTGCTCGTGCTCACGGTATCGCCTCCAGTGATGAAGGGGTGCATCCGCTTCAAAAGCTCATACTTGCCGTACAGACAGCCCACGCCAGTGGGCCCCGTCATCTTGTGCACAGAGCACGCGAAAAAGTCCACGTCCAGCCGCTCGAGGTCGAGGGGCATGTGGGGCGCGCTCTGTGCTCCATCCAGCAGCACCAGCGCCCCGTGGTCGTGGGCGATTTCGATGACCTCCCTCGCTGGTATGCTCACACCATCGAGGTTGGATGTGTGCACCATGCTCACGAGGGACACGCCCTCCTCCATCATGCGCTTGAATGCCTCGATGTCGAATGTGTTGTCCGCTCTGGAGGGCACCACCCTGTGCACTATCCCTGCGCGCCTTGCGAGCATCTGCCATGGCACGAGGTTGGAGTTGTGCTCCTTGTCCGTGGTGAGCACCACATCTCCCCTCTTTAGACCCAAGCTGTATGCCACGAGGTTTATACCCTCGGTGGTGTTCTTGGTAAACACGAACTCACGGGAATCGTGGCATCCAAAAAAGGAGGCTATCTTTTCCCTTGCTCCCTCCACCTCGTCGCTCACGCGCCTTGAGAGCGAGTGCACAGACCTTCCAGCACATGCGCTGTACTCCTCGTAGTATCTCAGAACGGCATCTATCACGCATCTTGACTTCAGGCTCATGCATGCATTGTCCAGATACACGAGGGGCATACCGTTTTTCTGCGTGCCAAGTGCTGGAAAGTCGCCTCTTATTTTTTTCACGTTCATCTACTTTCCCCCGTGCACTATCTCGAAGAGCTGTGTGAGCCTTCTCTCGGCATCCTCCCTGCTCTTGGCCCTCCTGACAATCGCCCTTCCCGTGGAAAACACCATAATCATCACGTCCCCATCCTCGATGAGCACGAAGTCGCGCTCTGGTGTGATGTGCACCTCTCCAAATGCCTGCCTCAGGGTGTCCATCACATCCTCAGAGAACTCCAGTTTGCCAAGCTGAGCCTCTCCGCTGAAGGACATCTCCCCCTCTGATGCTCCAGCACACGGCTCTATCTTGAGAATTCTCATATGCCATCACATGGAGCTGGGACATTTAGAGTTTTTCCCACTTGTTGATTACTCTGTAACTCTGTAATCAACACGACAAAAGGGAAAAGCTTTTGTTGAGTATTTCAAACTCGATTCGATAGATTGATATTCCACTTGAAATTGTGATTTCCCAGCGCGGGCACTTTACAAGTGTAGTATAGAGGCATTGGAGTGGGGTTGATAGGACTGATACCGTGCCCTCAATGCGATTTGCAAGCTGGTGGAGTACAATAGAAGGCTTGAGAGGACGCTGGGATGGGACAGAGGAGAGCTTGTGGGAAGGCGCATAACAGCGTTCATTCAGAGGACAGGAACCTATCTGACACAGGAGCGAAAGACGTGCACCCATGCCCAACGGCTCGCCCACATAGAGATGGAGACGGGAAGTGGCATTGCCCCGATGCCAACCACATTGACGCACATGCTGGAGCCTTATACAAATTACTTTGATGTAAAGCAAATCTTTTATACCTTGGGCCACCATTGTAAAATGTATTGACATAAAGAAAAGTTCATTTGTGTACATCGGGGTGATGATATGCGAAGAGAGCTGTGCATAGTGATAGTGGTAATTGTTTTTGCCCTCACGGGTGTTGCTGTGGCTCAGGAGGAGACGCTCGCCACCAGCTCGTCCAAGATGCTGTTCATCCTTGGCACGGACGAGAACGAGGGGGCGCTGCTCTCTGCCAAGAACAACTCCACGCTCACGGGTGTGATGGACATAGATGTGTACACGCAGAACGACACCATACCCGCCATCAACTTCTCGCAGTACTGTGTGGTGGTCATAGAGAACAGGACATCTGCGGACATTGCCGCATGGAGCGCTGGACTCGATGCGGCAAAGGCAAATGGCACGCATATAATAGGTTACATGCTGCCCCACGATGTTTCGATAACCAGCGTGAATCAGACTATATACACCACGTTCGAGCGCTACTGGATTCAGGGGGGACAGGACAACATCAACAACCTCATAATGTATCTTGGAAAGCAGCTGTGTGGCAAGTGGGCATCCACCACCATCCCAGAGCCACAGGTGGTGAGGCAGAGGGTGTCCATCACGTACATCCTCAACTCGGACGCGTGCAACTATTACCTCAACAGGGTGTTGTCGAGCAACCGCGTGATTACCGACAGGTTCAACGTGCACGTGTACTCGGGCAGCGAGGCGGTGAGCGGGCTTCATGACATCTCACACGAGGATGTGATATTCCTGTACATGATAGGCGCCAATGAGATGACTCAGCTCAAGGATGCACTGCTCGCGGCAAAGGCGAACGGCACCCAGATAGGGCTGTTTGGGATGATGGACACGTATGGCGTTGCCACCCTCGACCTCACCACACCCCCCCACAGCATCGTGCTCGACTACTTCAACAACACCAGCGAGGCAAACATGGAGGGCTGGATAAGGTATGCTGGCTCAGAAATAGCTGGGGCATACATTCAGTATCCCCCGCCAGCCCCAGCATCAATCCCCTCCTATGGCATATACCATCCAGATGCGTTCCCGAGGATATTTGCGAACAGCACTGAGTACTTAGAGTGGTACGGCTCGGCTGGCTCCCACCACCTTTACGACCCGAACAACATCACAGTGGGCATCATCCTCCCAAGCAAGCTTGGAAAGACGCAGATTGAGTATACTCTCGAGAACGCCATCATACGCGAGCTGGAGTCGAGGGGATGCAACGTGATACCGGCCACGTACGATATGTTCTCCTCCGACAGGCAGTACTTCGTGGATGTCAACGGCACAGTGCTCGTTGATGTGATTGTGTCCCTCAAGGGGTTTTACATGAACTACTTCAATCAGGCCGCGGGTGTGGCAAAGCTGCAGTCCTTCAACGTGCCAGTCATCAAGGCGATAGGAGACGACTACCAGAGCCCAGATGAGTACAACAACAGCACCCATGGGCTGAGCACCAGCTCGCTTTACTATCAGGTGGTGCAGCCAGAGATAGACGGATGTATCGAATATATCTGGGTGGGCGGCAGGGTGAAGAACGCGCAGGGACAGTACTACTACGAGCCCCTTCCACAGCACGTGGAGTGGCTGTGCAACCGCACGATTCGATGGGCACATCTCCACCGCATGAGCAATGCCCAGAAGAAAGTGGTCATCATGTACTACAACCACGAGGGAGGGAAGAACAACATAGGTGCGAGCTACCTCGATACCGCAAAGAGCATCTCCCTCGTGCTGCAGAGGATGCGTGCAGAGGGCTATGACCTCGGAAATGGCACGCTTCCCAACGGAACAGAGCTCATAGACCTGTTCATAGAGAGCAGGAATGTGGGCACGTGGGCGCCGGGAGAGCTTCAAAAGCTCGTCCAGTCGGGCTATGTGGAGCTCATTCCCAAGGACGAATACATGCAGTGGTACAACACCCTTCCCGCAGATGTGAGGGCGGACGTGGAGGCCAAGTGGGGCCCACCCCCAGGAGATGTGATGGTGTATGGGGACAGCATCGTGATCCCGAGGCTCAAGTTTGGCAACATCGTAGTGATGCCGCAGCCCATGAGGGCAAAGGCATCTGATGAAAAGCTGCTTTACCACAGCAAGGAGATACCCCCCACACACCAGTACCTTGCAGCATACTTCTGGATAAGCAGGGACATGGGTGCGGATGCCATCGTGCACTTCGGCACGCACGGCACACAGGAGTGGCTTCCGGGGAGTGAGGTGTCGCTGCACAGGTATGACTACCCCTCCATCATGGTGGACGACATCCCAGTGGTGTACCCCTACATCATGGACAACGTGGGCGAGGGCACGCAGGCAAAGCGCAGGGGCAACGCGGTAATCATAGACCACCTCACACCCCCCATCGTGACTGGCGACCTGTATGGGGAGCTTCTGGAGCTGAACGACAAGATCGAGGCATACGAGAAAGCGACCGACTCATCGCTAAAGCAGTCCTACAGGGATGCGATACTCGACCTGTATGAATCGCTGCACCTCGATGAGGATCTGAACGTGAGCAAAGCCGAGCTTGAGCTCATGAACGACACACAGTTCACGAGCTTCCTTGACAACGAACTCACGGACTACATAGACGAGATAAGATGGGGGTACATGCCCTATGGGCTGCACGTGTTCGGCGTGCCACCAGAAGGGAGTGAGCTTGTGTCTATGGTAAAGTCCATGCTGGGCAAGCCCTTCATAGACCACATCGTGGCGGTGATTCCGCACACCAATGGCACTCAGAGAGAGTGGGAGAGCATTTCACATGAATATGCAGAAAGGATGCTCGAGCACGTCTTGCTCAATGGTACCAATGTCACATACGCCCAGATGGAAGTGCTCGGGCTGGTGAACGCCACGATCTCGGACGACCTCAACACTTCTCTCGTGTATGCATCGAGACTCAACCAGACCACGAGGGAGATCGACCAGCTCATGCGTGCCCTCAATGCGGAATACATAGAACCCGCCTCTGGCAACGACCCAATCAGGAATCCCGATGCCCTACCCACTGGAAGGAATTTCTACAGTTTCGATCCAAGAAAGTTCCCAGATGAGCAGACAGAGGCGATGGGCGCGTTGCTGGCAGACCAGCTCCTCTCTCAGCACCTGCAGGCGACCGGCAGCTACCCGAAGAAGGTGGCATTCGTGCTCTGGTCTGTGGAAACTATGAGGCACAGGGGGCTGGTGGAGGCCGAGATATACTCGCTTTTGGGCGTGAAGCTCAAGAGGAGCTGGGGAAGGGTCGTGGGCTTTGAGGTGATACCACAGAGCCAGCTTGGAAGACCGCGTATAGACGTGGTGCTCGTGCCCTCTGGGCTGTACAGGGACACGTTTTCATATCAGCTACAGCTCATGGACGAGGCAATAAGGCTCGTGGCAAACCTCAACGAGAGCAACTCCACGAACTACGTCAGGGCAAACTCGCTCGCGCTGTACCAGCAGCTCGTGGACGCGGGCTACAACAACACCACAGCATGGGACCTCGCCCAGTGCCGTATATTCAGCGAGGCTCCAGGCGACTATGGCACAGGGCTTCCAGAGGCAATAGCGGCGAGCAATACGTGGGACAATGAGTCAAAGCTCGCGGACCTCTTCCTCTCGAGGATGTGCAACGTGTATGGCAAAACGAGGTGGGGAGAATCTTACGAGGACGTGCTCAGGATGAACATGGAGGACGTTGAGGCTGCGGTGCACAGCGACAGCTCCAACCTCTATGGGCTGATAGACAACGATGACTTCTTCCAGTATCTTGGAGGTATCATCCTCGCGGTGCGCTCGCTCACGGGCTCCAACCCTGAGAGCTACGTCGCCGACCTTCGCAACCCCACCAGCCCACAGATGACGACACTCGAGCACATGTTCAGAACGGAGCTCAGAACCCGCTACCTCAACCCCAAGTGGATACAGGGCATGATGGAGTTCGACTATGCGGGTGCAAGGGAGATGCAGAAGCTCGTGGAGTTCATGTGGGGGTGGGACGTGACCGACCCCACCCTAGTGACTGACGCCAACTGGCAGCAGCTGTACGAGGTGTACGTGCAGGACAAGTATGGGCTCGGGGTGGACGAGTTCCTGAAGAGCAACCCCTATGCTCAGCAATCCATCACTGCAAGAATGCTCGAGGCCATCAGAAAAGGCTACTGGGACGCCTCCGACGACGTCAAGGCAGCCCTTGCGGAGGAGTACGTCAGGTCAGTTGCTCAAAGCGGGGTGGCGTGCTGCCACCACACCTGTGGCAACCCATCGCTGGATGCCTATGTGCAGGGGCTGATGTCGCTGCCAGGGATGAGGGTGGACCTGTACACCTACCAGCAGTACCTCCAGCAACTGCAGGACGCCACGCTGAGGCCACAGCAGATGCCACAGCGGATGATGCAGAGCACGGACTCTGGAGCATGGAGGGTGAACGAGACACAGCACATATCTGGAGAGGTGCCCGGAGTGTCCGATGAGCCTTCCACAGCGGAAAAGGACACACAGGAGGCAGAGGAGGTGAGCGGGTACGAGCTCACGCAGGAGAGGCAGAAGGTGCCCGCACTGCCCCCCATCACCTCGTCCGTGCCCATAATGGGTCTGGTGTTCGTGCTGATCATCGGGGGCACGTTTGGCATCGGATACCTGCTGAGAGGGAGGGGAGGGCTGTGAGTTCCCCTTCAAAAGTCTTTTATAGTTGGCACATGAGCCCTTCGACTGGAGGTAATCACAATGCCAGCATACGTTGACCCAGAGACGTGTACAGGCTGCGAGACGTGCGTGGATGAGTGTCCCGTCGAGGCCATCAGCATGGACGGAGAGGTCGCCAAGGTGGACCCCGAGCTGTGCACAGAGTGCGGGCTGTGCGTGGATGCGTGTCCAGCCGGGGCTATCAGCCTCAAGGAGGAGTAAGGCCTTCCTGTGAGGCTCACTCTTTTTTAGGCTATTTTTTCAGGCTTTTTAGGCTATTTTTTCAGGCGCTGCACAGGCTCTGTGAGTTCGAACGAGCCGTCGAGTATCCTGCGCTTGAGCTCCTCGCATGCTGCAATAGCACCCAGCCTGTCTGAGAGCCGAGCCACGATTGGTATCATCCTGCCGAGCCGCAAGTGCCCGAGATGCGCGCCAAGAGCCCCAGAGGTGGTGGTGCAGTGACCACAGTGCATGCACCTCGTCTCGTCTATGACCCCTTCATCCGAGAGCGCGCCTGTGGGGCACGCCCTCGCAGCCGCCGCATACTCTGTCATGTCGGCACCCCCCACGTGGATGTCGAGGTCTGTGCCCTGCCACACGTCCGCGTAGCTCGTCTCTGCAAGGATGTGCCGTCCGAGCACGCTCGCCACCATGAGCGGGATGTGCTCGTCCAGCACGCTCGCCCGCTGCAGGGTGCGCCTGTCGGTGATGGGTATGGGCACCGCCACGGTGCACACCACCTCTGGGGAGAGCGATGTCCTAAAGCCCCCAGTCCACCTTGCCTGCATGTGTTTCAGGTCGCCAACGATGGACAGGTTGGGCCTGTGGAGATAGCTGCGCGTGCCAAGGCCCATCACGAACCCCTCCCCACCGTTGTACAGCACACGGGTACCCACCCCGATGTGCTCTAACTCTGGGTCGTTCTGTATGGGGTTCAGCTCACCGCATCCTGCGACGGTCGCCTCTGCCATGCCTCCTTGAAGGGGAGATATGGAGAATATGGAGCGCACTGGGCTTTTTGAGGGGTTGACGATGGCGAGGTAGTTCATGAACGCACACCTCGTTCCAACCATCCTCGCATGTCCAAGCTCGTCCAGCGTGGTGGTGGTGCGTACGGTGGTACCACCATGGGTCTCTACCTCCACGTCCACCCGCCTGCCCTCCAGGAGGTCCCTGATGAGGTGCCCCCCGCCATAGCCGTCGCTGTGGTCGGTGGCGTGCAGCGTGCAGTCCACATAGCCCAGCCGCTCGTTGGGGCAGGGACCTGCGTGTGCAGGTATGCCCCCTATCCTGACAGAGCGAGCCCTCAAAAAGGCGTTGCGCTCTGCCACCTTCAGGGAGAGTACCAGCATCGTGCCACTCATCACCGCCTTGGTGGCACACGTAATCACGTCCACCTCATCGAGCCTCTCCCCATCCCGCACCATCTGCTTGAACTCATGGGCGCCCACCACCAGAGCGTCGTGGCGCTCTATCTTCTCCCTTATCTCGGCAACAGAGGACTCCATACACAGAGGTTGCGCTCCATGGATATAAAAGGGAGGAAGCCCCCACTCCCCTTTCCGCACGCCAAGGAAGCCCCCTCGGGTGGTGTCCGCCCATCCAAGGCTCTACATATCCCCTCTATATTCTTGAAATATTTATAACTTGCCTTCTGGGTATCGCATATAAATGGTAGATAAAGTAGCTACATTTACTGCTTTATCCTATAAAACAACCAGATATATCAACATAATAAACTAACTCTCTCAGAAAGTTTAATCAAATAAATTTTAATTATGGAAAGTAGCTTTTATTTAAAAACCACCAGCATGCACCACATTATAGGGTAAAATCAGAGTGAAATCCTTACAATTGATAACATTTATATCAGAATAAACTCCACCACTCCCCTGTAAAAAACCATTGGGAGG
>LDZQ01000389.1_pt1 | contig 27289 bp, 21 predicted proteins | sample 615361 | NCBI WGS metagenome assembly LDZQ01 (sample SAMN03408297, study PRJNA278302) | terrestrial metagenome | isolation source: oil reservoir sample I2 | place: USA: Alaska, North Slope, Ivishak formation | collected 2013 | reverse complement strand
TCGAGAGGTTTGATCGAGAGCCCCGCCAAAACGGTGCTCATCGAGGAATCGATCATAGGCTGGAAAGAGTACGAACTCGAGGTGATGAGAGACTGCGCGGGAAATTTCATAGTCGTCTGTTCCATAGAGAACTTCGATCCAATGGGTATTCACACCGGTGATTCGATCACAGTCGCCCCAGCTCAAACGCTCACCGACAGAGAATACCAATCGATGAGAGATGCAGCCCTGAAAGCTATGGTCGCCATCAAGATGGAGACCGGTGGCTGTAACATTCAGTTCGCCGTCAACCCGCAGGATGGCAGGATGGTGGTGATCGAGATCAATCCTAGAGTCTCCAGATCCTCCGCGCTCGCTTCCAAGGCCACAGGTTATCCCATCGCGAAGATCGCAGCAATGCTGGCAGTCGGTCTGAGACTCGACGAAATAGCGAACTCGATCACTCGGAAAACTTCCGCTGCCTTCGAACCTTCGATCGACTACGTTGTGGTGAAGATGCCAAGGTTCCAGCTGGAGAAGTTTCCTGGTTGTGATCCAAAGCTTGGCACACAGATGAAATCGGTCGGTGAGGTGATGGCGATTGGAAGAACCTTCAAAGAAGCCTTAGGAAAGGCTCTGAGATCGCTCGAGCTGGACAAAACACCAAAACTCGATCTGAGACATATCAGAGAGTACCTCGCCAATCCCACTCCAGAAAGGATTTCGTACATCTTCGCCGCCTTCAGACAGAATTTTTCTGTCGAAGAAGTTCACAGACTCACCAAGATAGACAAATGGTTCTTAGAAGAGATCAAAGAAGTTATGGACTTCGAAAAGGAGATCAAAGAAAAAGGGCTCAACGAGCCGAGTATCTTGAGGAAAGCGAAAGAGTGGGGATTTTCGGACAGAGAACTTTCAGAGATGTTCGAAATTTCTGAGAGAGACGTGCGAAGAATGAGAAAATCTTTTGGTATAAGACCCGTTTTCAAAATGGTGGATACGTGTGCGGCGGAGTTCGAGGCGGCCACACCGTATTTCTACTCCACCTACAACGGGATTGAGAACGAGGCGATCCCATCCAGGAGGAAAAAAATCGTGGTACTTGGTTCCGGTCCCAACAGGATCGGTCAGGGAATAGAATTCGATTATGCCAACGTTCATGCTGTCTGGGCGTTTCAGGAGGAAGGCTACGAGGTCATCATGATCAACTCCAACCCGGAGACTGTTTCCACCGATTACGACACGTCGGACAGACTCTATTTTGAGCCCCTCACTGTCGAAGACATTCTCGAGATCGTTGACGTTGAAAAACCTGAAGGCATCGTGGTCTCTTTTGGCGGACAAACGCCTTTGAAGCTGGCGAAGGAACTGGCAAGCGAAGGTGTGAAGATACTCGGAACAGACTTCGAACAGATCGATATTGCAGAAGACAGGGCCCGATTCGCAACATTTTTGAGGAAGTTGAAGTTGAAGACCCCGAACTTCAGAATCGTGACCAGCGTTGAGGAAGCCCTTGAGGCTGTGGACGAATTTGGATTTCCTGTTCTTGTAAGGCCGAGTTATGTGCTCGGTGGCAGGGCCATGGCGGTGGTCGACTCCAAGAAAGATCTGGTCGAATACGTTTCGCAAGCTGCACTGGTTTCACGGGGCTATCCTCTCGTTCTGGATAAATTCCTGGAAGATGCCATCGAACTGGATGTTGATCTGGTGTGTGACGGTGAAAGCGTCTGGATCGCCGGTTTGATGGAGCAGATCGAAGAGGCCGGTATACATTCGGGAGATTCCGCGTGCGTTCTACCTCCCGTGAGTCTTTCGGACGATTTGATCGATCGGATCGAGAATCTCATCTTTAAACTGGTGAAGAACATGAAAATCGTGGGACCAGCAAATGTTCAGCTCGCCATCAAAGACGAAGAAATCTACGTGATCGAGTTGAATCCAAGAGTATCGAGGACCTTTCCCTTTGTGAGCAAGGCGATAGGAATAGCTGTAGCCGAGATCGCTGCAAAGGTGTTGATAGGTCGAAAACTCGTTGATCTTTTAAGGCCGTACTTCCCCTACAGAACGAGGAAAGCTGTTTCGAAGGATATTTCAGACTTTCGAGGTGGGTTGATACCGACCCCATGGCCATCCTACTACTCGGTCAAGGAAGTGGTGATACCGTTTCATAAGTTTCCCAATGCCGATACACTGTTAGGACCGGAGATGCGATCCACGGGCGAGGTCATGGGCATCGGTGAGACGTTTGCAGAGGCGTTTGGTAAAGCTCAGCTGGCTGCGGATAATGTCTTTCCAAAGAAAGGGTTGCTCGTCAGCGTTAGGGACAGAGACAAACGGGAAATCGTTCCGCTGGTCTCTTACCTTTACGATCTGGGTTACGAGATCTACGCTACGAACGGTACCGCAAAAGCTCTTAAGGCTGTCGGAATCCCAGCCATCACTGTGCCCAAAGTGGGAGAGGGCAGACCAAACGTTGTGGATCTGATCGAACAACACAAGGTGGACCTTGTGGTCATCACACAATCCAGCGAGAGGGCGGATGGATCTCACGTCATCGATCCCGAAGTCAGAGCACCGCTGAGTTTCGATAGTCGAAGGACCGTTGGATACAGGATCAGGACCGAAGCTCTCAGGAACAGAATACCGTGCATCACAACGATCGAGGCTTTTAGAGCCATGGTTTCAGCCATAAGAGAATCGAGGTTGAGGGACTTTCCTGTTCGAAGTTTGAAGCAGTTGCACAGTTTGAATTTCTACCAATCCAACAGATTGCCGATTGAGAGTTGACTGTGCGCTGTTAACATACCCTTGAGATGTTTCTACAACGTGGTTCTTCGTTTTGAACGAAAGCCTCGCATGGCAAAAATCCTGGCTTTTCGGTGAAATTTGCTCTTTTCTCACCCTAACAGCAAAGTATTTCACATAATCGTTTCAATGCAATGTTTCTCTTATTGTTTCTTATTTTTTTGCCCATTGTGTTTCGTGAACGTTCATGGTATCGTTATAGTGAAATCCACGTTCCACACTTCATCCTTAAAGGAGGTGTCTTCATGAAAAGGTTACTGGTGGTCGCGCTTCTGTTCGCTTTTGTACTCCTCGCCCTGGCAAAAACCACCATAACCGTCTGGACATTCTTCAGCGGAGGAGAAGGATTTCTGGTCACGGAACTGATCAAGAGATTCAACGCGGAAAACCCGGACATCGAAGTGGTTGAGCAGATCGTTGAATGGGGTCAACTTTACAACAAGTTGACCACCGCGATCGCGGCTGGAGATCCACCCGATGTGTCCGTCATGCACCTTGCGGTGCTGCCAGACTTCGCTTCGAGAGGTGCCCTCACTCCACTCGATAAGTACATCTCCAAGGCGACGCTGGAGGACTACGTTCCCGAAATCGTAGCTAAGGCTCACTACGACGGTAAACTCTACGCGGTACCGTTCGACACTCACCCACTGGTGCTCTACTACAACAAGAAGCTTTTGAAACAGGCTGGTCTGGTGGATGCCAACGGTGAGGTGCTCGTGCCCAAGACATGGGATGAGCTGTTGAGCTACGCGAAGCAGGCGAAGGAAAAGCTCAATCTTGAAGTTGGAATCTCGAGCGAGATTGGCGCGATGATGGGAGAAAGGCTCTTCATAGCTTACTACACACAGCTTGGCGGACGAATCTACGATGAGAAGACTAAAACACTGAAGCTCGATCTGGAAAAGGTCAAGAAAACGTACGAGTTCATAAGCAACCTGTACAGCAGTGGAATCATGAAAACTATGACATACGATACTGCTGAATCTCTGTTCCAGAACAATCAATCACCTTTCCATCTCAACGGCGTTTGGGTGATGGCGGTGTACCCAACTCTTGAAGGTCTGGAGTTTGGTGTAACGAACTTGCCTGCGATACCTGGTAGCAAACCTTACACATGGGCCGACAGCCACACGTGGGTGATACCGAAGAAACCAAAAGATGATCCTGCAAAGATCGCTGCTGCAGCGAAGTTCATAGAGTGGTTCGCAAAGAACGCGGCAGAATGGGCCAAGGCGGGACACCTGCCAGTCCTGAGGAGCGTTTTGAACTCTGAGGCATTCTTGGGATTGCCAATGAGAAAGGATTACGCACACGTTGCAGAACTCGTAGTTCCAGCCCCCAGCGTGAAAGGATGGGTCGAGGTTAGAACGAAGATGTGGGAGATCGGTGAAGCGGTGATTCTTGGGAACATGACGCCCGACGCAGCAGCCAAAGAACTGGTCAACTTTGTCAAGCAGGTGGTCGAAGACTGAGCATTTTTCGACTCACTCGTGGAGGGAGGACATCCTCCCTCCTTTTCTCAGCTGACTCGTGAGCGAGGTGAGACCACATGGCAGTCTACAGGAAGAAGCGGCACACGTTGCTGGCTTATTTGTTCTTCACTCCTTTTCTTGTTCTGTTACTCATCTTCAGGTTGATTCCCTTCGTCAACTCGATCAGGATGGTCTTCTACAAGTGGGACATCTTTGGTACCCCGAAGTACATAGGCCTTGGAAACTTTACTAGGATGATGTCTGACAAAGTCTTTTGGGCTTCGCTCTGGCATACGGTCTATTTCGTCATACTGACTGTGCCCCCCATCGTTGTTCTTTCGTTCCTGATAGCTCTCTTGATAAATTCCAAAATTGGGTTCAAAGATTTTCTCAGAAGCGCTTTCTATCTTCCGTACACGCTGACCATATCGGTGGTCTGTCTAACGTGGGCCATGTTGTACAACCCATACTTTGGAATGATCGGAAGGGCAATGAAGTTCTTCGGCTTGAAACCGATAAGCTGGCTCACTGATCCATTCTGGGCGATGCCAGCGATCGTGATAACCACCGTCTGGTGGACAATCGGTTTCTGTATAGTGCTGTACGTTGCCGGCCTTCAGCAGATCCCCGCCTCCTACTACGAGGCGGCCGAGCTGGATGGTGCGAACGCCTTTCAAAGGATGTTCTTCATAACGATCCCTCTGCTCAAAAGGGTCCACGTGCTGGTTTTGGTCACGCAGATCATAGCATCTTTGCAGATCTTTGGTCAGGTGTACATAATGACCGGCGGAGGCCCTGCCGGTCGAACCAGAACCCTCATGCAGTACATCTACGAGCAAGGTTTTAGATACTTCCGCATGGGTTACGCGCAATCCATGGCGTTCGTGTTGTTTCTGGTCATGCTGGTGTTCGCGTATCTACAGCTGCGTCTCATGATAGCCTCTGCGAAAGAGGAGTTGGTCTGAATGAAGTTCAAAAGGTATCTTTTGACCATCTTCGCAGTTGCATTGGCTCTGGTTTATCTGATCCCACTCATATGGATGACTCTCGCTTCTTTTCAGAGCGAAAAAGACATACTGGCCAGCAAATGGATACCAAGCCAGTGGTTCGCGGAAAACTACAGGATAATCTTGCAAAGGGCAAAGCTGGGGACCTGGTTCATGAACAGTTTGCTTTCGGCAACAGGAGCGACCGTGGGGATTCTTCTGGTCTGTGTTCCGGCCGCTTACGCGGTGAGTCGTATGGAATTTCCCGGAAGAAAAATTCTGTATCTTCTCTCACTCACGGGCTTCATGATACCCACCCAGGCCATCGCGATACCTCTGTATCTGGTGGTCAGAAAGCTTGGATTCGTGAACAACCTTCTGGGAATCATAATCCCCACATTGCCTTCTTCCATGGCCGTGTTCATACTCTCTCAGTTCATGAAGGGAATACCGGTGGACTACGAAGAAGCGGCGCGCCTGGACGGGGCCAGTGAACTGGATGTGATGCTGAAAGTGATTCTGCCCATGTCGCTTCCCGCCGTGGTGACGGTGACCGTTTTGCACTTCACGTGGATCTGGAACGACTTCTTCTGGCCCTTGATAGTCATGACTTCAGACAAGATGTACACGCTGCCAGTGGGCCTGGTCGCGCTGGCTTCTTCAGATGTGAACATACGTTACGGGCCCATAATGGCAGCAAACGTGTTGGCATCTTTACCGGTGATCATCGTTTATATCTTCATGCAGAGATATTTGACTCGCGGAGTTGTGCTGAGTCTCAGATGAGGAGGGATTGCATTGAGACTGAAATTGAACCAAGCTTGGCGCTTCTCTTTGGATGGAATTCACTTCACTGAGGTGAAACTGCCTCACGAGGTACTCTGGGAGGACGTGAAGGACAAGGTGAAACATGTGGTGTATGAAAAGAAGCTCGATCTGAGAGGATACGAGAATAAGAGGATCCTTCTTCATTTTCATGGTATCGACTATATCGCAAGCATCTTTGTGAATGAATCCGAAGTGTTTCACCACGAGGGCGGTTACGATGCCTTCAAAGTGGATATCACGAAGCAGTTGAGGTTCGACGGGAACGATGTCGTGAAAATCTTAGTTTCAGACGTTGATCTTTTCGAAAAACCCAACATCGTGGCGGGTAAACAGGATTGGTATGGAAACGCGTGTGGAATCGTTCAGCAGGTTGAACTCTGGATCGTCGACAAAGTTCATGTCGAGTCGATAAAGATTCTTCCCAGAAAGGATCTCAAAACCATAGATTGCGAGGTAAGCTTCTCGGACGGAGCGAGCCACGAGTTTGAAGTGTTTCTCATAGATCCGTTTGGAAACGAGGTTTTGCACCAGAAGATGGCACAGAACAGATTTGCTCTTCAGCTCGAAAACGCCCTGCTCTGGGATCTCTCACATCCTCACCTTTACGAGTTCGTCGTTGAATTCGGCAGTGAAAGAGTCAAAACCAGATTTGGATTCAGATACATCGAGGCGGAGGATGACAGAATTTTCCTGAACGGTGAGCCTGTCTACATCTTCGGTGCGCTCGATCAAAACTTCTATGTCGATACACACTACACGCTTCCAGATAGAGAAAGACTCCTTCACGAGATGCTCAAAGCCAAGGAGATGGGTTTGAATCTTCTAAGATGCCACGTGAAGATACCGGATGACGACTATCTCGCTGTGGCGGACGAACTGGGGATCCTGGTTTGGATTGATTTACCTCACGCGAGACAACTGGACGAGAAAGGCAAAGATTATCTGGAGAAGCTTCTAGAAAACGTTCTGGACCGGCATGCCAACCATCCATCCTTCGTGATGCTCAGTTTGATCAACGAAACCTGGGGGGTTGATCTTACCGAAGACGCCACAGAGGAAACGAAGGACTGGATCAGAAAGTTCTATGAAAAGGCTAAGGCTCTTGATCCAACGCGTCTGTACGTGGACAATTCAGCCTGTCCCTGGAACTACCACGTCGTATCGGACGTGGATGACTATCATTTCTACAACGCCTTTCCGTACCACAACGATCGGTGGAAAAAGCGGATCGAAGATTTCGCAACGGGCAACTACAGAACTTTCCTTGAACCATTGACCCGGAAACTTCCAAAGATCGTTTCGGAATTCGGGGTGTGGGGCCTTTCCGATCCAAAGGTCTGGATCGGGGAATGGTCTAAGTTTCCCATCACCGTGATGGGTAACAGCTTCGAGGGCTCTGAACCTGCAAGTGCAATCGAGAAAATGGTCGAATTTCACAACATAGACGATCTCATCTATCAGGCACAGCTCCATCAGTTCCTGGGTCTGAAATACCAGACGGAAGTGATGCGACTCTATCCTTCGATAAGTGGATACGTCATCACAGAATTCTCTGACGTAGCGTGGGAAGCCAACGGACTGCTGGACTACAACAGATTACCCAAGTCTTTCTATCATTTGATGAAAACGATAAACCAGCCGATTCTGTGCATCGTACCCAACCACAGATCGATACTGCTCGACGGGCAACGATACTCTGCAGAAGTGTACGTGGCGAACAGCACTTCGAAGAATTTCCGCGCAACAATCGTTGTGAGGACCGAAAGAAAGATCCTGAAGCGAACACAGGTGGAGATAGAATCTTGGTCTGCAAAGAAGATCACAGACCTACAAGCCCAGCTTGAACCGGATGCTCAAAACGTTTTTGTTGAGCTGTTCGAAGGAGAGAAACTGCTGAGCCGAAACTTCTATCCTGTCATGACACTCAGCCAAGGCGAGAAGGTTCTGGACATAGTCTGGGTGAACAGGGAGGCTTTCTCAGACGAAGAGCTGTTGTGCGTGAGAGAAGACGAGAAGATCCACGGCGTGCTGGATTTTTCCGGTGACTGGCTGAGTGCCATAACGATATTCAACACGAAAAGGCGTATCAACCTCGCAGCGGTGCTCTGGGATCTTGGAGATCTGGCAACGGGGGACCTGCTCGTTTCGAAGAACCCCGGCGCGATCAGCTCGAGAAATTCTTTGATCAGCAAGATCTTAGGCTGGGGCTACGCCGTTGCGTCGTTGCTGTACGTGAGAGAAGCTAAAGAAGGCAAGCAGATCTTTACAACACTGAAGGAGTGCGAGATTTCAAGGCATCTGATCGCAGAAATTCTCTGATTGTTTTGCTATATTATTAGCAGGTGATAAACGTGAGAAAGTACGTGACGATGAAAGACATCGCGGAAAAGGCTGGCGTTTCGGTGAACACTGTTTCGCGGGTTCTGAACAATAAACCGGACATAAGCAAACAGACGCGCGAGAAGATATTGAGGATTGCTAAGGAAATGGGTTACATAAAAAACATAACCGCTTCGGCCCTGCGCAACAATCAGACCAAGATTGTTGGAGTCATACTCGAAGACATCACGAACCTGTTCTTCGCCGAGGTCATGAAAGGTATCGAAGCCGCCGCGAGGAAACAGAACTATCAGTTGTTGCTCATGAACACTGGAACAGATCCGAAAAAACAGAGAGAAGCCATACAGACGCTTTTGGAACGCAGAGTTGAAGGTATACTGATCACGCCCACTGAAGACGGTCTGGGCGATCTCGAAAGACTTTCTCACATCAACGTTCCCGTGGTGATTGTTGGAAGACACATCGACAGCTTGCAGCTCGATGAGATTCACAGCGACGAGATCAAGGGAGGCTATCTGGCCACAAAGCATTTGCTGTCTAGGGGCAGAAAGAAGATCCTTCTGATAAACTCCGTACCAGAAAATTCCGCAGCCAAGATGAGAGAACAGGGCTACAGAAAAGCTCTCCGCGAAGCCGGTGTACACCTCCCGGAAGATTACATCATCGTGTCTTCCGAACCCAACATGGAAGCTGGCTACCATGCCGTTTTCAGGGCGATCGAGAAGAACTTGACCTTCGATGGCATATTCTGCTACAACGACATGTTCGCCTTCGGTGCGATGAGAGCGCTGGAAGAACTCGGCAAGAGAGTGCCGGAGGATGTGGCGGTGGTCGGATACGACGATGTCACCTTCGCCTCTTACTACAGACCAGCACTCACAACGGTCAGGATAAACAAGTTCGGTATGGGATTCGAGGCCTTCAAACTGCTCTTGCAAAGACTCAGTGGCAGGCGAAAGAAACCCAAACGTGTGGTCATGGACGTCGAACTGATCGTTAGAGAGTCGGCGTGACTCGTAGGAATCGAACGAGCATTTGGTTGATTGAAGTAACAGAGTGCAGGTCTAATTTACGCTTTCATCGCCGCTCGGTTTGGTCCGTGATCGTTTCACCGTTCCTGGATCTTATGCCTGATTCGATTCTTAGAGGATAAAGCCTTTGTCGCTTTTCCCACAGAGTTTGTCTATTGCGAGGACGCTTTCCTGGCCATTGCGAATGATCCGCACAAATAGGATAACTCGGGGGATAAAAGCGAGTTCTCACATATGCGCCTTTCATGTGTCAGTGGTTCATATCCCGCTCATTCCCTTGGCAGTCTTTAAGGCTACTTTACGTCCCTATTGACAGAAATAATCTCCAGGTTTATAATCCTTTTTGGAAACTATCTCCAAACAGGAGAGATATGAATGAGACAATTACCGAGCGGCGTTATAATAAGCTGTCAATTAGAACCTGGAGATCCCGTGCAGGATGTCTCGTTCATAGTGAACATGGCAAAATCTGCCAGTTTCGCTGGTGCGGTGGCAGTAAGAACCAACAACGCAGAGCATGTGAAAGCGATAAAGCAATCGGTCAACATTCCCGTGATCGGCCTTGTTAAGGACAGAAACTACGAAGCTTTCATAACACCAACCTTTGACCATGCAAAAAGCGTGATAGAAGCTGGAGCTGATCTCGTAGCGATAGATTGCACCAGAAGAGATAGACCTATCCCACTTGATCAGCTCTTTGAACAGATAAGATCAAAATTCCCTGAAGTCGGCATCATAGCGGATATAGCCGACGAAACAGACGCTAAGATGGTAGCCCCGTTGAAACCAGATTACCTAGCAACGACCTTGTCTGGTTATACCTCATACACGGAGAAATCCCCTTTACCCAACATAGCACTTGTTGGAAGACTCCATGCGAGATTTGAGATACCTGTCATAGCCGAAGGAGGCTATTCCACTTTTAAGCAGGTACAGCTTGCTTTGCAAATGGGTGCATATGCTGTTGTCATAGGCACCGCGATAACAAGGCCCTGGTTAGTAATCAAGAAGTTTGTAGATATCTTCAACCAATTCTATGAAAGGGAGGTATGAAGGATGAAGAGGTTGTTTCTTGTCTTGGCGCTAACAATCACAGTTTTAGCCTTTTCAGTTGTCAAAATAGCCATGGTTTATTGGCCTGGACCAGAAAGTGAAGCAATGCAAAAGGTTGTGGACTACTGGAACTCCGGAAGGGGAAAACAGCTCGGCATCGAGGTTGAAATCGTCAATTTCTCAAGAGAAGGCTTCTGGGAGAAGCAAGAAACGTTGCTTAATGCAAGGTCATCTTCGGTGGACATAGTTTTCGTCGCAACGTACATAATGGGCAGACTCGCACCGCATTTGGTTCCATTGGAAGGCTTTGACCTTAAGCCGGAAGTATTCATTGCTTCAGCCCTTGAAAGCATGTCTTACGAAGGATTTCTCTACGGTTTGCCGCTGGATGTCAGCAACCACTTCTTATATTACCGAAAAGATCTGCTGGATAGGTTGCTCAACGACAGTGTTTGGAGAACCAGGTATGAGGATCTAAGTCAAAGATATCTAGGTAAGAAGCTATCCCCTAAGACACCCGAGGAATGGACATGGGAAGATTACAAGGCCATGGCAATCTTCTTTACAAAGAAGTACAATCCTGATTCTCCAACGGCCTACGGAAATGTTCTACAAATGAAGAATTTAGTCTACAACATCATGATCTGGAACGATGTACTTTGGTCCATGGGTGGGCGGTGGTTTGATGCGGAAGGAAAATTCAGTATAAACACGGAACCAGCCAAGAAAGCAGCTTCTTTGTTCAAAGAACTCTACGATATGGGAACAGTACCACCAGGGGTTACCACATACGAATTCGGCGAAGCGAACGAGGCCTTCAAGAGCGGTAATGTCTTCATGATGATGCAGTGGTCTGCCGCATACAATATATTGACTGACAGAACACAATCACCGCTGATTTATGACAAGGTTGGAATTGCTCCCATTCCCGGACCAAGACCATCTACTCACATTCACTGTCTCGGTGTTGCGCTTAGTAAGTATAGTAAGAAAAAAGACGCAGCTATCAAATTCTTATCCTTCTTAGCAACCGAGGAAGCAATGAAAATGTACGCTGAAAACGGTGGTATCCCGCCAGTTGAAACAATCCTAAAAGCAATGGGTGACAAGCGCCCGGAATTTCCAATCATAGCGGACCATGTGAAGAAATACGGTTATGTCGAAAGCACGCTGGCTCAAACCATGGCTATCCTTGAAATAATGTCAAATAAACTGACTGCTTATTGGACTGGGCAAATCCAGTTAGAAGCAGCATTGCAGGAGATACAGAAAGAATGTGAAGCTCTGCTCAGGTAAAATCATGCTTAAACCATACCCCCGCACGGAAGTGCGGGGGTTTCAAAGGAGTGAGTCATCATTGGTTCCAAGATGAGAAGGCATTTTTTCAATTCGTTTTTCTTATTACCCCTTATGGTTTTTGTGGTGCTTTTCTTTGCTTATCTGCTCTTTTCTTCTTTCTTCATAAGTCTCAGAGATGTGTACTTTGGCTTGATTGAAGATTCGACATTTATTGGCATCGGTAATTACGCAAGGTTAATGAAATCCAGGTCATTCTGGGATTCTATGAGGTTTAGCTTAACTTTCGGTTTGGTAACGACCTTCCTTGAGTTGGTTCTAGGTTTCGCCTTGGCCTATTTCTTTTACTCGAAGTTTCGTGGTATGAAGCTGTTGTTCACACTTCTTATAACTCCTATGTTCATAGCTCCCTCATTGTTCGGACTCATGAACAGGATCTTGTTCAACAATTTTATAGGAATCATTCCAGGCTACATGAAATTGTTCTTCAATGTAGACATCGATTTCTTCAGCCCCAAGAACGTGTTTTGGACACTCGTTGGGATAGATGTGTTGCAATGGACTTCCTTCGTGTTCTTAATCATCTATGCAGCTTTGCTGGGAGTACCGGTCCAGTTGATAGAAGCTTCAAGTATAGATGGCGCAGCAACCTTTCAGAAAATTTGGTACGTTGTCCTACCCTACATAAAACCCAGCATCATGATGGCTGCATTTTTGAGGTTTCTTGAATCTTTCAGAGTTTTTGACTCAGTCTATGTTCTAACTGGCGGAGGTCCAGGAAATCTAACGACGAGTATCAGTATCTTCATATACAGAACGGGATTCACCATGGGTGAACATGGTCTAGCAAGTGCCGCGGGCATGATACTGTTTCTGTCCATGTTGGTCCCAGTGTTGTTTGTCATCAGACTTGCAAGGAGGAGATGGTGAAGATCAGGCCAACAAGAACCGTTTTGGACTGGATGATCTTGATTTTGGTAATCCTGACGCTGAATCTACCACTGATCAACGTGGTGATGACCTCGTTGAAAGACAATGCCACTATTTCTCACTCACCGCCCGTTTTGCTTTTTGTTCCAACTTTAATGCACTACAAGGATGTTTTCACAAGCCCCACCTTTTTATTCTCGAGATTTCTTGTCAATAGTCTTTTCATAGCGTTGTTCTCCTCAGGAATTACTGTTTTAATATGTATCACAGCCGCATATGCGGTTGTACGGCTTGGGATAGGTTCGAGTCTGCTTGTTGCTTTCGTCACAAACCTAAGGGCCATACCCCTGGTGATATTCGCTCCTTCTGTATACGTTCTATTCAAGCAACTTGATCTCATAGATACGCGATTGGGCATAGTGTTGATACACATCCTTGTCAACGCTCCTATAGCTCTATCCCTGTTTATGAGCTTCATGCAAGACATCCCAAGGGAAATTGAAGAATCAGCACGCTTAGATGGCGCTAACAGCATTCAAATACTTCTTAAAATAATAATTCCTATGATTTCATCGCCGTCAGCAGCAATATTTATCTTAAGTTTCATATACTCTTGGAACGAATTTCTCTTCGCACTCATCTTGAGTGTTAAAAAATCCGTGACTCTTACTGTGGGAGCCAGCTTGTTTATAACAGCGTGGGGTGTTCAATGGGGAAGAATTGCGGCGGCCACTACTCTCGCGGTGATACCACCCTTCATTTTCGCCTTCTATGTTCAAAGGTATCTCGTTGAGGCGTTTTCGGGAGGTCTTAAGGAATAATGAGCATAATTGCAATCGATATTGGTGGCACGATGATCAAAGCTGGCCTTGTCAGAGACCAGGAGCTTGAACTCAGAACCCTTCTTCCTCTGAATAAACATGAACCTTTGCTGAGCCTTTGGAATATCATTGAAACGCTGATTCACAAGAATCAGAAAATCGAAGCGATAGGCATTGCAACGGCGGGAAGAGTTGATTCGCACAGGGGTGTTGTCCTATATGCGTCTTCAAATATTCCCAAATGGTCAGGTTTGCATCTTTCCAAAATTGTGAAGGATAGATACGCAGTACCGTGCTTCATTCTCAACGATGCTCGTGCAGCTGCTTTGGCTGAGGCTAGGCAAAGAGGAATTTCTGACCTTGTTCTTCTAACAGTTGGTACCGGTTTAGGCGGAGGTATTGTCCTAAACGACCAGTTGATCTTTGGAAACAGTTGGGAAGCGGGCGAAATCGGTCATACCATACTCAAGCCGAACGGTAGAAAGTGCAACTGCGGCAAAAAGGGATGTGCCGAAACGTACATTTCCATGAGAGTTTTGCACAAATATTCTCATGAGAAAGACAGAAGGAGGCTCATAGAAAGGTTTAAAGAGAAAGATCCAGACATAATCTCTGCTGTGGAAAGGATGTGCAAAGATCTGGCCATAGTCATTGACAAAATTTTCCTCACGATCGATCCACAACTCGTTGTAATCGGCGGAGGTTTCTGCGAGCTTGGCCCAGACGCACTCGAGATTCTCAGAGATCATGTAAAGATGTATTCTCAAAGATCATTGTACGATATTTCACAGATTGATTTTTCGATTCTTGGTAACAACGCTGGTATAATTGGTGCCGCCATGTATGCCAAAGAAAGACTGCTCGGGGGTTCATAAGATGATGGGTGATGTACGAACGATTATCAAGATAAATCAAAAGCAGTTCACTGAAAAGGAAAATAAACTTGCACAGTTCGTAATAGAGAATGCCGAGAGAATAATCGACATGAGTATAACGGAAATTGCTGACGAGATCGGTGTGGGCCAGGGAACTGTAGTGCGCTTCTGTCAAAAACTCGGTTTCCCTGGCTTTCATCCGTTTAAGATCGCACTTGCAAGAAGTTTAGGGCGTCAAGAAGAAAAAACAGACGATTCTGACATAGTATCTGTATTGAGGGAAAACCATATCAAAGCAATCGAAGAGACTTCTAAACTGTTGAAAATGAATCAGAAGATCGTGCTTCAGTGTGCGGAAAAGATATCGCAATGCAGGAGTCTTTACTTGCTCGGTGTGGGCGCTTCTGGTGTGACGGCGCTGGATGCGTATTACAAATTCATGCGAATAGGCGTGGACGTGAAATACATGCCGGACCCGCACCTTCTGGCTATGACTTTGTCAAAGTGTGACGAAAAGGACTGCGTTCTTGCGTTCTCTCAAAGCGGTTCGACTGCCATCGTCGTTGATATGGCTCAACTTGCAAAACAGAATGGCGCATGTGTGATCGCTATAACGGCTTACAACAGATCTCCACTTACTCGATATGCGGACTTCGTGTTGCTGACAGCCATAAGGGAAAATCCTTTTCAGAGCGGAGCCATAAGGTCAAAGATAGCACAGCTACACGTTTTAGAAGTGCTTTTTGAGCAAACCAAAATGCTCCTTTCAGACAAAGCAACAGTCAACATAGATCGTACAGCTCGTTCTGTAGAAAAATGGATATACTGAGTGGTTCAAAGACCTCGAAGAAGTACCCACACACGTCATATCATAACCTTGATCGTGCACGCCATTTTAAGCGCCGAGAAGATTCTGTACGTCGTGCCGCGCACCAGGAAGAAGATAGTTTTCAGAAGAAGCGTCGGCGAGTTTCCTGAGAAGGCACCGCCACGTTCATCTGTTCTTGGATACGGAGAGCGCCTCACTGCTACTTGAATAAAGAAACACAGCTATGAAAAGGAGAGCCAGTTGCTCGCCTTGTTTTTGCGAATCATTCGTACCAAGCGATTGCTTAGATCTGGAAGATCAACATTCTATGCCACGCAAGGGGGTACGTAAAGCTTGTTCAGCGCCTCTAGTTCGTGAGGAACAATAAAGTGAACCGGTCTCGTACCACTAAGATATATGTTAACATCCCCAATTCGACAAGCTTGTAACTTATTCTTGTTTTCTCCCAGAAGCTGACTCGTGATGTTCCACATGAACACACCCCAAAAGCTGATGTTCCGAAAGGATTAAGGTGATGTACAACGAATTGAAGTGAAAACTATACAACCCGATCAGGTTCGTCGCTTGTTCACAGCGTCCATGTCCAAGTCCCGTTTTTCAGTATAAACTCGCCATCAACTGAAACCGTTGGTTCCGTGAGAATCGCATCCACATGAATACCAGCTTTCGTAAGACCTCCTATCGTACTGTTGTCGCCGAATGCAATGTGCACAGTTCCGAAGGCTTTCTCATCTTCAAGAACGTTACCAATTACAGATGCATTAGGATTCGTTCCGAAACCGAGTTCGGCTATGTTAAAGGCCTCTCTTATTCCCACAGAGCTCAGCATATTTCGCAGTTTCTCTGCTTGCATTTCTCCTTTGATTCTTGCTGCGAAACCATTTTCAACAACAACTTCAATCGGGTGCTCCAGAACGCCTATGCCGGCTACGCTTGCATCTATAACCAAAAGACCATTTGCCGATCCTTCGACCGGTGCCACAAAAACCTCGCCAGCTGGTAGGTTTCCAAAAGATCCCTTCTCGTGTATCAATCCATCGTCACTTATAACCGTTCTTCCTTCTATCGACAGAGTTAGATCCGTTCCAAGGCTTGTTGTAATCCTAACAGTTTTTTTCCCCTCGAGCATTTTCTTCAACTGATGATTGAAACTTCTGATTTTCTCATAGTCAGCTGATAGCGTTGTTAAAAACATGTCCATCGTGATGCCTGGCATTGTTGCGCCTCTAACGCCCTTTTCGGTTGCGCGCTTCCGAGCCTGCGTGTGGGAAAGGCTAAACTTGGTGGGAGCAACAAAAACGTCAACCAGAGTTAGTGCTTCCGCCACAGGTTCAGGTGGTTCCTCTCCGTGCCTTGTTCTTGGCTTCATGACGACAAGCATCGCTTCGGCACCTATGCGGAGGCCAGCATCCAAAAGATAGTTACCTATCTCACTCGTTTCAGTGTCGGTAACAATCAGGAAGCGCTCGTAGGCTTTCACGCCAAGACAAATCTTGGTGGTTATCTCGGCTGCAACATCAGGTGAGAGCATTTACAATCCCCCCATTCTCATCAACGGATTTCACTTTTGCAATGGTTGGTGCTCTCCTTCGTAACCAATCGAGCGCAGAACACTTCTGAACAGCTCGAAACCATCCTTCACGAACCACTTTTTATCAGCCTTGATGCCTATTATTGCGACTTCCATTCCCTCCTCCAGATCCGCATTCGTAAGAGGCTGACCATCTGTGGTGATCCAACAGATGAGATCTGGGACCATCACGACCGGCTTTCCTTTCTTCCAAGCAATCATATTCTCGTTTTTGTAGTCAACCACAGTTTCTCCCACGTATACTCTCCCATAATCAAATCCATTCTTGACTTCCTCAGTCTTTTTGACAACCGTTCCAACTTCAATTACCACACCGTCGACTACTTTTGCAACAACTTCTACTATGTTCTTCCCGGAATTTCTCGCATTTCTTATAGCCCTTCCAACTTTTTCAGCCAGTGACAAGGTGGATCCAACTGCCGCTGTTTTCAGCTGTCTTCCTTTCATTGCGTAGCAAGCTATACCGGCTTGCATGCCAAACTCTGTGGCAACAGTCCTGGCAATTCTCTCTCCTGTGGGTGTATCTTGGACATACAGTATGGCACTGTTGCCACTTCTGTCAGCTAGAACTATCGGTGAGGCGTTTATCCCGAATAACTCAAATGTTGTCATCTGCAGCTCCGGGACAGCCCTTCCTGCTCCATCAGCATCAACAACCATCCTACGTTTGACAGCGCCCGCTTGGAGAGGGGTAACAGAATTGAAAGCTCCTATTTCTACAGGCACTAGAAAATCAAATTTCCTTCCCGTAGCCTCCTCCAAACGTTCTAAGGCTACTATCTGTTCACCCATCCAACCTAGCTTGCGAAGAACAGCTGGGGAACCCATTCCTGCAACAGCACACACATCAGCATCATCCGGGACCTCGTCTAGCCCAACCAAGGTAACACTTTCAATTTGCTCGGCAAGCAGAGAACCTGTTATTGGAGAACCGCCCCCACCCGCTCCAAGAAATGTCGCCCCAACAATGATATCTCCAATTTCCTGCTGACGAATGATTCTCATACCCTCTCCCCCATCTAATCATCAAGAAGTCAATGGAACGTATCCACCTGAATAACCAACCGCATTCAAAATATGTGTCCAGCACTCAAGTCCGTAACTTGTTTCCTTCCACTTGTTGTGTGAGGGGAGCCCGTAGACTACCACTTCCTGACCTTCCTTGATATCCGCATTCGTTAGAGGCTGTAACAATTCCACATCAACCAAAGTTATGATATCCGGAACCATAGCCACGACGCGGCCATCAAGCCTAGCAAGGATATTTTCATTTTTGAAGTAGATCTCCATACTCGTTCCCGTGTAATCGCTAAGGCCCTCTAATATGGTCAAGCCAACGTCAAAGCTCTCTTTTGACACGGTCTTCAAAGCAGCTATCCGTCCAACAAAGAGTTCCTTAACTCCGAATTTTCCCAGTTCCGCCGATAGGGCTCCAACAGTTGAAAAACCCTTTTCGCGGAAAACACTCCCAATCCTTTCGCACAAGCTTATGGACCCAGGTACAAGGTAGGATATTATCTGCTCTCTACTGACGGCCCAAGTAGCGAATGCCGCACTCATACCCCATGTGGTCGTAATGGCGCGCGCAAATGATTCTGCGGAGCGATGATCAATGGGATTATGAAGAAAGAATACGCTAACATCTGCATTCGAATTTGCAAGCGCCAGAGGTGATACCGGTATCCGGTAGCAATTGTAAAGCGTTGTGAAAAGTTCAGGAACAGCTCTGCCATTGCCATCTGCATCTATCACCGGTAACCCCCTCTTGGCTGCCACATAGAAAGGCACCAGAGTATTAAAGCCGCCTAGTTCGCCAGCCATGAGGTAACAGATATCCTTACTCGTCAAAAAATGAAGGTTTCGAACTGCATCAAAAGCATAAACAGCCTCAACTCCGAATCCCCTTTCTTTAATGACCCGCGGAGCGCCGATACCTGCTACCATGACAGCATATCCATGATCCTTCATTTCGGTCGCATCTAGCAGAGTAATCTTCGCCCCTTCTGTTTCTCGCTCAATGCGGTCGATCAGATAAGCCCCAACTTCTGGCGACCCTCCACCACCCGCGCCCAAGAATGTCGATCCATACAAGATATTCCGCAGGCTCTCAGTATCGAGAAGCCGTGCCATTCATATCACTTCCTTCTCTCACTTCTTTCCAGTTCTTACAAATCATTTACCCATCGCGCGCGCCAAATCCACTAGCTCAGGGTGGACAACTTTTCCCTCTTCAAGTAATAACTCGCCATCGATCCACACTGTTGAGTTTAAGCAAATTCCGTCAGCATGTGAAACGGCTTCCCCTAGTTTACCTTTGAATGCCGGACCTTGGTATCCAAATCCCCACTCAGTTGAACCCCAAACACGTTCATCCTCTGTACACAGTCCACTTAACTTAGCTCCTGGATTGAATCCATAACAAACATGGGCTAAATAATACATTCTCGGGTCGTTGAGCTTTTCAAGCCATCTTCTCAGGAATTTAGCCTCTTCTTGACCTCTTATCTCGATAATTCTTCCCTCTTTTACAACCAGTTCTATCGGATGAGCAAGAACTCCAAGGTCCGCTTCTCCTCCACCAGAGAAAGAGCCATCGAATACGATGACACCATTTATGCTTTCCTCAAGGGGTGCCCAACCAATTTGTCCCAACAGAAAATGTGGACCAGGGGTATCAGCTCGCAGTTCATTTGTTACCGGCCTCTCTGGAACGTTTTCAAAAGATACGTCGGTTCCCGCGGGTGTTGTGATTCTCATCTTGCGAGCTTTCTTGGTTAACTCTACAACTTTATTCTGGAACTTTTCTTGAAGGTCGATCTCAATTCGAGCTATGCAACGTGTGATTCTTTCACGATCAAGGCCCCCAAGGAATAAGTATCTCGTGCGTCCAGTTGCCATCGCCTTAGTCCAAGCGGTGTTATAAAGTAGCCATTGATTGTTGAACTCAATCCATACATCTGAAGCAGGAATCGCGGCTTTGAGCGGCTCAGGTAACTGGTCGTCCGCTACCTTACCATACCCCCTTGGTGTGGAATGCCAAGCCACCATGACTTTCGCGCCAACCGCTTCAGCTGCTTTAGCAGTTTCTTCAGCTGGTTTAAAATCCATCGCTGAGTCCACTGTGATGAGTACCGATTCGCCTCTTTTGACCTTGCACAATTCCGTGACCACCAGGTACGCTGCCTTGGCGACTTCGAACTCAAGCATGCCTGCCATCAGATCCCCTCCCAATCCAATCGTTTTTGGATGAAGGCATACTGGCCGATGACTTTCTCAACATGTTCGAGGTAACTTGGATCCGCCCTGAAATAAAGCGTCACCGCTTCTTGAAGTTCCCTTCTGCACGATGCTATTAGTTCTGTTCCCTCGCAAGAGGTCCTCTCTAATGATTCACAAACCTTGACAGCAGCTTCTAACAGTCTCAGGTAGGCATAATTGGAAGGTTCATTCATGCTTATTCTGACTGAGGTTATGAGGAAACCCAACAATTCCGTTAGGTGATGTCGAAGAGATCCCTCCAGTGACCGTGAAAGATCCCGATCGAAGCCTTGCTCCTCTAGGTGTATGACCGACTCATCTTTGTGAGGTGTGGGTGGAATAGCTTTGTAATGTCCAACAGCAACCAGCAGAACAGGATTATGGGTCTCGGGGAGTTCAAGAAGTGCGCGAAGCAAATCTGGATCAAAAGATGTAACCGGACAAGTACCGACTCCAAGTTCGAAAGCGCGTAGCATCATGTTTTGACACGCCATACCGATGTCCAAGACAGCATTGATGCGCCACTCCTTTAGACCCAACTTCTTGAGTTTATCTTCATCGACACACGCAACAATTATGGCCTGCGGTGATCCAAGAATTCCAGGAGAGGCGCTCTTGATTGTTTTGATGGCTTTAGGACTCGTGTAACAGTAAAATTGCCACGGCTGCAAGTTACCAGCGGAAGGGGCATATATCCCGGCGAGCATGATCTCCTTTAGCGTTGATGCATCCACTGGTTCTTCTGTAAACTCACGGACACTTCTCCTTCCGAAGATGGCTTCTTTAACGTTCATGCTTGCTTCCCTCTTCTACTAGGATTCCTTTGTTTGAGTAAAGATGGCACTTGACCCATCTTCCTTCGCTAATTTGATAGTTCATTGGCTCCAGTTGCTTGCACAAATCCCACGCAAATGGACATCTGGTGTGGAAAGAGCAACCAGGGGGCACATTAACGGGACTTGGTATCTCACCAGTGGATGTAACCTTTTTCGGCTTTAGAGCCTCTTCGGCTTTTGTAACAACAGGGATCGATGACAGAAGCATCTGGGTGTACGGATGAGCTGGCTCGGCAAAGATGTCAACGGTTGGACCTTGTTCTACTATCTTTCCGAGATACATGATAGCTATTCTGTTTGAAATATTCCGGACAAGACTCAAATCGTGAGTTATAAAGAGGTACGTCAACCCCAGTTCTTCTTTCAATCTCAAGAGAGTTCGGATTATTTTGGCCTGTATAGATACATCCAAAGCGGAAGTCGGCTCATCCAAAACCACGAAAGAGGGACCGGATGCAAGTGCACGAGCTATAGCAATCAGCTGTTTTTCCCCCCCACCAATATCTCTTGGCAGTTTGTACAGATATTCCGGCGGGAGTTCAACCATGCTGAGGAAATGTACAACAGCTTCTTTGAGCTCTTCACCCCTAAGTTTCCTGTGAAGAACTACAGGCGAGCCAATAATCTGAGCGACAGTTTTAGATGGATTAAGTGAGGTTCCAGGGTCCTGAAAAACGATCTGAATTTCTTTCTTCAACTCCATGGGCCGTCTCCAATGAATCTTGCTGATATCTTGACCTCTGTAAAAGATCTTACCGGCCGTAGGTTCATACATACCCATCACAGTATACGCCGTGGTACTCTTTCCCGAACCTGACTCCCCAACAAGTGCGAACACGTCACCTTTATAAACTTCGAAATCTATACCATCGACGGCTTTGACGTAAACGCCCTTTTTTCCTGTTGCAAAATACTTCTTCAGCTTCTGCACTTCCAAGATGACTTTCACGGCTGCTCACCGCTCTTCCCCTTGAGTTCTTTTTCATAAAGGAAACAGGCAACCAAGTGTGAGTCACTAACCTTATGGAAAAAAGGCTTTTCAACAAAACACTTCTCAAAGGCATGGTCGCATCGCGGAGCAAACCTGCAGCCAGACGGGGGGTTAAGGTAATCCGGTATTCGACCCTTAATTCCCTCAGCCATCCCTTCTCCTGTCAGGCGTGGTAGGGAGGCTAAGAGGCCTTTCGTGTAGGGGTGAAGGGGTTGCTCGAAAATCTCTTTACTATCGGCGACTTCTACGATCGTGCCGGCATACATCACATAGATCCTGTCACATGTTTCACGTGCTACACCGAGCGAGTGTGTAACAAGTACAAGCGCTAATTTTTGTTCATCACTGAGGCGCTTTATTAACTTTAGAACTTGATCTTGAATGGTTACATCAAGGTTCGTTGTTGGTTCGTCTGCCAAGATTATACTTGGCCTAGCTGCAAGCGCCATACCGATACAAACACGCTGTCTCATTCCACCACTCAACTGGAACGGGAAGTTCGACAGGAGCCTTTCGGGATCAGGAAGGCGGGCCGATTGAAGCGCTTTTATGGCGAATTCTCTCGTGTTTTCGTTAATGTTGGCAGCATATTTGATCACTAGTTCAAGTTGTTCTCCAACGGTGAAGACGGGGTTCAAAGCAGCTGTTGGATCCTGAAAGACCATTGCGACTCCTTTCGGTAGTTTCTTTCTAACTCTGCCTTCTTTAACCTCCAAGACAGTATCATCGTTTGCACGGATCTTGCCCGCCACTACAATCGCGTTCCTAGCCAATATACCCATAACAGCCTTTAAGGTGGTTGTCTTTCCACAGCCAGTTTCTCCGACCAGTCCGATTTTTTCTCCTCTTCTCACCTCTAGGTCGATGCCATCCAAGACTTTCAAAATTCCTCTATAAACTTTGTAATGAACTTGAAGGTTCTCGATCCTTAGCGCTACATCAGAAACGTTCACGTGCCTATCACTCCCCAGAAGTTAGCATCTCTCTTATTCCGTCACCAAGCAGGTTAAAGGCCAGAATTATCACCACTATCATAAGTGCAGGGAACACTGATATCCACCAATACGTAGGCAGGTATTTTGCACCATCCGAGACCATCGTTCCAAGAGCAGGCGTTGGCGGCTGTTCGCCCAAACCTACAAAACTCAGTGAAGCACCTGTAAGAATAACCCATCCTACATCGAGCGTCATTTTCGTCAATATGGGCCCGAGATGATTGGGCAATATCTCCCCAAACATTATTTTGAACCTGTTCATACCCATAAGCTCAGCAGCCTTTACAAAGGGCTCATTCTTTACTGAGACAGTCATCCCATAGACGAGTCTCGCGTACCACGGCCACCAAGAAACACAAACAGCTATCATTGAATTCATAAGTGTGGGTCTAAGTAAGGCTGCTATTGCGAGAGCCAAAACCAAGGGTGGAACTGCTAAGAACACATCTGTGATTCGCATGATGACGGTGCTGAACCAGGTTCCCTCGAAATATCCCCCAATTAGACCCACAGTTGTACCAACTGGGACAACTATTAAAAGAACAACGAATGCCATTAACAAAGCTCCTCGAAATGCAAAGAAAACTCTGCTAAGTATGTCCCGACCCATCGCATCTGTCCCAAATGGGTGAGCAAGACTCGGTGGCTTGCAAGTGTTGGAAAAATCAACGAACGGACCGGCATGTTCCGGGTAAGGGGCGACCAACGGGGCAAACAAGGCAATAAAAACTATTGCTAGGGCTAATGCCAAACCAAGGACTGAAAGCTTGCTTCTTGAAAATCGGTACCAACCTCGCCTGATTCTTTCTCTGTAAGCCGAACCTGTTTTCATTCTTCTCTCTACAGAATTATTAAGCACTTCTGTTCCCTCCGAATCTAACTCTCGGATCGAGGTAAGCTATGATCACATCTATTATGACGTTTGCTACCGTATATGCGACACCAATTATCAAAACAACGCTGATTATCGCGAATAAATCCTTGTTAAGCATGGCTTCGACACCATACCTCGAAAATCCCGGGTACAGGAAAACTAATTCCACAAGAAACGCATTACCCAACAACGCGGCAATATCGAGGGCCATTATCGAAATAGGTGCTATAAGTGAGGGCTTCAACAAGAGCTTACGATAAATAAGCTTATCGGGTACGCCGTATGCCCTCGCCGCCAATATGTAGTCTTTGTCGGCGTTGTCCACCATGCTTGCTCTTGTCATCCTTGCGGCCTGTGCCGCTCCGCCCATCGCCAAAGCTAATGCTGGTAATATGATATGCCACAGTGCATCTAAGGCAACACGAAAGTTTCCCGTTATCAGGCCGTCAATGATATACATTCCTGTGATCCTGGGTGGAGGAGTTAGGTTCGGGCTGATTCTGCCAACGGTTGGAAAAATAGGGAGAAGATATGAGAAAACTAACGAAAACACAATTGCCCAAACAAAGGCAGGTGTAACAATTCCAACGTAGGAAACAATCCTAATGAGGCCATCAAGCCATGTACCAGCATATTTAGCAGAGAGTCTGCCTAAGTTGATCCCTATGCCGGCCATGAATAAGGCAGCGAGAGCTATGATCTCTAACGAAGCAGGTAGGTATTCTGCTATATCCCTTGTTATCGGACGCCTCGATCGCAGTGACTCTCCAAGATCTCCCCTTAACAGGTTTGATAACCAGAGGAAGTATCTCGTGACTAATGGTTTGTCTAAATTCATTTCTTTTCTCAGAGCTTCGACGGCCCACTCAGGTGCCCTGGGACCTAATGCCATTCGAGCAGGATCACCCGGCACAATATTGGAGATTACGAATATAAGTACAGATACTCCGAATAGAACACCTACAGAATAGATAATACGCTTCGCAAAATACTTCGCAAGTTGCATGACGTCTTTCACCACCACGTCTTGGAAATCTTGAAGCCCGGATGGGAAAACCTCCACCCGGGCTTTAAGCAACTGAATTACTTTCTCTTTTCCGGGAAGACTTTCATGTCATGAGCATACAACGTATAACCTAGTGGCAGGGCAACGTTTTTACCCTGTTTAACCCACTCTGCAACGGGCCAATAAACGTACGAAGCTTGGTATGCTCTCGTCTCTGCTCGATCGATGAGCCAAATTGTCGGACATATTTCGACCAACTTTCTCTGGATCTCATGATATTTCTTATACCTTTCCTGCGTATCGATGGTAGCCAACGCATCTTCGATCATGGCGTCAATTTCTGGATCAAGCAACCATTCGCATTGTTCCCAAGTACCGGCAGACTTAGAGTGATAGCGTGTTGTGAGCATACCTCCAGCTTCCATGTAGTGCGCGGCAACGAAAATGAGCGACAAGTGAGGCGTGGTTTCAATGTTCTGTGCGTCAGCAATCATTGAACCAAAAGGTTTCTTTGTTATCTCGACTTTTACGCCTAGTTTGGCGAAATTCGCTTGGAGCATAAGAGCGATTTTCTCTTCTTCTGGCACCTCCGCGCACCAGGATAGCGAGAGCGTGTATTTGTCAAGGTCCTTGTAGTACTTTGACTTCTTTAGCTCTTCACGTGCTTTATCCAGATTGAATTCCCAGGGTTGGATTGACGGATCATGTCCTGGCAGCGTCTGTGGCACTGGGCCACGTGCCACAAGTGAGCCTGGAAAGATTTTTTCCGCAACAGTCTTGTAATCAGTAGCATATGCCAAAGCTCTCCTAAAATGAACGTCATCCGTCGGGGGCTTTCTTGTATGTATCATGACATTGAGGTTAACGCCTCCGGGCACGAAGCGTACTACCTCGACACCGGGCATTTTCGCCATGGCTTCGTAGCTCTCCATCGGTTGTATTTCGTCTGTTATCTCGAGCTCCTTCTTTGCTACAAGAGTCCTGATAGTAACAGGATCTGCCGTCGCCATTTCCTTGAAATATTCTGGCGCGTTCGGTTCCCATCCGCCCCACCAATCATTGAATTTTCTCATTAACACATACTCTTCCATTTTGACCTCTTCCACCATATAGGGACCACTACCAGCATCATGTTCTAGCAACCACCTTCTACCGTAGTCGCCAAATTCACCATAGGGACCCGGCTGGATGTGTTTAAGCACCAAGTCTTTTTCCAAGATGTACAGCCTGACAAGGATGCTTAGGAAAGGTCCACAGGGTTTCTTCAACTTGAACTGAACCGTATAGCGATCGAGAGCCTTAACCTCCTCAATGAATGGTTCGAACAGGTATGCAAAACCTTCGCCGATGGTCAACAACCTCTTAGTTGAGAAGACAACGTCCTCGGCTGTTAACTCGTTGCCCGAATGAAACTTCACACCTTTTCTTAGATAGAAAGTCCATGTAAGACCATCGGGTGAAACTTCCCAGTGAGTGGCTAGATGTGGCCGGACACTACCGTCGGGATTTGGAAACACAAGACTGTCGTAGAGGTTAACTATGGCGATACAGTCAGAGAAGTCGCTACCCACAGCTGGATCAATATACGTTGGCCAGTCTTCAGTGGTACGAATAATGCTTGCAGATTGACCGGAACTCAGTGCAGCAAGGAAAACAAGGCTCAAAGCCACCAAGAACAGCTCCTTCCTCATACGTACCCCCCCTTTAGAGTTTCCTTAATTACCCCGCGTAACAAGTTCGAAAGGCGTATAGTCAAATTCAAAGCCAAAATGTCTGGGACCAAGTACTTGCAACCCTTTCTCGCAAAGAAACTCCTTGCGCGCCGGTACACCTATCACTGCCACCGTCATCCCTTTTTCAATGTCAGGATTGTACAATGGTTCACAGTCGGGATAGGTAACTACTATCAACATATCGGGGCTTGTCACATAGGGTTTGTTGTCAAACCAACTAACGTGATTTTCATTCTTGAACCATATCTTAAAGCTGTGTCCTCTAAAATTCGATGCTCCAGTCACTTCATGATAACCCCAGTAATAGCCGTCCCTGTCTTCCCAATGTTTACCCGTCACGGTTCCGACGAAGAGCAGTTTACCGTTAAGCTTGGAGACGAGCTTTTCGACAGGGGATCCACCTTTTTGTCTTTCGGTCCTAATGAGTCTTCCTACTTCCAAACACTCGGTCAAAGTGTTTCGAACCAGAATCGTCCTCATCTCTGAAGTGGGCATCAAGTAACCAGCCTGCCCGGCTATTCCGAAAGCTGCAGCAGATAAGTATTTTCCTATCCTCTCTGCCATAGCCGGGCTAATGGCCTTATCGATGTAGCATACGTTACCCCATTGATCAAAGGAGGCAATAGGGCAAGCATCCTTACCATGTAGATGAGGAGTAATCTGCACGATTTCCGGTATGGCTCTGCCCGTGAAATCTCCGTCAACCACAGTTAGGCCCAATTCTGATGCAGCTGTCACAGCCGCCGGAGTGTTTGCACCT
>LDZQ01000602.1_pt1 | contig 27325 bp, 30 predicted proteins | sample 615361 | NCBI WGS metagenome assembly LDZQ01 (sample SAMN03408297, study PRJNA278302) | terrestrial metagenome | isolation source: oil reservoir sample I2 | place: USA: Alaska, North Slope, Ivishak formation | collected 2013 | reverse complement strand
CTCATTGTCACGTTGTAGCCCGCCATCGCGCAGACTTCAGCAATTCCGTGTCCCATCAGCCCGGCACCGAGAACTGCAACGGTTTTTATTCTCTCCCTTACATCCATATTAATCACCTGCTTCACTCTCCGTGGCACATGTATTAAGTTTTTCCATTTTATTCGTTATCCTTGAACTTATGGTGTAAAAAAGTTCTAAATTTTTGCAAGAAAGTTCTTTACATTCTCCTCAACTTTGGAATAGTCATATGTGCATGTTACAACGTTGCCAACCGGAGTGCCCCTCAGCTTGAGGGGGTTGAAGGGGTTCCTTCCCCCGTAAACGACAAGAGTGTCGCAGCTGTATCTCACGCCAGAAATTTCCACACCCTCGACCCTCTCCTTCCCTATTACCTGAATATCGTTCGTGAGCTCGCTGATTTCCACGTCATAGCCAAGATCGCTTAGCTGAGATTCGGCGAGCTTAACTATCACGTCATCCTTGGCTGCAATCAGCACTTTTTCGCCTATTTTGTTGTTCTCGGAAATCTCTCTTAAGGCGTTTTCAAGCGTGTAAATACCTTCAATCTTCTTGCTCAAAACGTTCAGCTTGACGGGAGCGGTGTCAGTGGCTCCTGTGGCTAATATAACTCTTCTCGCTTCGTATCTCTTCAAACCGTTTCCTGAGTTGATAATAACAGGCTTAGATTTGATAACAGTCCCTATATCCACCGGGATGTCTTTTCTTATTTCCTCGATCTTTTCAATGTACTTTTCATACTTCGACCTGAACTCCTCCAGCTTGGAGAATACGACGATTTCTCCTCCGCTTTCTCTCATGTCAAATACGAGAGTCTTGAATCCCTTATCCATAAGGGCTTCGGCGCACATCAATCCCGCATAACCTGCACCGATTACCACGTAGTCTATTGCTACCATACCCTTTCACTTCCAGCAACTGCTTTCTACATATACTACGACATCTCTGCATTAAAACGATTATGTCTCTATGATAATTGACAGCACTCAGTATTCAACCGGTAAGGCGCTCTTTTTGAAGTAATTGTACAGGTCAAACCCCCACCTAATCGCAGTATCGTCGAAGCTCAGCAGTCCGCTTTCCGTGTTGTACTTTCCGTCTCGAAGAAAGAAGCCCATGCATAATGCCCTTTCTGTAACAATAACCGTCAGCCTGACGTCATCGTTTCTGTAAATTTTACCTCCATTAGCCAGATACTGCTTCAATTCTTCCTTGTACTCGCTTTTAAGCGTGTTCAAAGCTTTCAAAGGTATTATCACCTCAACATCGGCTTTTGCCGCTATCTCGGCGAACATCTTCGGGTGGGAGGGGAAGAAAACGGCCGAAGCCAACCTGACTATTTCGGATTCAGTGTATATGGAGGAGAACACCCTGTAGTGCTTGAGCACCTCATCCTTGTCACTCCTCAGTATTTCATAATCCCCAATCTCGTCAATCCTCAGCTTGAATTCGTCGGGAATGCCGCTGAAATCGTGAATCTCCCAGAACTCAGGATCTTTATCCAGCACCCTCACTATTCTTCTGAACTTCTCAAGGGCGAGGTGCACGAAGTAACCCTTATCCGTCAGAATGTATCGGGTGTTGTCTTTCTCAACCAGTCCCAGCTCACCGAGCTTTTTCAAATGTCTTGAAACTAAGGGAGGTGATATCCCCGTTAGCTCGCTAATTTCCTTGATAGATTTCGGAGAGATTGAAAGAATATTTAAAATCTCTTTCCTTTGCCCCGAACATGCGAGAGCTTCAAAGGTATCCATGCTGTCAAATTGGGTTGACTAAGTTTTAACCTTTTTCTTTTTTGTTTAACCATTAAAGTCAAAAATTTACCTTTCAAGTTAACAATTAACTGCAGAAGTTAAAAAATTACCTGAGATATTAAATTTTAATCAAAACAAATAAAAAAATTTTTTATATGCCACCATCAACTTCTCAACATGGAACCTGCAATCGGCATTTGCAACCTGGGAGGTACTGCCGAGTCGCGAGTGGTTTTTGAACCCGTGATTTTAACAAAGGAGGATATCGCCGAAATTTTCAGCGATAAGAAGTCTAAAAAGTTTTTGAGCCACATCAAGTTTGTGGATTTCGACAAGATGAAGGGGGAGCTCATACTTATAGACGACGGTGTTGTAGCGGTCTGCAGGCAGCGTCAGGAGAATAAGGTTTTTGTCCTCGTCAAGATTATCGGAAAAGAGGAGGACTTCCTGATGGCCTACGAGGTTGAGGATTCAAGTTACAGGATATACCTCGAAAGCAGCTGCTCCGAAATCAGCGTAAGCAAGTTCTGCAGAAATTCAGCCTGCTGGGCCGTTCCGGTTTACATCCTCTTCCCCTCCCTCTATCCGGAGCTTTGCGATAGGGAGGTCTGCAAGAAGTTTACAAACACATGAATTTAAAAAGCGAGTTTTCACTTTTGTTTTTATGCAGAAGAGAGTTACTGATGAGGATATCAAAGAGAGGCTCGACAAAATAGGTTTTAGAATTGCCGTGATGAGCGGTAAGGGTGGTGTGGGTAAATCAACCGTCACAGCTTTGCTGGCTGTGCATTACGCCAAGCAGGGAAAGAAGGTTGGAATTCTCGATGCCGACTTTCTTGGCCCGAGCATTCCCCACCTCTTTGGTCTTGAGAAGGGAAAGGTAGCCGTGAGCGACGAGGGCCTTGAGCCAGTTCTGACGCAAAGGCTTGGGATAAAGGTAATGTCCATCCAGTTCCTTCTGCCCAAGCGGGAAACGCCGGTAATCTGGAGAGGGCCCTTGATTGCTGGTATGATCAGGGAGTTCCTCGGCAGAGTTGCCTGGGGGGAGCTTGACTATTTGCTGATTGACCTTCCGCCGGGAACGGGAGATGCGCCTCTCACAGTAATGCAGGATGCGAAGCCAAACGGGGCGGTTATAGTCTCAACTCCTCAGGAGCTGACCGCAGCGGTGGTTGAAAAGGCGATAACGATGGCTGAGCAGACGAAAACGGCTGTGCTGGGGATTGTGGAGAACATGGCCTACTTCGAGTGTCCCAACTGCGGCGAGAGGACGTACCTCTTTGGAGAAGGTAAAGCATCGGAACTGACCAGAAAGTATAAAATAGAGTTCATTACCGAAATTCCAATCGACTCTGATTTGCTGAAGCTCTCTGATTTGGGCAGAGTGGAGGAATACGAACCGGACTGGTTCGAGTTCTTCCCCTACTGAACTTTTTTGATTTCCCTGATTTTGAGCAAGGCCGAGAACCTGTAACCCCCAAGAATTTCCTTTACAGCAGGCAACTCGTCGTTTATCCCACCGTAAAGCTTCAGCTCTGCGTTTCCTCTCTCGATTTTCGCGTAGCTAACCTCAGGAACTATCTCCACGAACTCCTTTACACCCATAGGTTCGGCAAACCTGTAGAGCATCCAGCTTCCAAAGCCGTCAAGCGGATTGGACTCGACCTCCTCCATCGGCTCAACCACCATCTTTGCAAGGCCGTAACCGCCCCTCATCGCAACTCCCCCGAATTTTTTCTGCTCAAGCAGAGGATGCTCCCTTGTAATGTCAATGACAGCAAGCTTTTTTGGAAATCCGGCAACAAAGCCTCTCAGCAGTGAGACATCGTTGTCAACGTACATAAAGGGGCAGTAGGCGAGGACTCTCCCGCCATATTTCACCTTCAGGAATATGGCAAGCTCTCTGTACTGAACCAGTCCCGGAGCTTCGTAGTTGAGCTCGGGAAAGTTCGGACTTTGCGAGATGATTTCGGCAAAGTAAACATACCCCTCCCCCTCACTTTCCATGTTTTCCGGCAGCAACTCCTCAAAGCCGCTAAGCATCGCATGGACGGATATGGCCTCCATACCGTAGCTCCACGGCCCAGCAGGCACGAGAGCCGACCTTCCGGATTTCGAGTAGGGTGTTGTCCACGCCATGCTCACAATTTTCTGAAAGTATTATTAACTTTGGCCACACCTACCATCATGGAAGAATGCCTTAAGATGATATACACCAGGAGGAGCATCAGAGTTTACTCAGACAGGCAGATAAGCGATGAAGATATTGAGAAAATCCTCAAGGCCGCGATGCTCGCGCCCTCTGCGGGAAACGAGCAGCCCTGGCACTTCATAGTAGTGAGAGACAGGGAGATGCTGAAGAAAATGAGCGAAGCTTTCACCTTCGGTCAGATGCTGCCCAACGCCAGTGCGGCAATAGTGGTTTGCGCTGACCCGAAGCTTTCAAAGTACCCCTACGATATGTGGGTTCAGGACTGCAGTGCGGCAACGGAGAACATTCTGCTGGCAGCAAGGTGCCTTGGCATAGGCTCCGTATGGCTTGGAGTTTATCCGAGAGAGGAGAGAATGAAAGCTCTGAGGGAACTGCTCGGCATTCCGGAAAACATAGTGGTTTTCAGCGTCGTCTCCCTCGGCTACCCCAAAGATGAAAAGGACTTTTACGAGGCCGATGACAGGTTCAATCCAGACAGAATTCATCGAGAGAAGTGGTGAGGTGCTTCTCCACCATAATTTTTTCGAAGTGCAGGTAAATCTCTCTTGGCTCAGGTATTTTCCGGTAAATTATTCCTTTTCCGACCGGATCAACACCTAACCTCACGAGTTCTCTAATGGCCTTATCCCTCTCAAAAATTTTTTTGAGGTATTCCCGCATCGCACCGATTATTTCCTCCTTGCCGTAAACGGGCCTTCCGTGGGAGGGGATCGCGATCTCTATATCTCTTCTTTCGACTTCCCTCATCATCTTCTTTACAGACCTAACGAAATCGTCAACATCGCAATCCAAGCAGCCGTACCACGGTCCAAAGCTCGTGAGGTCTATATCACCCAGAAATACCGCTTCGTTGTTGATAACAAAGCAGCAGTGGCCTGCTGAGTGCCCGGGAGTGTGTATCACTTCAACGCTTACCCCCTCAAATTCCAGCTGCTCCCCATCCTCAAAAACATCATCAACCTGTCCGAATTCGAAGTTTATGAAAAGTCTGACCGAATCACCGATACCGTACCTTCTCCTGAACTCCTCGTAGCTTTCAATCGCCTCTGCGTCGAGAGGGTGTGCGAGAACCTTTCGCCCTATGCTGTTCATCGCTATGTGGTCCTCATGCCAGTGTGTGTTGAGGACGCAATCAACCCTGAGCGGAGCAAGAGCTTCTCCGGAGCCTGTGTCAATAATGCAGCTTTTTCCAATCAGCAAACTGTGGCTGAAGGGATACTTGCCAGAGTTTGGGGCTTCGATGATTCTGTACATGGGTCGAGTAGAACAACCTTAATTAATCCTTTTTCTCAAGCCCTTGCGATGATTGCAATAGTCAACTATGGTGTGGGCAACTTAAAGAGCATTTCAAAGGCGCTGGAGACTGTGGGGGCGAAAGTGTCTGTTACCAGCGACCCGGAAAAAATAAAGTGTGCATCGGGAGTTGTTTTTCCGGGCGTTGGTGCGTTTAAGTCAGCAATCGAAAAGTTAAATCTAATCAGGGACGTTATCGACTCTCTTGAAGTCCCAATACTCGGTATTTGTCTTGGAATGCAGCTTTTCGCCACAGAAAGCACGGAAGGTGGTGTTTACAGGGGGTTGGATTACATTCCGGGGAGAGTTGTAAGGTTCCCTCCCAGCGTTGGAAAGGTGCCGCACATGGGCTGGAACACTTTAAAGATAACGAGAGAAGCAGAAATTCTGGACGGTGTTGAGAGCGGCGAGTTCGTCTACTTCGTGCACTCCTACTACATGCAAACCGACGATGAGTTTGTAATCTCCAAAACTGACTACGGAATTGACTTTCCGTCAGGAGTTGAGAGGGAAAATTACATCGGCTTTCAGTTCCATCCCGAGAAGAGCGGAAAGGTAGGGCTGAGAATTCTGGAGAACTTCGTGAACATCGTTAAGAGGTAGGCGGAAAGTCTTCGTTGACTCTGTAAACCGTACCCTTCGCGAGGGCTATTAGCTTATTTGCTGAATTTTTGACCTCCATCAAGTACGTTGCAGTTTTGTTTCCGAGGTTCACCTCCTTAGCCTCAGCAACGAGCTTCTCACCTTCATAGGCAGCTTTCATGTATGTTATGCTGACTTCAATGGCAAGAGCGAGCTTTCCATGGCTGTTGCTTGCCAGTGCAAATGCCAGGTCGGCGAGGGAGAAAATAATGCCCCCGTGGCAGACGTTGGCAGCGTTCAGATGCTCCTTTTTTACGACCATTTCAACCTTCGCGTACCCCTCTTTCATCTCCAGAATCCTCGCATCGAGAAGCTCGAAGAGTTTGTCGTTTTTGTACATGTAATCTTTAACCCGTTCCACCATCTGCGACTTTTTAGCAGTGGAGCAAAAAAACTTAGTGACGGAACACCTCATTATGATGATTACTATTGTAATAATATAAAAATGAAAAGATTTAAATAGTCAGAGGTCTAGATTAGAATATGAAAGCGGTGGTTGAAGTAAAGGATGTGGTAATGCTTTCAGTTGTTGCGCTTGGGCTACTTGCGCTTCAACTGGGCATTCTCGGCTGAAGAAGAAATCGCTTGTTAAATAATGTACTGTTTTGTTTGTTACTTTTTGTTACCTATGGCTAAAACAAAAGGTTTATTGAACCTCTCAATGATCAGAGCTAATGAAAGATGAGCAGCGGGAAAATTTAATGATGTCGCTACAGAGCCTCTCAATCTCCGGTTCCGTTGTTATGACATTCGCAATTGCCCTCATCGTGTTGAAAGCCTCCGGTTTTAGCTTGCTGCACTCCGCGACAATTGCTGCAGCCTTATCGATTGCCGTTTTAATCCTGAGGATGAGAAACGGTTAATTTCCGTTGTCTCCTCCAACTCTTCTCAAATACTTTTCCAGCGATTCCTTGATGACTTCCTCTATCTTGTCCAAGTCCTTGGCGGCACTTTCCATCATTTCTTTAATGGCGCTTGCAACATCCTCGATCACGAGGGAGCAATCCATTCGTTGCATTTCGATCTCTATTGAGTTCTCCCTGAAGTTGACAATGACATCCCCAAACTCCCTTTCAAGCATTTTCTGAATTGCAGAGAGGCTCACGGGAGCACCCTTGAAAACAAGAATGTCATCTCTTCCGTACCCTCCAACTGAGAACTCTGGATGCTCGGGGAAGAGCCTTATCTTGCAGAACCCCTCCTCTGACTCCACCTTGAGGCTGAACATCCGGTCACCCTACCATATCTACAGCTTTTTTGAGAATCTCCTCGACTTCTCTGTATTTTTCCGCAGCCTCCTTAAGCTTTTTGGCAATCTCCGGATGAGTGCTTTCTATCTTGCTTGCGACCTCCTCAAACCTCTCTCTGTGCTCCTTGGTATGCTCAACCCAGTGCCGTAGAAGGTGGGGGAGTTTTTCCATAGACATAGTTTTCGGGGAGCTTTAAAATTCTTCCTAATGAAATTTAAATAGCAGAAATTGCCTACATGCTATGATGAACGAGAAGCTGCTCAGCGAGCTCAAGGGATACCAGATTGTTGGTAAGCACTCAGCCGTCAAAACGTGCCTCTGGCTTAAAAAATCGCTGAAAGATGAGGGAGTGTGCTACAAGCAGAAGTTTTACGGAATCAACAGTCACCGCTGTCTTCAGATGACTCCAGCCTTGATGTGCAACCAGAACTGCCTCTACTGCTGGAGACCGCTTGAGCTTCTCAAAGGCTTCAGGGGATGGGACGAGCCGGAGTTCATTGTCGAGGAAAGCATTAGGGCTCAACACCGCCTGCTCAGCGGATTTCACGGAACCGAGGGTGTTAACAGGAAAAAGCTTGAGGAAGCTTACGAGCCCAACCAGGTTGCCATAAGTCTTATCGGAGAGCCAACTCTCTACCCCATGCTGCCGGAGCTTATTGAGGAGTACAAAAAGAGGGGGTTCACGACCTTCCTGGTTACGAACGGGACGAATCCCGATATGCTGGAGAAGGTGAAGCCAACTCAGCTCTATCTAAGCCTCACGGCCTTTGATGAGGATAGCCATCTCGTCCTCAACCGTCCCGGAAAGTCGAACTGGGAAAGGGTACTGAGGAGTCTAGAGGTCATGAGGGACAGCGGCAGCAGAACCGTAATCAGGCTCACTCTTATCAGGGGCTACAACATGGACGAGGAAGCGATCAGAAAGTATTCCGAGCTTATAGAGATAGCCGAGCCCGACTTCATCGAGGCGAAGGCTTACATGTATCTCGGCTACTCCAGATTGAGGCTGAGGTGGGAGAACATGCCAGAGCATGCGGACATCGTTGAGTTCTCCAGAAAACTTGCCGATAGCACTGGCTATGAGGTGAAAAGGGAGTCCGAGCCGAGCAGAGTTGTGCTGCTGGAGAGGGTAAAATGAGGCTCGAGGAATGCAGAAAGAGGCTTGAGGAGCTTGAGGCTGCGAGGGAGGAGCTGCTGAAGGTTTTGAGGGAGATGAGAATTCACTCAACCAAGTCGATTGCCCTTATTCACGCCGGAAAGGTTGAGGAGGCAGAGCAGGAACTCAAGAAGGCCATCGAGTTGCTTGAGAAGGTGAACGCGTATCGCGAGTATCCGGAGATTTACTTCTACCTGTGCAATGACGCGATGCAGGAGCTTGTTGAAGCAATAGCTTTCAAAAACGCCATATCTGGGGAGTTCACCTTCGAAATTGACCTTGAGGTAACGCCCGCAGCATTTCTGAACGGATTCGCGGATGCAGTTGGGGAGTTGAGGAGATACGCGCTTACAAAGCTGATTGAAGGCGACTTTAAATCAGCAGAAAGGATGCTTGAAGTGATGGAAAAAATATACGAGCGCCTGATGGAATTCACGACTTTTCCGGATAAACTCGTCTCGGGATTAAGGAAAAAACTTGATGTGGCAAGGGGAGGCATAGAAAGAACGAAATCGGATTATATCGCAGCGAAGGTAGCAAGGCTGAATGAGAGTCTGGGTGGGAATTGACGACACGGACAGCAGCAGAGGGATGTGCACTACCTATCTGGCAGTGCTTGCAATGGAGAGGGTAGAGAGGGAGCTGGGAAAGGTAATCGGATTTCCGAGACTCATAAGATTGAATCCGACAATTCCGTACAAAACTAGGGGCAATGGGGCTGTTAGCTTTCTCGTCGAGGTTGATGACGTTGGGGAGCTTGTTGATGTTGTGAATGAGGTTATAATCGAGCATGCAATGCTTGATGATGAGAAGACGAACCCCGGGGCCGTTTTTGTTGATGAGGAGCTTGCGGTCAAGCTTAAACCCTTTGCGGACAAAGCCATTAAAGACGTTTTGCAGATTGATGAGGCCCTCTTCGTCATCGGGAAGTACTTCATCCCCCATTTAAGGCACAAAAAGGGAAGGGGTCTCATCGGAGCCCTTGCCGCCGTTGGTGCGGAGCTTGAAGACTTTACGTTGGAGCTAATAGCCTACAGGTATCCAGAGAGATTCGGGACGGAAAGGGAGTACGACGAGGAGAGCTTTTTCGACATGGACTACGAGCTCTATCCCCAGACCTTCGACAACGTTGACTGGTGCAATGATGTTGTAGTCTGCATCCCTAACACACCCTGTCCGGTGCTTTACGGAATCAGGGGCGAGAGTGTCGAGGCTCTGTACAAGGCCATGGAGAGCGTAAAAACTGAGCCCGTGGATAGGAGAATGATTTTCGTTACTAACCACGCAACCGACATGCACCTTATTGGGGAGGAAGAAGTTCACAGGCTGGAAAACTACCGCTCCTACAGGTTGAGGGGGAGAGTTACTTTGGAGCCGTACGACATTGAGGGGGGGCACGTCTTTTTCGAGATTGACACGAAATTCGGCAGCGTTAAGTGCGCCGCCTTCGAGCCGACGAAGCAGTTCAGAAACGTGATAAGGCTGCTCAGAAAGGGGGATGTTGTTGAAGTTTACGGCTCGATGAAAAAAGACACGATAAACCTTGAAAAGATACAAATCGTTGAGCTCGCGGAAATTTGGGTTGAGAAGAATCCAATCTGTCCGAGCTGCGGGAGGAGAATGGAGTCCGCAGGAAGAGGGCAGGGATTCAGATGCAAAAAGTGCAGAACTAAGGCAGATGAAAAGCTAAGGGAAAAAGTGGAGAGGGAGCTTCAGCCAGGGTTTTATGAGGTTCCGCCGTCTGCCAGAAGGCACCTTTCCAAGCCGCTAATCAGAATGAACGTGGAAGGCAGGCACATTTTCAGATAACTTTTTAATAATGGAGAGTTGAGGAGTTTCGATGAGCGATGATGACCAGAGCGTCTTAAAGGCGTGGATAGCCTTTCTTCCAGTGAGCGCGGGACTTTTTATGGTTCTTCTTGACGTCAGCGTTCTGAACGTCGCCCTACCAAGGATAGCAGAGGACTTCGGGGCTAAGATGTCCGATTTGCAGTGGATCATGAACGCCTACACGCTGACAATGGTCGTATTGCTCGTTCTTGCTGGAAGAATCGGTGACATGGTGAGGAGGGACAGGTTTTTCATCTTGGGAATGGTTATCTTCGTTCTCGGTAGCTTTCTCTGCGCGCAGTCTTGGAACACTCAATCGATGATCGCCTTCAGAACTTTGCAGGCTATAGGGGGCACAATACTTAGTGGAAATGTCCTTGCAATAGCTGCCGAGCTTTTCCCGCCCGGTAGGAGAGGAGAGGTAATGGGTCTGAATGCAATTCTCACCGCATCCAGCTTCACGCTCGGCCCGATTATCGGCGGATGGCTTACAACTCACTTGAGCTGGCACTGGGTGTTTTACATCAACATACCAATCGGAATTGTGGCAATTGCTGCAGCATGGTTCACCCTCCCGCCGCTTGGTGGTAGGGAAAAAGTTCCAATTGACTGGGTTGGTGCTGTGCTTCTGTCAATCGGATTGGGAGCTTTGACCCTCGGCATCATAGAGGGTCAGAACTGGGGGTGGTGGGATGAAAAAACGCTCTCCTGCTTTATAATCGCCCTCCCATATCTGCTTGCCTTTTCACTGTGGGAGCTGAGGACTCCCTACCCAATGCTTGATTTGAGCCTATTTAAGATCAGGAACTTCTCAGTTGGTGTCGTAGCTACAGCAATACTTTTCTTTGGGGTTTCAGCGAGTTTGTTCGTTTTTCCGTACTTCCTGCAGGGCTTGAAGTTTTTGAGTGCAGAGGAGGCTGGCTACTGGCTTGTGGCAATCCCGATTATGAACACCTTCGTAGCCCCCGTTGCCGGAAGGCTCAGCGACAGGATGAACCCGAAATACCTGATGAGTCTGGGGCCTTTGTTTTTCGCAATCGGGCTTATTAATATCACGTCGATTGATGTCGATATCAAATACTGGGATTTCTTCGCCAAAATAGCCCCTATGGGCATAGGAATGGGTATGCTCATGTCTCCTTCTTTTAACGTCATTCTCTCATCGGTTCCTTTAGAGAAAGTGGGAATGGCCAACGGAACAGTAAGGTCGGTAAACACCCTCGGTCAGGCTATGGGCATTGCTGTTGGTGGAGTGCTTCTGACGACGAGAATGAGCGACTGGATTCCCGGCTATGCCAATCAGATTCCTGATCCGGGCACAATGAAAATACTCATTGAATACGCTAAATACAATCCCGCACCGCTGGTCGAAATGGTTGAGGGGTTCGTTGACAGCATGCATTTCGTTTTCAGCACGATGATAGTCTTTCCAATCCTGACCTCGCTGATTATAGCGCTGTTTCTGCATGGGGATGAGCATGTGAGAAGGGCGAGAGCGGCGAGAAAAGGCGTTGTTGCATAGCCTCATACATCGAAGCAAAAAACAAATATACTCAAAACTAAATTTACCCAGAGGGCCCGTAGCTTAGCCAGGTCAGAGCGCCCGGCTCATAACCGGGCGGTCGAGGGTTCGAATCCCTCCGGGCCCATCAGGAAAACCAGCTGTATTCTTTTTTCAAAACCGCCAGATACTGCCTGATTGCTGCCTCTCCGTCCACTGAGATTGCTCTCACATTGCACTAGGTTTTTGACATTTTAACAATTTTATATTCTTTTCTTTAATCTATACTGTCTTTGGTAAAACTAAATTTGCGTACTAAAACTCAATTATTATGAAACTCCCCATCACATCCGGAGAAAAGATAGTCAAACTCTTAACTAAAGCCGGTGCCCTGAACTGGACATCGCCAGTCAGGGAGAAAGCGTTGAAGAGGCCATAAACAACCTCAGAGAGCCACTGAGCTATATCTTGAGGATGAGGACGCAGAAATCGGCTCCGAGCAAATTTTGCTCTCAACAATCGAAATTCGAAGGCCAGAATTTAGGCCAAGCTCAAAAACAAATCCCTTCTTTCCAGAACCCTTCTTTCAACATCTTCTCTGCTTTTTCCCGCTGCAAGAATCGAAACGAGAGGGTCATTTTTCCCGTACCTTTCCCCTTTCCCAGGCACGTCAGCGTAAAAGGGATTTCCCGCAAGATTCTCCTTTATTTCAACATCCCTCGGAGAGAAAAGGATGGCTCTCAGGGCATACCTGCGAGGTCTCACCCTTTCAGGCAGCCTTCCGTCGAAAGCTTCAGCATGCATTTTGAAGAGGTTAACGTCGCAGCTCCACTCCACGCTGTCCAGGGAGCCCTGAAACCTCGGGTTGATTTCGAGAATGTATGGCTTTTCAGCCAGAACAAAGTCCACCCCAACTGACCCAGCTAAGCCAAAAAGCTCAACAGCCTCAACTGCAAGCCTTTCAAGCTCTTTCCTGATTTCTTCTTCCACGATAAAGGGAGTCATGTTGCCAGAATACCTGAATCCAGAGGCGTTCATCTCCTTCCAGCCTGCGTAAATTAAATTGCACGCTAATGGTAAAGCTCTCTCGCCATTTGCTATAACTGAAACGCTGCAAGGCGTTCCGCTGACAAACCTCTGCTTCAGAAAGCCCTTCGGTACCTCCTCTCCCATCACTACCTCTTCTCCCCCTCCTCCGACGACCGGCTTGATTATGCCCCTCTCCCCTTCCCCAAGAAGCTCGGGAAAAGGTAAGCCAGCCTTTTCAAGCTCCCTGTAAAATTTCAGCTTGTTCGCTACCCTCTCAACCTTCCCGTAAGGATTGCAAAGCAATTCCCCTCTCACTCTGAGAGTTTCAAATCCAGAGCAAAGTACAACTTTCGCATCAATTTCCTCCGCTTTATCCTCTATTTTCTTAGCAATCTCTTTTTCTGGCAGAGAGTCGTCAACCCTTTCCACTTCCCTGCAGTAAATTCTCAAATCAGCATCCACAAACTTCGTTATGGCAAAAACCTCAAAACCGGCCTTTGATGCGGACTCTGCAACGTTCCTTACGTTGTTCCCCGCTACAAGCACCTTTTCAGGCATCTTCTTATAACATCCTCTTCCTCGCTGCGGTAAATCTCTTCCATGCTCCCCTCTCCAGCCACGTTAAGTCCCCTTACAACAACTGCTGGAATTCCGTCCCCGCCCTCCCCCATAAGCAGGTTGGCAAAGGCAGCTATCTCGTCCGCGACACACTCTACCGTAACCTCAAGCTCCCTTCCGTAAAGGTCTTTCCGCCCTATCCAGTCTTTCATGGCCTTCACACCAGAGATGCCGATGGCGAATCCAACCACTCCCCTCCTGAAGCACCTTCCGTTCGTGTCGGTGATTATAACCCCGACTCTCTTGCCCGTCAGCTCCAAAATCCTTCTCCTGAGCTTCTCGGCGCTTCCATCGGGATCGAGTGGTGGTAGAAGAAGGCTCCCCTCCTCCACGTTCGATGCATCGATGCCTGCATTGACGCAAACGTTTCCAAATTTTGCCTTGACGAGCAAAAAGGGAAAATCGAGAAGAACTTCCTCGCTCTCCTCCAGCACGGCCTGGACAAACTCTGCCGGTTTCCCTATCCTGGCTGCTATCTCCTTCGCCCTTTCCGACGGATTGAATTCCTCTAATCTCCTGATTCTCCCCTCTGCCTTCGAAATAACTGTGGAGCAAACTACCAGCACATCTCCGTCCTCGAATCTAACCCTGCTTGAAATTAGCTCCGCCAGGTCGTCGCCCTCCTTAATCAGAGGCAGCCCTTCAACGGGAAAAACTTCAACCCTCATGCTCTGAAAGGAAGCGGAATATCACGTCCAGCATCTCTTCCCTGTCGAGAAGCTGCTGCACAGCACCCTGAGCAACATCCTTTCTTCCTCCACCGCTACCCTTTGCCACCCTGCCAATTTCCCTGAGTAGCTCCCTCGCATCGTACTTTTGCCCGCTGAAAGTGACAACGAAAACCTTGCCCTCTCCCTTCGCCATCAAGCAGCCCACAGCCCCCTTCTCAGCCAGCCTCTCCGCTAACTTCTGAAGCGCCTGCATGTCCGCATCGACAACTTCCGCGACAACCTTCATCGAATCGAACTCCTCAGCCCTCTCCATCAGAATGTCCGCCCACAGATCCGCTATAACAGACTTTAGCCTCTCAATCTCTTTCCTCTGATCCTTCCACTCCTCGAAGAACCTCTCCACAGTTTTCGGCAGCTTTGCTGGCTCCACTCTGAGAATTGAACTCGCCTCCCTCAGCAGCCTTTCCATCTCCTCAACGGCCTCAATTGCAGCTTCCCCGGCAGCAAACTCGAACCTAATCACTCCGTCCTGTATTGACTCCACCTTCAGGATTTTCAGCATCCCAATCTCCCCGGTGGAGCGGCAGTGGGTACCACCGCAGGCCTGGACATCGTCTCCAACCTGCACGACCCTTATCTTCCTGCCTGGCGGGACTCCTCCCTGATAAAGCCTGAAGCCAAATTTCCTCTCAGCCTCGATTCTGTCCATCCATTCCCATTTTATAGGCTTGTTCGCCAGAATTTCCCTGTTGGCGAGCATCTCAATCTCCTTTATTTCCTCCTCGCTCGGTCTGCGGAAGTGTGTGACGTCAAGCCTCGCCTTGCTGAACTCCTTCCTCGCTCCGGCCTGCCAGACGTGATTGCCCAGAACCTTCTGGAGAGAGTAGAGCAGGACGTGAGTAGCGGAGTGATGGCGCATGTGCCTCCATCTCACGTCTGAGTCTATAACGCCCTTAACCTTCGTCCCGACTTCAGGCTTCGCCCCCTTCACCACGTGGAGCACCACTCCGTCAGCTTCCAAGACGTCAACAACCTCAAATTTGCCTCCGTTAGCGATAAGATAACCCACGTCGTTGTCCTGCCCACCGCTCTCAGGGTAGAAGGCGCTCCTGTTGAGTATCACAAAGTCGCCCTCAACGCCTATGACTTCAGCCTCAAACTCCAGAAGAGTTGGGTCGTCGTAGTACAGCTTTTCAGTGGCGGGATACTCATTCTGAAGGGTTATCTTCTTTTCCTGAACCTTTTCGGCCTTTGAGTGCCTCTTTGCCAGCTCAGCGTAGATATCCTTTGGCATTTCAACCTCAGCACCCTTTTCAGCGGCAATGCCAACCGCAAGCTCAACGGGGATGCCGTGCGAGTCGTATAGCTCGATTAAATCATCCTTCTCAAGCTTCTTCTTCCTCTCAACGAGCCTTTCAACAAGTCGGGTTCCCTTTGAGACCGTCGTCCTGTACCTTTCCTTCTCAAGCTCTAGAATCTCCTGTACAGTTGATAAGGGCACATCGAACTCGAAGCCGAGTATTTTCTTGTGCATTTCAACCAAGTCGTACAAATCAAGACCGAGCTCAAGCTCCTCGGCGAGCCTGAGACTTCTCCTTATCATGAGCCTCGCCAGATAACCGGCACCTGCGTTTGAAGGAACCAGCCCGTCACCGAGCATGAAGAGAATGCACCTCGTGTGGTCGGCGAGAGAATAGACCTTCTCGAGAGGGACAACGATGCCCTCAAGCTCCTCAACGCTAACTCCTACGGTGTCAGCAACGCTTTTTCTGAGCTGATTTAACCTCTCCCCCCTCAGCTCTCCCATTATTCCCGCAAGCTTTGAGCTTTCAGCCACGATTCTTCTTACCCTCTCATCCTCCCTGTTGAAGCTAACGTTGCTGTTGTCGATAATTGTGTCAACAACCTCGGGGAAGATTGCGTCGTAAACTGTTGGCGTGCCTTTGCTCGCCCACACGAACCTTTCAAGACCGTAGCCAGTATCAACGATGTAGTTGTCCATTTTTCTGTATCTCGCTCCCTTTATCTCTATATCTCCCTCAGGATGCTCCTCAAGGTTCATGAAAACCAGCGTGGCAACCTCAAGACCGCCGACTATGGCCTCAAGACAGGGGCCAGCATTACCCCCACCCGCCCACGGCTCCTCCTTGTAAACAATGTCTTCCTTCTTCACACCGAGCTCATTGAGGAGCTCAGTGCAGTAAGCAACGGTCTCGTTCTTCCAGTAGATTTCCTTTCCGGGATAGTTGAACGCATGATGAGCCATCATCTCGAAAAGCGTAAGATGCCTTCCCGTTCTGCCCACGCTGTCCAGGTCGTCAAGCCTGATGCAGGGCTGTGAGATTGTGAGGGGGTTAGCGGGTGGTGGAGCGACGCCTGAGGTTACGAAGGGCTGGAAATCGGCAATTGAGGCAATGGTGAGGTAGATGTCAGTCCTCCACCTTGCAACTACAGGATAGCGCTCAATTCTGCCATGTCCCCTCCTTTCAAAAAAGTTAAGGTAATACTCCCTCATCTCGTCAAGCTCGAAGGGCTTTTTGAATACAGGGTTACCGATAAAGCTGTAACTCTCACATGGAGGGTCACCGCAAATTTCTCTCTCTGGATCAGCTGTCCAGAAGTGCTTGCCGCACTTTGGGCACCTCTTCCTGACAAACCCGTTTTCGGTTAGAAACGTGATGTCCAGATACTCCTCGTCGAGAGTCATCGGATGCCTTCTGCATTGGATGTTTATATCTCTTGCCTTTGCTTATTTCGATGTTACCTAAACCGGACCTTCGCAGTCCTCTCTATTATTTTCAGCTTCCTCGACTCCCAGGGAGCAACGAAGGTTATGGCCTTACCCCTCTTTCCCTCTCTGCCGGTTCTTCCGGTTCTGTGGATATATGCTTCTGGATCCTGCGGGATAGAGTAGTTGACGACGTGGGTGAGGTCTTTCACGTCAATTCCCCTTGCGGCAACATCTGTTGCGACAAGAACTCTGGTGTATCCTTTTCTGAAATTTCTAAGGATGCTCTCTCTTTTATGCTGTGGAATGTCTCCGTTCAGCGCATCTGCCTTATATCCCCTCGCTCTAAGCCTTCTTCCAAGTTCTCTTGTCTCTTTTTTCGTCTGGCAGAAAACGATGCCGTAAAAGTTGTTCTCGTCGAGAATTCTGCAGAGATGCTCGAACCTCTTTTCCGGGTTAACCTTCAGACATCTGTGCTCGACGTTTTCGGGAGTGATTTTGCTGTGAACTCTCACAACCTCGTAATCTCTCATGTAACGCCTCGCCAGCCTCAAAACTTCAGGGGGCATGGTTGCGGAGAACATCAGAACACGCCTTTCCGCGCCTGCGTGTCTGAGGATCCTCTCAATGTCGTCAATGAAGCCCATGTCGAGCATCCTGTCCGCCTCGTCAAGCACGAAGAACCGAACTTTTTCGAGCGAAAGCGTTCTCCTCTCAAGGTGGTCGATAACTCTTCCCGGTGTGCCCACGACTATCTGCACGCCCTTCCTCAGCCTCTCAATTTGAGGGAATATGGGCTGCCCGCCGTAAACAGCGAGGACGTGAACCTTTTTGCCCCCTCTGAGCGACTCAATCTCGTCCTTTACCTGCAAAGCCAGCTCCCTTGTGGGCGTTATTACTATGGCCTGCACATCCTTGCTTCTTTCATCCACAAGGTCGAGAATTGGCAGGGCAAAGGCAGCTGTTTTCCCCGAGCCCGTCTGTGCCTGGCCGACCATATCCTTTTCACCTTCGAAAAACCTCGGTATGATTTCCCTCTGAATTTCCGTAGGCTTCTCAAAACCCTTTCTTCTAACTGCATTCAAACCGTTTTCTGAGATTCCCAAATCTTCAAATTCCACTTTATTCACCTCTTTCAACAGAGAACAGAACAGCAACGTTCCACTCTATCTCCCAACGCTTGGCTGAAGGGTATATAAGTCTTTGTTTGAATCCCTCAATCTTCGACTCTCTCCGAGATGCAAATTAAACTTCTAAACATGTCTGAACGCTAGAGTCTCGGCTCAAATCGGGCGAATCCACTCCTTAATTTTAACTTTACAAAACTTTCACCATGAAAAAGAGTTTTAACGCAGCAGCGATAGAATGAACTCCGCAATCCTTTCCACCTCATCTCTCCTGAACCATTTGTGCCCATCAACCCTCTCATCGCAAACCACGGCAAGAATTCTCCCCTGCCTGAAGTGCTCAACCTCCTCAGGCTTCTTAACCACAACAATTCTGTCCTTTCCCGCCTTGCTGAAACCCTCGGTAATGACGAGGTCGTAATCGCTCAGGTACCTTTCGTAAATCCAGTCAAGGTCGTTTCCCTCCTCCTCGCTTACTCTCCTGATGAAGGCGAGCTTTACTGGAGAGGCAATCACCACATCCGCACCGCTGTTGTAAATCTTCCACGAGTCCTTGCCCTCCTTGTCAATTTCGAAGTCGCCGTGCGCGTGCCTCTTCACTACGGCAACTCTCAACCCCCTCTCCCTTAGTATTGGCATCATTCTGGTAATCAGCGTGGTTTTCCCGCTGTCTGAAGTTCCGACAATGCTTAGAATCATAACCTCTGAAAACCCAGGAAGTTTTTTAACTTTTGTTTAATCTCAAAAGATTTAAACCTCTCCGCATGACGGGATTGTATGAAGGTTGTGCTGTCATATTCCGGTGGGCTTGATACGACGGTCTGCATCCCTCTGCTTAAAGAGAAGTACGGTTTTGATGAGGTTATCACGGTCACCGTTGACATAGGGCAGCCTGAAGCGGATATAAAGCAGGCAGAGGAGAGGGGAAAGAAGTATGCGGACAAGCACTACACAATCGATGCGAAAAAGGAGTTTGTTGATTCCCTCTTCATGCTGATCAAGGCTAACGGCAATTACGAAGGTTACGTTTTGGGAACGGCTTTGGCTAGGCCGCTGATAGCCGAAAAGGTTGTTGAAGTCGCCAAGAAGGAGGGGGCTGAGGCGGTTGCTCATGGATGCACGGGGAAGGGAAACGACCAGCTCAGATTCGAGAACATTTTCAGGCAGCACGGATTTAAGGTCATCGCCCCCGTGAGAGAGCTGAACCTCACGAGAGAGTGGGAAATCGAATACGCGAGGCAGCACGGCATTGAGGTGCCCGCAACAAAGGAGAAGCCGTACAGCATCGACGAGAATCTCTGGAGCAGGAGCGTTGAGGGAGGGAAGCTGGAAGATCCATCCTTCGAGCCGCCTGAGGACATCTACGAGTGGACAGCGAGCCCGGAAAAGGCTCCAGACAAGCCAGAGATCGTAAAGATAGATTTCGAGAAGGGAGTTCCTGTAGCGCTGAACGATGAGAGAATGGGCGGATTTGAGCTGATAAAAGCCCTTAACGAGATTGGCGGAAAGCACGGAGTGGGAAGAACGGACATGATTGAGGACAGGGTTCTCGGACTGAAGGCGAGGGAGAACTACGAGCATCCTGCAGCCACAATCCTTATAACAGCCCACAGGGACCTTGAAAACCTCGTCCTCAGCAGAAGGGAGCTGAAGTTCAAGAAGTTCGTTGAGGAGGAGTGGGCGGAGCTTGTTTACTATGGCCTGGTCAACGACCCGCTTTTCGACGCTCTGAACGCCTTCATAGACAAGACACAGGAGAGGGTGACGGGGTGGGTTAAAGTTAAGCTTTACAAGGGCTCCGCAGTTGTTGTGGCCAGAAACTCACCCTACGCCCTTTACTCGGAAGAGCTCGTCTCCTTCGACACGGAGTCCATTGACCAGCGCCTTGCTGAGGGATTTGCGGCATTCCACGGTCTGCAGGGCAGGCTGTTCAGGAGGCTGTTTCAATAATATTTTTAAATTTTTAAAATAACTTGGAACATGGAATTCATCATAATTTCTGTGGGCAACGAAATTTTGAGTGGTGATATAACCAACACAAACGCCGCTTACATGGCGAAGAAGCTCACCAGGGCAGGGCACAAAGTAAAGAAAATAATAACAATCCCCGACGACGTAAACATTATTGCGGAGGAGGTCAGAAAGGCATCTAAGGAGGCCGACTTCGTTTTGGTCACAGGGGGGCTGGGAGCCACGCACGACGATGTGACCGCAGAGGGGATTGCCAGGGCCTTCAACAGAAAGCTGGTGATAAGCAAGGAGGTTTACGAGTGGTTGAGCAAGCTCAGCAAAAACGAGGAGGCCGTAAGGAAAATTTCGTCTGTTCCCGAGGGGAGCGAGATTGTGTGGAACGACGTTGGGGCTGCGCCCGCATTCATAGTGGAGAACGTTGCGGTCATGCCGGGCGTGCCGGCTGAGATGGAGAACACATTCGAAAAAATTCTTGAGAGGTTCGAAAAGGGTGAGTATCACGAGGAGGTTGTGAAGGTTAACGGCTTTGAGGTTAAGATAGTTGATAAGCTCAATCAAGTAGTGAGAGATAACCCGGATGTTGAAATAGGCTCCTATCCGAAACCGGGATACGTTATGGTTAAGTTTTCTGGCCGCGATAAGGAGAAGGTGAAAAAAGCTGTAAAGCAGTTTGAGGAGCTGCTAAATGATAAGAGGTAAGGTTTTCTACAAAGGGGAGTTCGTTGAAGCGGGAATAGAGGTTGAGAACGGCAGGATAAAGAGAATTGGGAAGCTTGTAGAAGGCAAGGAAGTTAAAGGGGTTATCCTCCCCGCGGGCATAGACGTTCACGTCCATCTAAGAGATTTTGCGGAGAAGAGGAAGGAGACGATAGAAACCGGAACCCTCTCTGCCCTTCACGGTGGAATCTGCCTCGTGGTGGACCAGCCAAACACCAAGCCTCCTGTCGACGATGCGGAAACCTACTTTCGGAGGATGGGGAAGGCCGAAAAATCCGTGTATGTGGACTATGCCCTGAACCTTGCCCTCACAAACTCAAATCATGGGAAAATTGGGAGCATAATGAGAAAAATTTCGGAGAGGTACTTCGTCCCCGCTGTTGGGGAGGTCTTCATCCAGCACGACAGCGAGGACTTGCAGATTGACTACGAAACCCTCAGCAGCGTTTACAAAAGGTTTGAGGGTGTTGTTTTCACCATACATGCAGAGGACCCGGCATATGTTGCCAGGGGCTCACCCAATTTCGTTTTCAGAAGGAGGGAGGCTGAGGTGCTTGCCGTTGAGAGGCTCGTTGAGCTTGGCAAGTTCCACTTCTGCCACATCTCCACAAAGGACTCCGCCAAGGAAATACTGAACAGCAATTCAACGTACGAGGTGACGCCGCACCACATGCTTCTAAGCGTTGAGGACTACGGGAGGTTGGGGAACTTGGTAAACGTGAACCCTCCTCTGAGGGAGAGGGAGGACGTAGAGTGGCTCTTCAGAAACTTTCACCGCATCGACGTTTTGGCTTCCGACCATGCACCGCACACCTTGGAGGATAAAGAGGCGGGAGCTTCCGGATTTCCGGGAGTGGAGACGATGTATCCGCTTTTCGTGAACCTCGCCTCGAAGGGTTACATCTCCTTCAAAACCCTCGTCGAGAAAATTGCGTCGAATCCTGCAAGAATCTTCGGATTCAAAGGATACGGGGAGATTGAAGTCGGAAATTACGCAAACTTCGCGGTTTTTGACCTAAAAAAGGTTGATGAAATAAGGGCTGAAAGGCTGCACTCAAAGTGCGGCTGGACTCCCTTTGAGGGGTTTGAGGCTGTCTTTCCAGATAAAGTTTATTTGAGAGGTAAGGAATTGCTTGAGAACGAGATGAAAGCAGGAAATGTACTGAAAAAAAGAGTGTGAGAGAACCTGGAGTAATTTCAAAACTGCAAGAAAAGATTTTTTAACTTGTAAATTACAATTGTTATAATGATTAGGCCCAGATTGCTGATAGTCGATGATGACGACAGCATTAGGGAGATTGTAAAGATTATGCTCAAGGATTACGACATTATTGAAGCTTCGAACGGTGAGGAGGCTGTAAGGGCTTACAAGATGTTCAAGCCCGACCTCGTTCTCATGGACATTCAGATGCCAAAAATGGACGGTGTTGAGGCAACAAGGGAGATACTGAAGATTGACCCTCACGCCAAGATTGTGGGCTTGACGGCCTTCGCAAGGAGCAGGGGCAGGGAAATGCTTAAAATCGGAGCATTGGAGGTCGTGGAGAAGCCGTTCACAAGAAGAACTCTCAAAGAGCTGATAGAGAAGTACTCCGCGAAGGCCGTAGCGTAAAAAATAAAAAATTTACTTTTTGATGATTTCCAGTATCTCGCTCTCCTTTGGTATTTTGCCCTGAATAACTACTTTCCCGTCAACCCACACTGCTGGTGTCGCAACAACACCCAGCTCGATTGCCTCGTTCATATCCGTCACGTACTCAAGCTCCACGTCAAGCCCCTCTTTCTCAACGACTTTTTTCACCACATCGAAGGTTGCCTTGCACCTCGCACATCCCGGACCAACGACCTTTATCTTCACGCTATCACCTCCCCGTAAACAACTCCAGCTATGGTAGAGAGAGCGACGATTGTGATTATATACACAGCCGCTCTCTTCACACCAAAAAGCTTCCCAATTGCGAGCATGTTTGGCAGGCTCAGGCCTGGGCCTGCAAGCAGGAGTGCCAAAGCCGGCCCTTTCCCCATCCCGAGCTTCATGAGTGTATCGACGAAGGGAGCTTCCGTCATTGTGGCGAAGTAGCTTAGCGCACCTATTAAAGCAGCCAGAAAGCTCTGCCCGACACCCTCCCCACCGAGATAAACTTCCACGACGTCGGTGGCTTTCAGAATCTCCCCAACAACACCCACGATAAAAACTCCTACGAGCAGGAGGGGGATTATCTGCTTGACGAAAAACCACGTTTCGAGCATCCAGTATTTCAAATCCTCTTTACTAAAGCTCTTCAGCGCGTAAACTGTTGTGACCAGCATTAACACGCTGAAAACCTCAACCTTGAAAATGTAGGGCTTCCCAACACCCAGGTAGTTCGGCAGAAGCAATGTGGCTACAAGAAGGGCAAAAAGAACCAAAGCGTTGTTCTCGACCAACCTTCCAGCCTTCGGCATCGCCGAATCAGACTGTGATGCTATTTTCCTGTCGAAGACGTAGAAGAGTATCAGTCCCACAACAAAGGCGGTGGATATTGCAGCAACGATTCTTGCCAGGGCGAGTTCGAGGCCTAAAACCGCCCCTGTGTACGTTACAGCAAGAATGTTCGTTGCAGGAGCGACCCATAGTATTATCATTGCAGGAGCGGTGGCATTAGTTCGCTTGTAAATCCCAGAAGCGATTGGTATGACAGTGCAGGAGCACACTGCGAGAAAGAAAGAGGAAACTATCGCAAGGGGAAAAGATTTAAGCTTCGAAGTTGCAGCACCCAAGTAGTTGATTAAAACGGCCTTGTTCATCATCGACATGAGTGCACCGGCAATTAAAAAGGCCGGTACCAAACACGTCAGGACATGCAGAGCTATGTATTCCTCAAGGGCCTGAATTCCCGCCAGCAGCAGTGCATTGACGTCCATATGGTTTAAAATTTATAACTGAATTTAAGTTTTTGGTTTAAAATTTAAACTTTTTTCTTAGGTTTAAAAAATAAACCAAAAGTTTAATAAACGTTTAATTTAACAAAGTAGCATGGAAATCAAAGAAGTGTTGCCTTGCATTGCTGATCCGAAAAAACTCAGGGTGATAGGCAGAGTTGACGGCAATTTTCCGGCTGTAATGCCCTATCTTGCGAGGTTGATTCCCAACGCAAGCTACAACGAGAAGAGGGGATGGATTTCATTTAAGAAAGGGCAGAGGATAATCACGATACACGAGGACGGTTTTGTGGCGATGACGCAGATTAAGGACGAGGATGAGGCAAAAAGCATTCTGGGTGAGATAGAGCAAAAGGCTCAGGAAGCTTGGGAAAAAAGGAACAAAATAGACCTTTCAAAGCCTCTTGAGAAAACTGTGGTAAGCCCCTTCGATGTTTACAACTACCTGCCGAAGACCAACTGCAAGCGGTGCGGCGAGCAGACGTGCATGGCCTTTGCCGTAAAGCTGCTCAACGGAGAGGTTGATATCAAAGCCTGCAAACCTCTTTTCGAGGATAAAAAATATGAAGGGCTCAGGGAGACGCTCATAGGAATGCTTGTTGCTGCAGGTTACGATTTAGAGCTTTAACCCTCTTTGCAGTAATTTCCAGAGCCCCAACAATCATTGTAATGCAGCCTCATAAGTCGAAATACCTCCTCTCGTAACCGCAGTTGCCAGCACAGGAGGAGAAGATTCTCGACTGCAGTTTTAAATGCGTGGAGGTAAACTATTTGAGGGAGCTTGTGTTTAGAGTTGTAATTCACAGGAAAGTAACTCAAGAGCTGAAACCGTCTTAAAAAAGCCCATTTAAAGAGTTTTGGTGAAAATTTGGTGAACTTCTTGAAACGCTCAAAACGAATCCAATTCCTCGATGTTAAAAAGATTGAAGGCGAGGAGAACTTTATCGCATTGGGGATTTCAGAATGATTTACTTTCTTGATAAACCAACCAAAACAGTTCTAAAAGTTGAAAGAAGAGGAAAGCCTACACTAATCCGCCAAGGAGTGTTTTAGAGTTTCTATGAAAAGAGCGAGCTTTCCCTGCTCACAAACAGCGGGCCGGGAGGGATTTGAACCCCCGACTGCGGGATTAAGAGTCCCGCGCTCTGCCTGGCTAAGCTACCGGCCCTGCATGATTGCATCATGACTCCGGGTTTAAAGACTTAACGCTAATGCCCTCTACAACCCTCTCTGCTATGCCCCTCCCAATCAGCGATGCAACCTTTTCCCTGTGCCTCACAATGTCCTCAGCATTTCTGATCCCCGCGTTGTAAAGCTTTCTCGCCCTAACCCTCCCGATGTGCCTTATTCTCACCAGCTCAAGCAGCTCCTCCTTGACTCCATGCTTTATCCTCTCCGTAAGCCCGCTGACACTCGTGTTTCCCACCTCCTCCGCTATTCTGTTCATCGCATTGCTCAGCCATTCCGCAGTCTCAACTATCCTCCTCAAATCACCGGGAGCGATGCCGTACTTAGCGCATATTTCGTCCTCATCTTTTTCCTCAATCCAGTCCTTCAGGCAGAGAGCCGTCTTGACTTCAGACAAAAACCAGTCGTACTCAACAGAAAAATCGGATGGGTAGTAGCTTAGCTCCTTTCGAAGCCTGAAGGCTTCCTCCTCAACCCACGAGTCTGTCTTTCTAACAGTCAGCCTCTCCATGTCCGGAGTTCTGCAGATGAGGTGCAGGGCACCGATATCGGAGAGCTCCATCCTGCTGAGAACGTCGTGGAAAATGAAGCCCGTCAGCGGGTCGATGTAGAGCCTCGAAACAAGCGAGCCTAGCTTCGTTGGAGCAAGATGGTGATCCTCAACAACCATCCCCCAGTTCTCAAGCTGTCTGACAACTCTCTCAAGCTCGTAGCTGAGGGATATTTCGTTTTGCTTGAAGAAGAACGTGTCAGCGAAAAAGTCCTCGAGCTCTTCCAGAGTTTTTGCGTAGCCATCGCAGATTATGGACAGGCTGTGAAACCTAAGGTGAGTCTCAACTCCGAGCTTCGAGGTTATCCTCTCAGGCTCTCCAAAAATATACCTTTTCACAGCAATCTCTCTGTCCCTCTTCCCGACAATGATAATCGCCTCTCCTCTCTCATCCATTCCCGGCCTGCCGGCTCTCCCAGCCATCTGCTTGTATTCGGAAACCTTAATTCTCTTCGAGTATCCGTCGAATCGGTAAAGACTTCTCACTATCACCCTTCTGGCTGGAAGGTTGACGCCCGCTGCCAGAGTTGGAGTGGCAACGACAACCTTGATATTCCCCCTTCTGAAAGCATCCTCAACAACCCTTCTCTGCCCGTTCAGCAGGCCAGCATGGTGAAAGGCCGCCCCTTTCCTAACGCATTCTGCCAGTTTTCTGCTCATCTCACCCTCATTCTCCTCGAGTATCGCCTTCTCCAAGCCTTCATTTTCAACATACTTTGCCGTAATTGCTGAGAGCTTAACTGCCGTCTTCTCCGCCCCTCTCCTCGTTGATTCGAAAACAAGAACACCCCCATTCTCAGCAACGCACTCTTCAACGAGCTCTTCGAACTTTACCCTCCTTGAGGTCGAGAATGCACCGTCGAAGAGCTCCAGAGTGCCCTCGCAGAGCACTCCCTCCACCAGCGGCACAGGCCTCCAGTCGCTCACGTAGTAGTCTGCATCTAGCCACTCTGCAATCTCGGTGACATTTGGAGCCGTTGCGGAGAGCCCTATAACCCTCAGCGCCTTATTCATTCTTCTCATTTTAGTCACGAGAATTTCCAGGGTGGCTCCTCTCTTCTCGGAATCGAGTAGGTGTATTTCGTCAACGACAAGGCAGCTAACAGCTTTAATCCAGCTTGCTCTGTTTCTGATCAGAGAGTCAGCTTTCTCGCTTGTTGTTACTATAATGTCACAATCCCCAAGGTGCTCGTCCCTCGACTCGTAATCGCCTGTCGATATGCCTATCCTCAAACCAATCTTCTCCCACTTCTTGAAGCTTTCGTACTTCTCCCCCGCAAGAGCCCTCAGAGGAACAACGTAGAGACTCTTTCCACCTTTTATGGCCTCTCTGACCATCGCCATCTCGGCGAGGAGGGTTTTACCCGCCGCTGTGGGCATTGCGAGGAGCAGATTTTTGCCGGAAAAGACCTTCCCCACCGCCTCAGCCTGAGGCGGAAACAGCTCTTCTATACCCTCCTCCTTTAAAATGCCAACAGCATAACTTGAGATGCTTTCAGCAAGCTCCTCCACCTTCACCACTTCAAGTTTTCAACGGTGCATTAAAAATTGCTCCTCGTTAAACTCATGATATATAACTACAATTGTGTTCTATTTAAATCCTTTTTCAATTGTTTAACTTGGCAAAATTTAAATAATCACAAAAAGAGCCTGCATGAGGTGGTTAAAAATGCTCGCGGATTTCATCCTGACGGAAGACCAGAAGGCAATTAAGGAGGCAGCAAGAGAGTTCGCGGAGAAGGAGTTTCCAAATTACGTTGAAGAGTGCGACAGGGAGGAGAAGTTCCCCTTTGAGCTTTGGAAGAAGGCTGCCCAGCTCGGATTCATCGGAATGGCGATTCCAGAGCAGTACGGAGGGCAGGGCTTAGGAGTGCTGGACTCCTGCCTCGTTGTCGAGGAGTTCTGGAGGGTTGACGGCGGGCTTGGAATGATTCTCGCCACAACATTCGGCTCAGAGCAGATCATAGCCTTCGGCAACGAGGAGCAGAAGAAGAAGTACCTGCCACCGCTCGCAAAGGGAGAGAAAATCTGCGCCGCCTGCTACACAGAACCTCAGGCGGGGAGCGATGTTGCGGGAATTAAAACAAGGGCTGACAAGGATGGAGATGAGTACGTAATCAACGGAACGAAGATGTTCATCACAAACGG
>LDZQ01001459.1_pt1 | contig 27565 bp, 27 predicted proteins | sample 615361 | NCBI WGS metagenome assembly LDZQ01 (sample SAMN03408297, study PRJNA278302) | terrestrial metagenome | isolation source: oil reservoir sample I2 | place: USA: Alaska, North Slope, Ivishak formation | collected 2013 | reverse complement strand
AACTAAAAAGTTTATTCTTGGTTATTCCAATAAAATTTTAAGGAGGAAGGGAGTATGTGGAAAAAGGGTCTATTATTTTTAATTGGTCTGATTTTTTTCAGTCAAAGTGTCTTTGCCAGGACCATAACCTTTGCTGTAGATGCCACCTGGCCCCCCATGGAGTTTGTGGATGAAAATAAGGAAATTGTTGGTTATTCTATTGACTATATGAAGGCTGCTGCCAAAGAAGCAGGTTTTACCCCTGTATTTAAAAATACAGCCTGGGATGGTATCTTTGCTGGTCTTGCTGGTGGTAGCTATGATGCTATCTGCTCTTCTGTAAGTATTACTGAAGAAAGAAAAAAGGCAATGGATTTTAGTATTCCTTATTTCAAAGTTAATCAGGCCCTGGTGGTTCCTATTGATAGTACTGCTAAATCTTTAGAAGATTTAAAAGGTAAGAAGGTTGGGGCTCAAATTGGAACTACTGGTTATTTTTCTATTAAAAAAGTAGAAGGAGTAATTCCAAAATCTTATGATGAAATAGGTCTTGCTATGCAAGATTTGGTAAATGGACGTATTGATGGTGTGGTATGTGACGACCCTGTTGCAGCTAACTATGCTACCAGAGAAAAAGATTTTGCCTCTAAGTTGAAAATAGCTACTATCATCGAAGCCGGAGATGAGTATTATGGTATAGCTATAAAGAAAGGAAATAAAGAAGTATTAGATTTAATTAACAAAGGTATAAAAGCTGTGAAGGAAAAAGGTATTGAAGAACAATTAAAGAAAAAATGGTTTGGTAAATAAGACAATAATACCAGGGGTAGCGAACGCTACCCCTGGTAAATTTTTCTTAAGGACATAACAACATGGACAAAGAAAAAGAGCTTAAAATAGATGTAACAGATGGCGCTGCTATACCTACTAAAAAGGATAAAGGTCTTTTTACAGCCTGGTGGTGTACGCTAATAGGCGCTCTTGTTTTACTTTTTTATCTTATTACATTTTATGCTGATCCTTATTTAAGAATATTAAAATTTGTAAGTGATGGAATAGTTGTAACCTTTAAGGTTACTTTTGCTTCTATTTTCTTTTCTTTAATTGTAGGATTGATTACCGGACTAGGTAGAATTTCTAAAAATAGAGTAATAAATCTTATTGCTTCTGTTTATGTAGAAGTAATAAGAGGTATTCCTCTTTTAGTGCAATTGTTTTATATTTACTATGCCCTGGGTAGTTTTTTTACAGTTCCTCCTTTTGTAGCAGCCATTACAGCTATGACTGTCTGTTATGGTGCTTACATGGGAGAAGTTTTTAGAGCTGGGATAGAATCCATTGATCATGGTCAAACAGAAGCTGCCAGATCTTTAGGTTTTAATGGCAGGCAAACCATGTTTTATGTAATTATTCCTCAAGCTATGCGTACTATTTTGCCACCAGTTGGTAATGAATTTATTGCCTTATTAAAGGATACTTCTCTAGTCTCCATTTTAGCTGTAGGAGACTTGCTTAGAAGAGGAAGGGAGTTTGCTACTGAAACTTTTGCTTATTTTGAAACCTATACTATGGTAGCATTGATTTATCTGTTAATAACCTTAATTCTTTCTAAAATAGTAAGCATATCAGAAGAAAAGATGAGGCCCTATGAAAGATAACAATTATATCATACATATAGAAAATATTTATAAGTTTTTTCACAATATTACTGCTTTAAAAAATGTCTCTTTAAATATCAAGCCACAAGAGAAAGTAGTTATTATTGGCCCTAGTGGTTCTGGTAAGTCCACTTTACTTCGAACGATTAATAGGCTGGAAAAAATAGATAAAGGCAGGATTATTGTAGATGGCCAGGATATTACAGACAAAAAATGTGACATCAATAAAATAAGAATGGAAGTGGGGATGGTTTTTCAAAATTTTAATTTATTTCCCCACAAGACAGTATTACAAAACATAACCATGGCCCCTATCAAGCTGAAAAAAATTCCACCTAAAGAAGCTGAAGAAATTGCTTACAGTCTTTTAAAAAAGGTAGGAATTGAAGATAAGGCCAATGTCTACCCTGCGCAGTTATCTGGTGGACAACAGCAAAGAGTAGCTATTGCCAGAGCTTTGGCCATGAAACCCAAGGTGATGCTTTTTGACGAGCCTACTTCAGCTTTAGATCCAGAAATGATTGGAGAAGTTTTAGATGTAATGATTAACCTGGCCAGAGAAGGTATGACCATGGTAGTAGTAACCCATGAAATGGGCTTTGCCAGAGAAGTGGCTGATCGGGTAGTTTTTATGGATGGTGGAGAAATTTTAGAACAAGGCACGCCTGAGCATTTCTTTACCAGTCCAGAACATCCCAGAACCAAAAAGTTCTTAAGCCAAATTCTCTAAGGAGGATAAATGAAGACGCTGTGGGCACCCTGGAGAATTGAATATATCCTGGGACCAAAACCAGATAGTTGCGTATTCTGTCTCCCCCAACATCAGGATGAAGATGAAGAAAGGCTTATTTTACTTAGAGCCAAACACTGTTTTGTGGTAATGAACAAATATCCCTATATGAGTGGCCATATCATGGTTACTCCTTACAGGCATGTATCTTGTCTTACCCAGTTAAACTCTCTTGAACTTGAAGAAATAATGAATTATCTTCAAATTAGTACCAAAATTTTAAAAGAAGTTTTTAAGCCTGAGGGAATAAATATAGGTCTTAATATAGGTGAAGCAGCAGGAGCTGGGATAGAAGAGCATCTTCATTTTCATTTACTTCCACGTTGGGTAGGAGATCACTCTTTTATGGCTGTCTTAAATGAAACAACTGTTATTCCAGAGCATTTAAAAGTAACTTATGACAAATTAAAACCATTTTTTGATAAACACAAACCCAAAGGAGAATGAGTATGCGCTATTTTAAAGTAATTTTTATAGTATTGTTATTCTTTTTCTCTATGTTATTCTTTATACAAAACCCAGACTTAATTAACACCACCCTATCCTTAAAAATGAATTTATTAGGCAAGGTGATGGAATCTCAACCCATACCTATATACTTATTGGTCTTAATAGCCTTTGTGGTTGGTTCCTTCTTATCTGTAATCTATCTAATAATTGATAAACTAAAAGCTGGAAAGCAGATAAGAGAATACAGACAAAAAATTGCAGAGCTTGAAAAAGAATTAACCTCCTTACGCAATATGCCTCTTAATGATGAAACAGATTATCAAAGCTCTGAAAACCTATAAGGAGATTTAAAATTAGTTTTTTAAATTTTTTTTCTAACAAGAAAAAGAGATTTCCAGAGCTAGATAAATATCAAGGGTATCCACCTACTACCAAAGATACCCTGGTGGTTATTAAACAGTTAAGTGAAGTTGTAAAAAATAATCCAGATTCCATAGAGTTGTACCTGGCTCTGGGTAATCTTTTTCGTTCTCAAAGTGATTTAGAAAGAGCCATTCATTTAAGACAAACCATTATTGCCCGCCCCAACTTAGATCCCAAATTTAAAGCCAGGGCCTGGTATGAATTGGGCATAGATTACAAACGAGCTGGTCTTATTGATAGAGCTATTTATGCTTTAAAACAATCTAAAAAGATATTGGGTAATGATCCCAATATCTTAAGAGTGTTAGCAACTATTTATGCCCAGAGTAATGACTTTAAACAAGCTGTAGAATATTATGAAAAATTAGGAGATCCCATTGCTCAGGCTCATTATCTGGCCAAGTGGTCCAAGCAAAAACAGGATAAGGAAAAATTACACCTTTTAAAAAGAGCGCTTCATATTTATATTGGGAGTCCTGAGGCCTGGTTAGAGCTTTTACTAACCAACTGGAAGGACACTAAAATAAAAGAATTTAAGAATAATTTAGAACAGGCTTTATCTAATATAGAAAAAGATATTAATTTTACAATTCTGGAAGGTATTTATCAAGAATTTAAAAAAAGTACCGAGTCTAAATTAAATGCTTTTATCTGGGAAATACATAATGTTATTTCTACAATAAATCCAGATATACTTTTAACATATTACAATGCTCTGTTTTTGTTATTAATTGGAGAAGAGGATAAAGCTAGAATATGGCTAGAAAAAACTCTTTTACTAAATACAAATTTTTGGCCTGCACGCTTAGTGCTTTTAAAACTGGATAAAGACAAACAGAGTTTACCAGAAAATTTCAGATTACATTTAGATTTTTTTATTGAAAAAGCTTCTTTTGTAAAAAAATTTAATTGTAGACGGTGTGGATTAAAAAGAGAAGTTATATTTTTTATTTGTCCTCGTTGTTCTTCCTGGCATTCTATTGCCTTTCGCAAACAATTAAATGACTAAGACAACTCTTTCTTCTCAAATAAAACTAACGCCCATGCTGGAGCAATATCTGGGCATTAAAGAAAATTACCAGGACTGTCTTTTATTTTTCCGCATGGGCGATTTTTATGAACTTTTTTTTGAAGATGCTGAAATAGCTGCCAAAGAATTACAAATTGCTTTAACTTCCAGAAGTCCTAACGCAGAATTAAAAGTTCCCATGTGTGGAGTTCCCCATCATGCTGTAAATGAATATTTAAAACAACTCCTGGAAAAGGGATACAAAGTTGCCATCTGTGACCAGATAGAAGATCCTAAAGAAGCAAAAGGGATTGTACGAAGAGAAGTTACCAGAGTACTTACTCCTGGAACAATTGTAGAGGATCTTAATTTAGAAGCAAAAAACAATAATTTTTTGTCTTCCATCTATTGGGATGAAAACAAAAAAGAAGGTTCTTTAGTTTGGGCAGATTTTTCTACAGGCTTTTGGACAGGTATGGAAGTAAAAAAAATAGAAGAGCTATGGCAATGGTTAATTAAAATAGATCCCAAGGAAATACTCTTTCCAGATACTTTAACCATCCCTACGGAAATTAAAAATATTTTTCCAGATAAAATTAGAGTTGTAAATTCCATTACTTTTTTCTCTTTGCAAAATTCCATTAATCTTATTTTAAAAGCTCAAAACATTCCAGATTTAAGCTTAATTGATTTATCAGGAAGAAATAGTGTAATTAGGTCTTGTGGAGCAATTTTACAATACTATTTACAAACTCAGAAAAAAAGTACTTTTCATCTAGATACTTTTACTCTATTTCGTAGTAATAATTACCTTATTTTAGATGAAGTAACTGAAAAAAATTTAGAATTATTTAAACTCCTGGACGGGAAAAAAGGACCTGGAACTTTAATTTATGTTTTAGATAATACTTTAACCTCCATGGGAGGAAGGTTATTAAAAGAAATTTTAAGTAAACCTTTTAAAGATAAACAAGTTGTTTTAAAACAGCAAGAAAGTGTAAAGTTTCTTTTTGATCAGGATGAGTTAAGACAAAACTTAAGAAATCTACTGGCTAAAGTGTATGATTTGGAAAGATTAAGTGTACGTATATTTTTAGGCAAAGCCAATCCAAAGGATCTGGTAGCTTTAAGAGAAAGTTTAAAAATTTTACCTTATATACAAGACCAGTTATCTTTAATCAATCCTAAACCAAAATTACTTGAAAACATTTATACTTCCTGGGATAATTTAAAAGAGGTACAGGAAAAACTGGAAAAGGCAATTTTAGATAACCCCTCTCCCCTAATTACAGAGGGAAATATTTTTAAAACAGGTTATGACCAGGAACTGGACTCACTTATAGATCTTACTGAACACGCAGAACAAAAGTTGAAAGATTTATTGGAGAAAGAGCAAACTAATTATAACCTACCCAAGTTAAAATTGGGATATAATAAGGTTTTTGGGTATTATTTTGAACTAAGCAAGGCCTATAAAGGCGATATCCCTGCTCATTTTGAGCGTAAACAGACTTTGGTCAATAGTGAGCGTTTTATAACTCCAGAATTAAAGGAATTAGAAATAAGTATCTTAAATGCTAGTGAAAAAAGAAAATTAAAAGAATATGAACTTTTTCAGACTTTAAGAGAAGAGCTTAGTTTAGAAAAAGAGCGCTTTAAGACAATTGCCAAAAATGTAGCCTGGTTGGATTATTGGCAAAGCCTGGCCGAGACTGCTCGAAAGTGGGAATGGACTCAGCCTGAAATCAGTGAAGATATGGAATTAAGTATAATTCAAGGCAGACATCCCAGCATTGAAGGGGTTATAGGTAAAAACAACTATATTCCTACAGACGTTCATCTGGATAAGTCTACGCAGGTTCTCATCATCACTGGTCCCAACATGGCTGGGAAATCCACGGTGTTAAGAAAAACTGCTCTTATTTGTATTTTAGCCCAGATTGGCTCTTTTGTCCCGGCCAAAAAAGCCAAAATAGGCTTGGTGGATAGAATTTTTTCCCGGGTAGGAGCTTCTGATAATCTTGCTCAAGGCCAATCTACCTTTATGGTGGAAATGACTGAAACAGCAAGGATTTTAAGGCAAGCTACTAAAAGAAGTTTAATCATCTTAGATGAAATTGGGCGAGGTACAAGTACTTTTGATGGTTTGGCTCTAGCCTGGGCTGTAGCAGAAGAATTGTGTAAAAAATATGGGGGAATAAGAACTCTTTTTGCTACTCATTATCACGAACTAACTAAGTTGGAAAAGGAATACGCCAATTTAAAAAACTTCAACATTGCTGTAAAAGAATGGAAAGGAGAAATTATTTTCTTACGTAAACTCCTGCCAGGACCTGCAGATAAAAGTTATGGTATAGAAGTAGCTAAATTAGCTGGCATTCCTTTAAATGTAGTGCAAAGGGCTAAGGAAATTTTGAATAACTTAGAAAAAAAAGAAGAAGAAATAAAAAGAAGGGTAACCCAGAAAACTCTCTTTGCAACTTCCTTACCTTCAACTCCAAAAGAACCCCACCCTATTGTCCAAGAGCTGGAAAAGATAGATTTAAATCGCTTAACACCTCTGGAAGCAATGAATATATTATACAAACTACAAAAAAAATGGGTGAAAAAAAATGAGAATTAAAATTTTATTATTGCTCTGTTTTATTAGTTTATTGTTGAGCGCTTGTGGAAAAAAAGTCTGGCCTAACCCTCAAGAACAGGAAGATAAAGTGGAAGTAAGCATAATAAAAGCAGAAAAAAAAGATAAATGTTACAAAGTATATCTCCAAATAAAAGGAGATAAAAACAATATTAGAACCATTCTGGTCCAGGGTGAAAATAAGGATACATCTTGTCCTACCTGCCCTTTTGAAGCCAATACAGAACAATCTGTATTTTTAGAAGAGGAAAAGGGACAGTTTCATGTCACCTATTGCCCAGATATGTCTCTTTCTAGAATAAGGTTGGTGGTAAAAAATGTATATAAAGCTATAAATGATTTTTATTCCAATGTTTATAAAATGGAGGAAAATTAACATGCACTACTTTGAGTACAAAAATGGAGAATTATTTGCAGAAGACATACCTGTAAGAAAATTGGTAGAAGAATATGACACACCTCTTTATATCTATTCTGCAAAGACTTTTAAAAGGCATTTTGAAGCTTTTGATTCAGCTTTTGAAGGCTTAAAGCATCTTACTTGTTATTCTGTAAAAGCCAATTCCAACTTATGTGTCTTAAAACTACTAGGTAAGCTTGGAGCTGGTATGGATATTGTGTCTGGAGGAGAATTATTTAGAGCTTTAAAGGCAGGCATCTCCCCTCAAAAAATAGTTTACTCTGGTGTGGGTAAAAGAGAACACGAGATAAGAGAAGCTTTACTAGCAGATATCTTAATGTTTAATGTGGAATCCCTGGAAGAATTAGAAAAAATAAACGAAGTAGCCCGGGACTTAAATAAAAAGGCTAGAATAAGTTTGCGCATCAATCCAGAAGTAGATCCCCAAACCCACCCTTACATCTCCACAGGCATGGAAAAAAATAAATTTGGTCTAGCCAGAGAATTTGCCCTGCAGGGCTATAAACTGGCTAAGGAACTCTCTCACATCGAACCCATTGGCATAGACTGCCATATTGGTTCTCAATTGACCAGTATTTCTCCTTTTTTAGATGCTCTGGATAAAATCCTGGATTTCTATGAAGAATTGAAAAAACAGGATATAAACATTCAGTATTTAGATCTGGGTGGAGGCCTGGGAATAACTTATAACCAGGAAGAGCCACCCCATCCCTTAGAATTTGGAAAAGCCCTGAAAGAAAAGTTAAAAGGACTTGACCTCACTCTCATTTTGGAACCTGGCAGAGTTATAGCTGGCAATGCAGGAATCTTGGTAACCAGGGTTTTGTATACCAAGAAAACAAAAAAGAAAAATTTTATCATTGTAGATGCAGCTATGAATGACCTTATACGACCTTCTCTTTATGGTTCTTATCATAAAATCAGTCCTGTGGTGGAAAATAAGGGAGAAATAATAACTGCAGACATTGTAGGTCCTATTTGTGAATCTGGAGATTTTTTAGCCCAAGACAGAGAAATACCAGCCCCTACTAAAGATGATCTTTTGGCAGTCTTTTCTGCAGGGGCTTATGGTTTTACCATGTCTTCCCAATACAACTCCAGGCCAAGGGCAGCTGAACTACTAATTGATGGAGATAAAGTAACTGTTGCTAGAAGAAGGGAAGTATATTTAGACTTAATTGCGCTGGAAGACAATTGCCTTTAATTTAAGGAGCTTGGTATGAAGTTAAATGAACATAAAAGTAAAATCCTTTTCTCTAGATATAACATTTCTGTCCCAGAAGGCTATCTGGTCTTACCTGCTGAAGTAGAAAACTTTTCTCCAGAATTTGCCTTTCCCTGGGTTATAAAAGCTCAGGTGCTTACTGGCGGAAGGGGTAAGGCTGGTGGAATTAAAGTAGTTAACAGTCGAGACGAGTTTATCCAAGAAAGTAAAAGAATTTTAAATCTGGAAATAAAAGGTGAAAAACCACCTTTTTTGAGAATAGAAAGAGGAGTAAATATCCAGAGAGAAATTTATTTATCCTTTACTGTGCATAGAAAAAGCAAGAGCATAGTATTTAGTACAGGGAGAGAAGGTGGAATAAATATTGAAGAATCCTCAAAAGATAATTTGCTTATTCAACATTTAGACAACTATGGATTACAAGATTATCATATAAAAAACAGTTTTTTTCATCTTCAACTGGATAAATCCTTATATAAAAAATACTATCAACTTCTAAAAAATATTTTTCTAGCCTTTAAAGATAATAAAGCTCTTTTACTGGAGATAAACCCTTTAGTACTAACCAAGGATAAGGAATTTATAGCCTTAGATGGAAAGGTAGAGCTGGATGACAGTTTTGTTTCTATTAACTCTAGTTTGGAAGAATACTATACTCCTGAACATAAAAGCGAACTAGAAAACTTGGCTAGAAAATATGGACTTAGCTTTCATCAATTAGATGGTTTTGTGGGTATGATAGTTAATGGAGCAGGTCTGGCCATGGCCACCATGGATTTGCTCAATTTTGCAGGGTTAAAGCCTGCCAATTTTTTAGATTTAGGCGGTGGCGCTACCCCGGAAAGAATAAAACAGGCCTTTAGTATTTTGTTTGCTGATCCCAAGGTTCAAATTATCTTTATCAATATCTTTGGAGGCATTCTGTCCTGTGATAGAGTTGCTAGTGCCTTGAGTAAAGTACTTACCTCTCCTCCACCCAAGGAAATCGTCATTAGATTTTCTGGTTTCAAAAATAAAGAAGCCAAAGAAATCATAAAAAACTTAAATTATCCCCAGTTATTTTTGGCAGATGACCTGGAAGAAGCTATTAAGCTTTTAAAATATCGTCTGAAAATAGAAAAAGATTTTAACTATCAAAAAACAACTAATCAGGAAGATGTTATTTTAAATCCTCAAAACAATGATACAACCTTTCCTTTAAATGAAAACTCTCAAATTTTAGTGCAAGGCATAACTGGCAAAGAAGGTTCTTTGCATACAGAGCAAATGTTGAAATATGGAACCAAGATAGTAGCAGGAGTAACTCCTTTTAAAGAAGGAGAAACTGTCCAGGGAATACCTGTATTTAACTCAGTAAAAAGAGCTTGTGCCAATTTTAAAATAGACGCCAGTATTATTTTTGTTCCAGCAGCTTTTGCAGTAGATGCAATTTTAGAAGCAGTAGAAGAAAAAATTCCCTTTATCATTTGTATTACTGAAAACATTCCCCAGCAGGATATGCTTGGCATTTTACCCAAAATAAAATCCTCTTCTAGTGTGCTTATTGGTCCCAATACGCCAGGGCTAATTGTCCCGGGCAAACTAAAAGTAGGAATTATGCCGGCTGATATCTTTAGACCTGGCCAAGTGGCTATTTTTTCTCGTTCTGGGACCCTGACTTATGAATGTGTCAACCAATTAAGCAAATCTGGTATAGGCCAATCTCTATGCGTGGGTATTGGCGGTGATCCTTTTATTGGTAGCGAATTTAAAGACCTAATCAAGTTTATTGAAAAGGATCCTCAAACCAAGGCCTTGCTTATCTTAGGAGAAATTGGTGGCACAGCAGAAGAAGATTTAAGCTATTATTTAAAAGAAAGGAACTTTTCCAAACCCTGTTTTGCTTTTATTGCCGGTCAAACAGCCCCTCCAGGCAAACGTTTGGGACATGCAGGCGCTATTTTGGAAAAAGGCAAAAATAGCTTAGAAGATAAAATAAATACTTTAAAACAAAATGGATTTATTTTTTGCTCTGATTTGAGCAATATTAGTGAAACGATAAGAAGCAATATATGATATAATGAAATTTAATTCCACGATAAAGTTAATATATGTTGGGAAGGTAAAAAAAGACTTTAATCAAAAAGCTATTCTTTATTATAACAAAATAATATCTAAATATGCTAATCTCAATAGAATAGAAATTAAAGATGTAAAGGATAAAAATATAGAAAAAATAAAAATAAAAGAAGGGGAAGAAATTATAAAAAAAGTTGAAGATAGAGACTATTTATTTTTAATGGATGAACAAGGTAAACAATTCTCCAGTAAAGAACTGGCTAAAAAATTGGAAGAAACCATTATTTACCAGCAGAAAAATCCAGTTTTTATCATTGGAGGGCCTTATGGACATGGCCCTCTTTTAAAAGAAAAGGCCAACTTAATTCTTTCCCTATCTAAGATGACTCTACCACATGAGTTAGCTCAGGTGGTCTTATTAGAACAAATATATAGAGCTTTGACTATTATAAATGGACATCCTTATCACAATGTTTAAAAATATTTAGTTAATTAACTCATAGGCCAACTGGCCTAACCTGGCAATGCCATTCTCTACTTCTTTATTCCAGAGTCCATTACAGCTTATGCGAATAAAATTTTTAAATCTATCTTGAGTAGAAAAAATATTTCCAGGAACTATACTGATACCTAATTCCAGAGCTTTTTGAAAAAATAAAATACTATCTATTTGTAGAGGTAATTCCAACCACAAAACAGATCCACCTTGAGGAGAAGTTGCTTTAGTACCTTTGGGAAAATATTTGTTTATGGCAACTAGAATGTTTTTCATTTGTAACTCTATTAGCTTGTTTAATTTTTTTAAATTTTTTGTATAGGAATTATTTTTAAAATATTCTGCTAAAGCTAATTGACAAAGAGTAGTAGAGGATACACTGGTTGTTGCTTTTAATTCATATACCTTTTTATAAAAGCGTCCAGGAAGAATCCACCCTACTCTATATCCAGGGCAAAGGGTTTTAGAAAAAGAAGAACAGTAAACAACTAAACCTTTTTGATCATAAGTTTTAAAGGCTTTGGGTCTATGAACTCCAAAATAAATATCGCCAGAGACATCATCTTCAATCAGAGGAACTTCCTTTTGAGCAAGCAAAGCAACTATTTCTTTTTTTTGTTCTTCTGTGGTTAAACTGCCATCAGGATTATTAAAGTTAGCAGAAAAAATACAGGCCTTGACTTCAAACCTATCTAAAGCTTCTCTTACATCTTTGGGATTTATCCCCCTTTTAGGATTAGAAGGAATTTCAATGGCTCTCAGGCCATAATTTTCCAAAAACTGTAAGAAACAAAAATAAGTAGGAGATTGAATAAGAACATTATCTCCAGGTCTGGTTAAGGTTCTAACAGCTAAACTTAAAGCCTCCATAGCTCCATTGGTGATTAGCATATCTTCTGGATTTAGACTGGGAATAATATCCAGATATTCAAAAGAAATTTGTTTTCTAAGCAAAAAATTGCCTTCTACTTTTTCATAATTTAATATTTCTGCTCTATTTTCCTGCAAAACAGAACGCATAGCCCTATTTAACTCCTTTAATGGCAACAAGCTAGGATGAGGAGCAATAATACCCAGGGGTAAAAGCTGTTCATTACCCAACACATTTAAAACTTCTAAAATAAGGTCCTTTCTTTTAAAAGTTCTGGGGGTAAAATCCGTCTGGGGAGACTTGGGATAATCTAACTGATGATTAGGATAAGAAAGAACATAATAGCCTGACCTGGGCCTGGCTTCAATTAAACCTTGTTTTTCCAAGTTTAGATAGGCCTGATTAACTGTACTTAAGGAAACCCCCAGAGTAACACTCAATTTTCTAAGGGAAGGAAGCCTATCTCCAGGTTTAAGTAAGCCCTTTTCCAGATAGGAAATAATGGTTGATTCAACTTCTGTATATTTAAAGCCCATCTGTTATGCCCTTTTTTAAGAAAAATTGTATCTGTTATCCATACAAAAAACAAGCTATAAATTGAGCATGGACAACTTGAAACAAGAAACTTTACAGGTTTTAAAAATAACTCTTCCCATAGCCTTAGGTTATATAACGATAGGATTTACCTTTGGAGTTATGGCCATTAAAATAGGTCTATCTCCCCTAGCCTCTTTGCTTATGTCCATAATAGTTTATGCAGGTTCTGCTCAGCTTATTGCAGTGTCTCTTTTTGCTCAAAAAGTTTCACCCTTAGTAATTATTATAACTACATTTATTGTTAATTTAAGACATCTTCTCATGTCCTTGGCCTTAACTCCATATTTGAAAAAATGGCCCAAAAAGCTTCTTCCCTTTTTCTTTTTTGAACTTACAGATGAAACCTTTTCTCTTCATTATCTTAATTTTAGTAAAAACAACAATTCTATATACAAATCAATACTTATAAATATAATATCTCATTTATCCTGGATAACCGGAACATTTTTAGGAATAATTTTTGGCAATTTAATAACAGATATTTCTAAATTCGGTCTTGATTTTTCTCTAGTTGGTATGTTTGCAGTACTTATTGCCTGGCAGATTAATAAGCCTATTCATATCCTGGTGGTGCTTATCTCCAGTATGTTTACTCTATTCTTCAACTTTATCAATTTGAATAACTTAAGCGTTATTTTATCTTCTATATTGGCAGCTACAATTGGACTAGGAATAAGTAAATGGAAAAACAAATAATAATCACAATTATTTTTATGGGCTTAGTAACCTATCTTCCCAGGGCTCTTCCTGGAATTATTTTCTCCAAAATAAATTTACCTCAAGATTTTTTAAAATGGTTAAAACTAATTCCAGCTTCGATACTTTCCTCTCTAATTGTAAAAGAAATATTAACTTTTAAAAACCATAATCCAACCATTAACCTTCCCTATCTTTTAGGATGTATTTTAGCTTATTTTTTGGCTAAAAAGGGAGTAAATTATATTGTATCTTTAGGATTAGGCATGTTTTTAGTCTTTTTGTTAAGAATTATTGGTAGCTAGTAGTTATAATTTTTCCAATTCTTTTTTTATTATCCTGGCCTTTTTCAGACCAATTCCTTCAATATGACTTAATTCTTCTACAGAAGCTTTTTTTATTCTCTCTAAGGTATTAAACTTTTGCCAGATAAGTCTTGCTGTCTTGGGGCCAATACCTTTTATTTCTGACAATAGGTCTTTTGTATAACGCCTGGATCTAGCTCTTTTTTGAGCTTGTAAAACAAATCTATGAGCTTCATCCCTAAGCTTTTGAATAAATAAAGAAAACTTATCTCCTGGAGCTAACTCTAATTTCATTTTAGCAGAAGAAAAATATATTTTATCTTCAAGATAATTTTTACTTCGTTTATCCCCTTTGGCAATGGCTATCACTTTTATATTTTGCAGGCCATATTTTTTTAGCTCTTGAACAAAGTTTTTTAAATGTGTTTTTCCACCATCAATTAAAAACAAATCAGGTAAATCATTATTACCTATTCTTCTTTTTAAAAATTCTTTAAATACCAGAATATCATTATTTAAATTTTCAAATTTATACAATCTATACTTGTCTTTAGCTAATCTTCCCTTTTCAAAACGAACTAAACCCAAAAAAGTATCTTGGCCATAAAAATGAGATACATCCAGAACTTCTATACTATAAATATTGTTGTCTCTTAAAAAAATAAAATCTTCAGAATCACTATTTTCTTTGTTTATTAAATTTAAACGGGCTAACTCTAAAAGTTTGGCATATTTTCTTCTGTTATTAACAATTATAATATTTTTTTTAAAAAATTCAGAAAAAAAAGCACTTAAATCATTGTTTTTTATATTCAAGGAAGTTACTATCTTATCAGGAATATAATCTTTAGTTAAGTAAAATTGAATAATTATTTTGAGAAAAATATCTTCTTTGTCTTCAAAGTAGATATTTTCAAAAGAATAGACAAAATTATCAAAAACCTTTCCTTCACGCACGCAGAGAACGCTCATTTTTATAAGCCAATCATCCATATAAAAATCTATAACATCTAAAGAATTATCTTCTTTAAATTCTACATATTGTTGCTCTAAGGTTTTTTCTATGGCAATCAATTTATCTCTTATCTCAGCAGCTTTTTCAAAATTTAATTTTTCAGAATAAGAAAACATTTCACTTTTTAAACAACTAACAAGTTCTTCTTTTTTGCCTTTTAAAAACAATCTAACCTTATTTAATTCAGATAAATAAAGTGATTTGCTTATTTCAAAAAAACAAGGAGCAAAACATCTATTTATATGATATTGTAAACAAGGACTTTTCTTTTTTTTTAAATTTCCACCACACTTACGTAGTTTAAAGTATCTATTTATAACTTTTAACGTATCTCTAGCAAGATTAGCTGACGTATAAGGACCATATATCTCATTAAAATTATTTTTCTTTCTAGTTAGTTTTAAATATGGATACTCAGTTTCATTATTCAGTATTAAATAAATATATTGCTTGTCATCTCTAAAATAAATATTATATCTTGGTTTATATTTTTTTATCAAGTTTGCTTCAAGGATTAGTGCTTCCTTTTCACTATGGGTAACCAAATATTCTATATTTTCTATTTGAGAAGACAATTTAAGAGTTTTGATGGACTTGAGATTATTTTGAAAATAAGAATTTACTCTTTTTTTTAAGTTTTTAGCCTTTCCAATATATAAAATATTATCATCTTTGTCTTTAAAAATATATACCCCAGGTAATTTAGGTATAGAATTTAAGTTTAACATATATTTTTAAGTCTATTTTTTATTTCTTTTTTATTTCTTTTATAGATTTTTTTTAAAAAGTTAGAAATCTTCTTTTCTGTGTTTTTACCAAAGGGAATCTCCTGATAAGCAGGAATACCCATTTTCTCCAGCTCTAAAGATTTGATTTTAAAATTATCATCTATATTATATACAAACATAGAACCTGTTATATCTGAATTATCTACATTCATAGTCATTTTTTTGGAAAATTGTAAAAATTTAGTTGGAGTATAAAAGGTGTTTATATCTTTTATTTTTCTATTTATTTCCTCAATCAATTTAAAAAGCAAGTTATAGTTAAAAGTTATTTTTTTCATCTTATTTTTAGAATCATATATTTCTTCTCCATAAAGATAATATTCTATTTCCTTGTGTAAAATATTATAATATCTTAAAAAAATATTTTTATATCTCCACCAAAAGAAAATAGATATTTTACAAGAATTAAAATTGTTAAAATCTAAATTTTCTGGATAACTAATATCTACTTTTAATAACTCCCAAAATTTTTTCCAATTGTCAGGAGTTACTAAAAGCCAGGCCAAAATTTTTTTTAAATTTTCAATTCTATTTTTTCTTTTTTTTAATTCTTCTATCTTCTCTTTTAAGAATTCTATATCCTTTTCCACCCTTACTCTACGGCCAAAAAAGTTATCCGCACTTTCTTTCAAGAGATTGTAAAGGAGTTCTTCTCCTAAATAGTCTTTGCCACTCATTTTTCTTGCCAAACACCTCAAAATAAGCGATAATTACATTTATGTTAAAGAGAAAAGATGAAAATAAATTACCCAATTGTCCACATTGTCAACATACTCTTAAGCTAAAACCTTCCTGACAAAAAGTAAACCTTTATTGCCGTGTCTGCAATAAACACTTTGATTTAAAAGACCTAAAAAACTCTCTTACAGATTATCTAGAAAATCTCTTAGAATCTATTCCCTGTGATCGGTTATAAATTTATTGCTTGCGCCTTTTTGGACTTGCTGCTAACCAAAGCTCCATGCATTTTGGTCAAATAATTCAAGAACTATCCATTTTCCTCTTACCTCTTTTACTAGGTATTACTTTACATGAAGTAGCTCATGGTTATGTGGCCTATCTGTTAGGAGATCCTACTGCTAAAAAGGCAGGACGGTTAACTTTAAATCCTTTAAAACATCTAGATCCTCTGGGGCTTATGGTGCTTTTAATTACTCGTAAAATAGGTTGGGCCAAACCTGTTCCCATAAACCCTGCTTATTTCAAAAACCTAAAAAAGGGGCTCCTATTGGTGTCCATAGCTGGTCCAGGTGCTAATTTTATTTTAGCAATATGCTTTTGGTTGCTTTTAAAGTTAGTTACCTGGCTTAATCCCAACCCTTATAGTTGGTTAACCATTTATTTCTTCAAGCCTTTATATCTTATCTCTTCAGCAGGAGTTATTGTAAATATTATTTTAGGAGTATTTAATCTTATCCCCATTCCACCTCTAGATGGAAGCAAAATACTGGCTTATTTTTTACCAGAAAAATGGACCTACACCTATCTTTCCTGGGAAAAATATGGTTTTATTGTTCTTATTTTATTCTTATTTACTGGACTATTTAATAAGTTTTTAAATATTGTTCTCAACTTCATTTACTTTTATATCTTAGGATAAGGAGAAAGTATGGAAAAAAAGAGAATAGTTTCAGGCATGCGACCTACAGGTCCTTTACATTTGGGGCACTATTTTGGAGTTTTAAAAAACTGGATAAACTTCCAGGAAGAATATGAGTGTTATTTTTTTGTAGCTGATTGGCATGCTTTAACTAGTGAGTACAGTGAACCTCAAAAAATTCGTAATTTTATCTATGAATTGGTAAAAGATTGGTTTTCTGTGGGGCTTAATCCTGAAAAATGCATCATTTTTTTACAATCTCAGGTAAAACAACATGCAGAGCTTCATCTTCTACTTTCCATGTTAACCCCTCTGGGATGGTTAGAAAGAAATCCCACCTACAAAGAGGTTAAACAAGAACTTATTGCCAAAGATTTAAATACCTATGGGTTCCTGGGCTATCCGGTACTTATGGCTTCTGATATACTTGTATATAGACCTCAATTAGTGCCAGTAGGAGAAGACCAATTGCCTCACCTGGAATTAACCAGAGAAATAGCCCGCAGATTTAATTATTTATACGGTGAGACCTTTCCTGAACCTCAAGCCAAACTTACTGAAGCTGCCAGACTGCCTGGATTAGATGGTAGAAAAATGAGTAAAAGCTATGGTAATTCCATTTATTTAAATGAAGATATAAAGTCTATTGAAAAGAAAATAAGAGCTATGCTAACTGATACCAATAGAAAAAGAAAAAATGACCCAGGCAATCCAAATATATGCAATCTTTTCCCTTATCATAAATTAATGACCCCTGCAGAAGTGCAAGAAGAAATAATTACCAATTGTACCCAAGCCAAATGGGGATGTGTAGATTGTAAAAAAATATTGTTAAATAATTTAATTAAATTTTTAGAACCAATCCATGATAAAAGAAAAATCATAGATAAAGATAGCCAATTAGTGGATAGTATTTTAGAAAAAGGAAATAAATTGGCTAGAGAAAGTGCTGAAGAAACAATGAAAATTGTAAGGTCAAAAATCAATTTTATTTAGATTAGAGGCCAATATGCTAAATGAAAAGTTTTTAACTGACTTAGAAAATTACTTAAAATCTGGACAATTAGAAGAAGACTTCAAATACTCCTCTGAAGAAAGAAGAATGGAAATTTTAGATTATTTAGAGAGACTGATGGACTTAGCAGAAGTTGCAGATGAAGTTGCTACCAGATTAATTTTTAAAAACTCTGCTTTAGGTCAAATGTTTAATTCAAACAACCAAAAGTAACGATTTTTTTTCTTTACCTGGTATTTATAAGTCGTTTTTAAGATCCAGGAAGAAGGCGTTATTTTAGGTGTTTGTTCATTGGCTAAAATTATAACTTTTCCTTTAGGCAAAAGAAGGTCTTTAGCCAGGGCTAAAACTTCTAAATAGGGTTTAAAGGCCCTGGCTATAACTATATGTGCTCTACCCAATAAAGAATTAACTTCTTGAGCATATCTATCAATAATAAAAGTATTTTCTAATTTTAATTTTAGTATACAGTTCTTTAAAAAAACAACTCTTTTTTTTCTAATTTCAATTAAATAATATATTCCTTCTTTATACAAGATTTTAAAAGGTATTCCTGGGATACCAGCTCCTGATCCTAAATCAAAAAAAATCAAATCTTTCTCTTTAAATTTTTCTTTAATAAAATCATACAAATAAAAACTATCGACTATTAAATTGTCATATATATCTTTTACATTCTTAAATCCAACCAGATTTATCTTTTTATTCCAAAATTCAAGTAAATTTAGATAATCATTAAGTTTATTTTCTTCTTCTTTATCCAAAGATATATTGATATTAATATTTTTTTCTGTAAGCACTTTTTCCCCACCCTATATTTTTCTCGACTTTCTAAGACAAAAAGATTATTCTAGCAAGCTTGATTTTTGTAGCAAAGGAGTGCTTATGACTTTTAGCGGAGCTATTTTATTTCCAGGTCAGGGTTCTCAAGAAAAAAATATGGGTAGGGATCTGGCTGAATATTGGCCAGAGGCCATGGAACTCTGGAAATTGGGAGAAAAGATATCTAACCTTCCCTTAAGAGAAGTCTATTGGGATGGAAATGAACAAGAACAATCTCAAACCTTATATGTTCAACCTGCTCTTACCATTGTAAATTTATCCTTTTTTTATTTTTTAAAAAATAAACTTTCTCCTGTAGCTCTAGCTGGCCATAGTTTGGGTGAATTTTCTGCTCTGGCAGCCAGTAAAGTAATCTCAATAGAAGATACTTTAAAACTGGTTAGCATTAGAGGGCGTCTCATGCAAGAAGCCACTTCAGACACTCCTGGTTCCATGGTGGCAATTTTGAAGCTACCCTTAGAACAATTAGAAGAAATAGTGAAAAAATTACAAAATAAAGGTATTATTTTAATAGCCAACTACAATACTCCTCTTCAATATGTAGTAAGCGGAGAAGAAAGCCTTATAGAAGAACTTATAGAGGAATCTAAAAATTTTAAATGTAGAGCTATAAAACTAAATGTAAATGGAGCTTTCCACTCTCCACTTATGCAAGAAGCAGCAAGGGAGTTAGAAAAAGAGATAGACAAAATAGAATTTAGAACTCCTGAATATCCAATATTTTGTAATGTATCTTCCCTAAAGGAAATAAACTCCCTAAATATAAAAGACAACTTAAAAAAACAAATGGTATCCTCTGTATTGTGGTACCAAAGCATAGAAAATATGTTTAAGGAAAATATAACTTCCTATCTGGAATTAGGGCCAAAAGGTGTTTTATCCAAAATGATTTCTCAAATTATTTCTCATCCTGAGTTAAAAGTCCAAAAAATAAGCACTCTTGAAGAAACTAAAATCTTAGGAGAAGAAAACTAATGGATTTAAAAAAGTATCTCAAAGAACAACTGGAGACTATCTTACAAAAATACAATATATCCTGGCCAGCTAAAGGAGTGCTTAATCCTCCTACAGATCCTAAATTTGGAGACTTAAGCACTAACCTGGCTTTAGTTACCGCTAAAGAGGTCAACTTGCCTCCCAGAAAATGGGCTGAAGAAATTCAAAAAGAGCTTTCTCAAATTGAATTTATTCAAAATATTGAAGTAGCAGGGCCTGGTTTTATTAACTTCACCTTTACTCCTCAAGTATGGCAAAAAATTCTTTTAAATATATTTCAAGAAAAAGAAAACTTTGGCCGTTTAAGCCTTGGAAAAGGCAAAAAGGTTCAAATTGAATATGTATCTGCTAATCCAACCGGCCCCCTGCACATCGGTCATGGAAGAGGAGCAGCTTTAGGTGATAGCCTGGCCAGAATAATGCGTTTTGCTGGTTTTGAGGTAACTACTGAATACTACATAAATGATGCTGGCAGGCAAATAAACCTTTTAGGCCGTTCTGTTTGGTCCAGATATAAAGAACTATTAGGAGAAAAAGTTAATTTTCCAGAAGACGGCTATAAAGGAACTTATATTTATGATATAGCCAGAGAAATAATTGAGTTAAAGGGAAAAAATTTACTCAATAATGAAGAAGAAGGGTTAAGATATTGTACAGAATACGCAAAAGATAAAATTTTAGAAGACATAAAGGATGATTTAAAAAATTTTAGAGTGGAACATCAGATTTGGTTTTCTGAAAAATCTTTAGTCCAAAGAGGTGAAGTTGAGAAAACTTTAACCTATCTCCAGGAAAAAGGATTTTCCTATGAAAAAGATGGAGCTTTATGGTTAAAAACTTCTCTTTGGGGTGATGATAAAGATCGAGTACTTAAAAAGTCCAGTGGAGATCTTACCTACTTTGCCTCAGATATTGCCTATCATGCAGACAAATTTGCACGTGGTTTTGACCTGGTAGTAGATATCTGGGGAGCAGATCATCACGGATATATTCCCAGAATGAAAGCAGCTATTCAAGCTTTAGGTAAATCTCCAGAACAATTACAAGTTATTTTAGTACAACTAGTAAATTTACTTAGAGAAGGTAAGCCTGTAGCCATGTCCACCAGAGCAGGTGAATTTGTAACTTTAAGAGAAGTATATTCTGAAGTAGGCGTAGATGCTGCCAGATTTATTTTCCTTACTAGAAAAAGTGATAGTCATTTAGACTTTGATTTAGAACTGGTTAAGAAGAAATCTTTAGAAAATCCAGTTTATTATGTACAATATGCACATGCCAGGATATGCTCTCTTTTGGAAAAAGCTAAAGAAAAAAATATATCCTATTCTCTGGAAGAATTAGAAAACCATCTTCATCTTTTAGATACAAAAGAAGACTTAGATTTACTTAAATGCCTGGCAAAATTCCCAGAAACCATATCTATATGCGCTGAAAACCTTTCTCCTCATCATTTAAGCTTTTATCTCCAAGAATTAGCAAGCCTTTTACATAGATATTATAATGAACATACAATTTTGGATAATAATAACTTAGAATTAACTAGAACAAGAATAAATCTTTTTCTTGGAGTAAAACAAATCCTTCATACTGGATTATCCTTATTAGGAGTAGAAGCCCCTAACAGAATGTAAAATGGACAAAAAAAAGACTAAAAACTTATTTTCCTGGCAACTTACTCCAATACGTATAACTTGTATAGTATTAATTTTTTTTATTGGGATGTGTTGGAGCTTTATTTTAGGTATTTTTGTAGGCAGAGGTTATAAACCTCCATTTCTTGAAATAGAAAATAAAAAAGAAATAAAACAAGATGAAAACATAATTCCCTCTGAAGAGTTAACCTTTTTAGACGCCTTAAGAAAAAAAGATAATTTAAAACAAGATAAATCAAATTCTTTTCCAACAACAAACAGTATAGAAAAAGAAGAAGATAAATTTGTGTATATATATCAATGTGGATCTTTTAAAAATAAAAAAGATGCAGAAAGTTTAAAGTTAAAACTAGAAAAATTATCACTAAAATATAAACATGAAATATATTTAGAAGAAGTAAATATAAAAAAAGAAAAATGGACACGCGTTATGATGAAAATAATTTCAACTAAACAAGAAAATGAATCTATACAAGACACTTTACAAAAAAATAACATAACTTTTTTCATAAAGAAATATTCTAAATTATAGGAGGACCTTAAATGTTTGTACCAACGAAAGCATTTTTTACAACCGGAATAGGAAGACACAAAAACAAATTACAATCTTTTGAATTAGCTTTAAGAGATGCTCAAATAGAAAAACAAAATCTAGTATATGTTTCCAGTATTTTTCCACCTAATTGTGAATTAATCCCTTTAGAAGAAGGAGTTAAACTACTTTCTCCTGGACAAATAACTTTTTGTGTTATGTCTAGAAACTCTACCAATGAAAAAGGGAGGTTGGTAGGATCTGCTGTTGGTATTGCTTTACCTGCTGATAAAAATCAATATGGCTATATCTCTGAACATACTGCTTTTGGAGCAGACGAAAAAGAAATAGGTGATTTTGCGGAAGATTTAGCTTCTACTATGCTGGCTACAACTTTAGGTATTGAGTTTGATGTTAATAAAGACTATGATGAACGAAGAGAAATTTATCTTATGAGTGGAAAAATTGTTAGATCCTGGTCTGCTCCCTGCGTCACTACTGGAATAGGTGGGATGTGGACTACTACAATTTCAGCTGTAGTCTTTATACCCTAACGAATAGAGGGATTTATATGCAAAGTAAGTTCTTTGACTTGCCAGATTTTGCATCTTTAGAGAATAAGAAAAAAATCTGGGTACTTCCTGTTCCTTTTGAAGGAACTGTAAGTTATGGGACTGGAACTAAAAAGGGACCAGAAGCCATTATTGAGGCAAGCACTCAAATAGAGAGTTTTGATCCAGAACTTGCAATAAGTTTAGAAGAATATTGTTATTTTAAACTGTTACCAGAAATAAATAGAAATGTTCACGGAGTTGAATTTTTTTTAAAAGATATAGAAACTTTTTTACGAAACAACTTTGTTCCTCAAAATGATTTTATTTGCACTTTAGGAGGAGAACATTCTATAACTTTTCCTTTAGTAAAATTCTATAAACAAGCTTATAAAGACTTAGTAGTATTACAAATAGATGCACATGCGGATTTAAGAAATGAGTATGAAGGCAGTAAATACTCTCATGCCTGTGTTATGAATAGATGTTTAGAATTGGGCTGTGAAATTATACAAATCGGTATAAGAAGTGTATGTAAAGAAGAGTGGAACCTGATAAAAAACTCCCCCCGCATTACAACTTTTTTCCCTTGGGAAAATCTATCTCCTTCTCAAGTGGCTGAAAAATGTAAAGCAATTATCAGCAAAAGACCTCTCTATCTAACTTTTGACGCTGATGGCCTGGATCCAAGTATCATGCCTGGAGTTGGAACCCCAGAACCAGGTGGAATAAGTTATGAATGGTTTAAAACTTTTATAAGCGAACTTTGGCCTTTAAATTTAGTGGGGATGGACTTTTGTGAATTAGCACCTCAACCCTTCAATGTGCTTTCTCAATCTGTAGCTGCAAAGTGTATTTTTAAAATATTAACCTCATTCTTTTACCAACAAAAAAGGAGCTAGTATCTAGCTCCTTTTTTGTTGCCTGGTAATCATAAAAATTGTATTAAATTGTATTATTTAATACAAACTCTTCTGACTTCTTTAATATCTGTTATTCCTTGTAAACATTTTAACATGCCATCTTGTTTTAAAGTATTCATACCTTCTTCCAATGCTATTTTGCGAATATCCTCAGTAGGAGCTCTCTTCTTAATAAGGTCTTGAATTTTATTATTGTTAACTAATAATTCATGAATACCAACTCTTCCTTTATATCCAGTATTTCCACAGTCATCACAACCTACAGGCCGATAAAAAATAAGATCATCATCGTAATTAATCCCAAGTTTTAAAAACTGTTCTCGTCCGTATTCATCCACAAACTCTTCAAATTCTTCTTGAGACGGATGATACCCTTCTTTACATTTAGGACACAATCTTCTCAGAAGTCTTTGAGCTAATACCCCTAAGAGAGAGTCTGCAAAGTTATGTGGATCTAATCCCATTTCCAGTAAGCGAGTAACTGTTTCAGGCGCACTGTTGGTATGTAAAGTAGAAAATACTAAGTGACCAGTAAGAGATGCCTCTATACCAGTAGAGGCAGTTTCTTCATCTCGCATTTCACCAATCATAATTACATCCGGGTCAGCACGCAGAAACGCTCTTAAAACTCTAGCAAATGTTAAGCCTATCTTGGGTTTAACTTCTACCTGTCTTAATCCTTCTTGCGTAATTTCTACAGGATCTTCAGCAGTCCAAATTTTTCTCTCCGGAGTGTTAATATAGCTTAAAGCTGAGTGTAAAGTAGTAGTTTTACCAGAACCCGTAGGTCCAACCACTAAAATAAGGCCATAAGGTTGAACAATAAGTTTCTTAAAATTTTCCATGTTTTCTTCAGTCATCCCCAGTTCAGGAAGAGCAAGAGGTTTACCTGCATGCAACAATCGCAGAACCACATCTTCATATCCACCTACAGTTGGTAAGGTAGCAACACGAAGCTCCAGTATAGTTTTTCCTTTTTGTTTAAACTTTATTTTTCCATCTTGAGGCAAACGCCTTTCTGCAATATCTAAATTGGACATTATTTTAATACGAGAAACAACAGGCTTAGCAAAGCTATTGGGAACTTCTGAATATTTTTGACAAACACCATCAATTCTAAAACGAATTATAGTCTTTTTTTTACCTGGAGAAGGTTCAATATGAATATCTGAAGCTTTTCTTTTATGAGCATCTAAAATAATCCTATTTACAAAACGAACAACCTTACTATCACTTTCTGATAAAAATACATCTTCTTTTTCTTCTATAGGTTCTACATCATCTTCAACTCCATCCACTAATTCATCTAAATCCATTTCAGATTCTTTAAGCTCAATCCTTAAGTGTTCAATCTTATCTCCTAAATAAAAATTAATAAAATCCAAGATATCTTCTTTTATAGATACAGCAAATTCTAAAATAAAGGACTCATCATAGCTATTTAATATAGCTTTTATGGTATCTGTTCTAGAAAAGTCATCTGGTTCATCTATAAGCACAATTATTTTGTTCTTCTTTTTTAATAACGGAAACCAAACATTATTTAATAGATAATCTTTTTTTAAGTTATGTATTAATTCTAAAGGAGGAGCATAACTCTTTTTAAATTCAAAAAAATCACAATCATAAAATAAAGCTAAAGATTTACCTACCTCTTCTTTAGGAATTTTAAAATCATGGATTAATATATATTCTACACTTTTACCTTCTTTATTTGCCTTCTTAATAGCTTCCTGAAGATCATCCTTAGAAATAAAAGTTTCTAGAATGTAGCTATATTTAGACCCCCCTTTAATCTTAGACGCTAATAGTCTTAATTTATCTTGAATAGTTTCTAAAACTTTTTGATTTTTAATATTTTTATAATAATCATATGCTTTTGAATATATACCTATTTTTTCTAATATTTTAGCTACTTCTAATCTTATAATATCTTTATATACATCTTTAACTTCATCATTTTTAAGTATCTCATCAAAAAATTTAACTACTTCTACTTTTTTCCCTAATCTTTGAAAACAATTGATAACTTTAGGAATTAATTCTACAGTTTTAAAATTAGATAAAATAAGATATTTATAGTCCTTTAAAGCATCTTCATAAATTCCAAGTTCAGTAAAAACTAATGCTCTTTCATAGATTTCATTAAGATTGCCTTCTTTAATTATTTTTTTTATCTTCGGAGAATCTTCATCTTTTTCTTCAATTTTTTTTAATAACCTTTCTACCTCCTTTTTTAAACTGATTAAAGACTTATCTTCACTATCATCATTTTCTAATCTTTTTTGTAAATCTAATAAAATATCCTTTGCATTGTCTAAAATTCCTTGCTCTATACAAATCTTTGCTTCCTTTAAGCGCACCTGGAAACTTTTATTAGGAGTCATAAAGACAACTCACCTTCCTATAATAAATTAAAAGAATAAGCATATCCAATTTTATCTATCTTATACTTATAGTCAAAAACATTATCCTCATCATTATCTTGCTTATCTTCTGGCAAGAAAAGCATATTTTTATATATATCTTTTACAAATAAAACTTTATAGGGATCTCCTTCTACTAAAATAGCATATTTAAATTTATCTACCAGCTCATCTGGATATTTATATACTTGAACTTCTAACTTCTTTAATTCTTTATCTTTTTTATCGCTTAAACTGCCTCGCATTTTCTTAGAAAGTTTAGAAAACAAACCACCCAATTCTTTTAAATTAAAACTTTCTTTACTATAAAGCTTTTTTGCTTTTGAAGGAGATACCTTATACATGTTTAAAATTAGTTCATCATCTAAAGCTATAATTTTATCTTTTAACTCAAACAAACGCACATAAGGATAAATATCTTTAGGAGCTTCCAATACCTTTTCTTCAATATCAAAACCATCTTCTTCTATTGCACTTTCTGGCTCCTTATCTAAATCAAAAACATCTTTACTTTCATCTTTTACTAGCTCTTCTTTTTCACTTACTTCTTCAATTTCAGCTTTTTCTTCTTCTATTTCTGGAGCAAAACTAATTTCACTATCCTCTTGTAAAAAGTCAAATTCTCTAGTTTTCGGAGAAGGCTTAGCGTCTAATGTTTTATCTGAAATAAACTCCTTTGCAAAAGTGCTTTCATTTTTAGAAATATTTAATTCTGACAAGCTATCTAATTTTTGCTCTAATTTATCAATAGCATCTTCAAATTTACGAAGCTTTTCTGTTATATATTTAAAATTTTCTTCAATTATCGTAGATAAATTATACTCTACTTGAGATACTACTTTTTTTACTATAGGAGTAATCACTTTAGTTAAATCTTCAGGAGTAACCTGCTTATCTACAGATACATTAGAGACTTCAGGAATTTTTTCTTTTACCTCTTCTGTTTCAACTTTACTATCAATAACTACAACTTCTTCTTTATTTTTCTCGGATAAATCATCCTTTTGAGCTTGAGTTACCTTACTTATAGCTTCTTTTAATCTAGCGTACTTTCTTTTTATTTCCTGAATATATTTCTTTTTTTCACTCTCATCTATTTCTGATGAATTATATTTAACAAAAAAATCTACTATATAAGCTAATACACTTAAGGTATCTGCAGGAGATTTTTCTTTAGCCAGCAATAAAAACTTAGCCACATTAGACATCATTAAAATAATGACTGAATTTATTTTATCTGTATATCTTGACTTTAAGTTTTGAAAAATCTCTAATAATTCTTTTATATCCTTGTCTGAATACTCCCAATCTAAGGCCAGTATTTTAGATTTTAAATTTAAAATTAAATCATCACTTCCTTTATTTTCTGAAAAAATATCATCAATTGCCGCAAAAGCTGCTTCTTCTATCTTTTTTACATCTAATTCAGACATATTTTTTCCCCTTTTAATAAAAACCTTCTACTTTTAAATTATGAATAATTTCAAACAGCTTATTGTCCTTTTTTTCTAGTTTCACCTGAATTCTTTTTTTCTCTTTGATTAAATCTTTCTCTTTAATATGACATCTATTACACTGACTAGTAGGCGTATCAGCACTTTCATA
>LDZQ01000388.1_pt1 | contig 27670 bp, 27 predicted proteins | sample 615361 | NCBI WGS metagenome assembly LDZQ01 (sample SAMN03408297, study PRJNA278302) | terrestrial metagenome | isolation source: oil reservoir sample I2 | place: USA: Alaska, North Slope, Ivishak formation | collected 2013 | reverse complement strand
GCAGGATTTGAACCTGCGACCTTTGGGTTATGAGCCCAACGAGCTGCCTGGCTGCTCCACCCCGCAACGCCGTTAATCATATTAGCACACAACCAACTCAGTGTCAAGTTTCTTCTACTCTTCACCACATCCAGAACTGGCTTGTTGATTGTACTCGACCATGTTTTGAAAATGTGGTCTGGATCTTTTCCATCAGCAACAGCCCAAACATGACGTTGTATCGGTGAGTTTTACATCGTAGTTTCCTCGCCGCAATAGTCACATCCGTATATATATTTATGGGAGCGCTCCTTGGATGGTACATTCTTCAGCGGGAAGCATCCCGTAAATGGCCCTTGGTCTAATCTTTCGTAACGAACTATGCTTGAAAAGAGTGTGCGCTCCCAATCTAATGGTTTCGGAAAGATTCATCAAAATCATTGAAGGTTGCAACTCTCACAGACGAAGCGTCACCACCCGAATCGAATTCATCGTTACACATAGTCAGCTTCGAAACGCGAGATCATGAAGAAGGACATACGAGCGCAACGAAGAGGTCAAACAACATGGGCTCATAAGTCATTGTTGGTTGACTCCTCGCAATTGTTCTCACCAAGTTCTGAACATCCTGGTGGGTTAGAAAGCCGAACAAATGATTTTCATGGGCAACAATCCCAAGCCCCCCGCAAGGGGGGTTTTTGCGTTCGTTCTCATCTACTGAGCCTGTCACTTTCTTGCTCTTTCAACTTGTGCTTCAAAAAATGTTAAGAAGCGAAAGGTATCATCATTGTTGTGTTTTCGTTGTGCACTTCTACCTGTGGGAGGGAGAAAACATGGAGAAGCTCTTTCGTTTGAAAGAGCAAGGCACGACTGTTCGTCGCGAGATCATCGCAGGAATCACAACATTTCTCACCATGGCTTACATCGTGTTCGTGAATCCCTCGATCCTCATCAACGTGATCCCCGGAGCAATGCCTGGTAGCAGTCTGTACACGCAGTTCTTCGGAGCCTTCATGGTCGCCACCATCATGGGCAGCTTCCTCGCAACGATGATCATGGGACTCTACGCCAACTATCCTTTTGCACTCGCACCAGGCATGGGTTTGAACGCGTATTTCGCCTTCACAGTGTGTTTGAAGATGGGCATCGACTGGAGAGTTGCGCTCGCGGCAGTGTTCGTGGAAGGTATAATTTTTATCGTTCTGACGATCACAGGGGCGAGGAGCTTCGTCGTTAAGGCGATACCTGCTTCCGTGAAACTCGCAACCGGTGCGGGCATCGGTCTGTTCATCGCGTTCATAGGCTTGAAGAGCGCTGGGATCGTCGTGAGCGATCCTGCAACTTTCGTGAGCCTGGGCCATCTGAACGATCCAAATGTCTTGGTGGCGATAATAGGTTTCTTCATCATCGCCACACTGTTCGCCATGAAGGTACCTGGCGCCATCATGATAGGAATCTTGGCCAGCACTCTCATAGGTGCGTTGCCGGCTTTCGAAGTGACGAAGTATCAGGGAATCGTTGGCAAGATACCGAGCGTTGCACCTACGTTCATGAAGATGGACTTCAACCTTCAGGCGCTCGGGAGCGCCACGTTCTGGATGGTCGTGTTCACGTTCTTCTTCGTTGATTTCTTCGACACGGTGGGAACCTTGACGGGGCTGGCGGAAGCGACAGGCTTCACGAAGAACGGTGAATTTCCAAGGGCATCGAGGGCGTACCTTGCCGATGCTGTTGGAACTTCGGTGGGTGCGATGTTCGGAACTTCCACGGTCACCACTTACATAGAGAGCAGTGCGGGAGTAGCCGAGGGTGGTAGGACCGGCTTGACCGCTGTGACGGTCGCCGTTCTGATGTTATTGATGCTCTTTTTCTCACCTTTGGCGATGACCGTTCCCGCTGCGGCGACGGCTCCTGCTCTGATATTCGTCGGTGTGCTCATGATGAAGAGCTTGAAGAAGGTCGACTGGGACGATGTGACGGAAGCGATTCCTGCGTTCATAACGTTGCTCATGATGCCATTGACCTATTCCATCGCCAACGGTATAGCACTCGGAATCGTTACGTATCCCATCGTCAAGTTGCTTTCGGGAAAAGGTAAGCAGATACACTGGTTCACGTGGATCCTTGCGATTCTGTTCGTTCTGTATTTAGTGCTGTTGAGAGAGTGAAGAAAAAGCGGGCCGAAAGGCCCGCTTTCATTTCAACGCGAGTTTCCGCTCGGATTTGCCTGTCAGATAAGCCACCACGATCTCGCTGAGCTTGGGATATTTTCCAACATCGCTGCTTGCCTTCACGAGCACGTTCTGACCCACCAAACCAACGACTTCTCCATCCTGAATGCTTTCTCCCTTTTCGACGATCCTGTGCTTCTCCTTAGCCTCATCTATAGAGTCTGTGTAGATGATCCTTCCCTCTTTGATGATCGCCATATGTGTTGCGTACTCTTCAAGTTCGAAGATCTCGTGGGAAGAGACTATGGCCGACCTTTCTCCATCCACGTACTCTTTCAAGAGAGACATCACTTCCAGCCTCACCGTGGGATCCAGGTGTTGCGTAGGTTCGTCGAGGATCAGCACGTCTGCCTGACTGGAAATGCATAGGCCAAGCAAAAAAAGCGTCTTCATGCCTATGGAGTAAGATTCGACCTTCTGTGAAAGATCGAACCCATAACGAGCCACGAAATTTGAGAAGATCGAATCGTCCCATTTGGGATACAGGCTCGCCCAGAGTTCTGCGTAGTCCGCACCGTTGAAGTTTCTGAAAACAATTCTTTCTTCAGGCACGACGGAGATTCTTTGCTTCACAGTGTGTGATGTGACGTGTTCGAACCTCTCGCCGAAAAGGGTCACTGAACCGGCATCTGGCTTCAACACTCCAGTGATGCAGCGGATCGTTGTGGTTTTTCCCGCGCCGTTGGGACCAACCAACGCAAGGATGCTTCCAGGCTCAACAAAGAAAGACACGTCGCTGAGCACCTGTTTGCCAGAGAAATTCTTCCTGAGATGCTCCACTCGAATCATCTTTCACCACTCCTCGTCGTGAACAATCTGTAAGAAGCGTAAGTGAGCACCGCGGCGAACGCTGCCGAGGCTAACACACTCTCCTGTCTCAACGGGCTGATGAACTTGTATGGGTTGAAACTGGCTGAGAGTCTCGTTGAACCGACCGAGCCCATGACGATGTCGAACAGGAGAAACAAGAAAGCGGCGCCGAATGGGTCGAATCCCACGCTGACGGCAGACAACACGATGCTCAGATAAGCCCAGAGAAAGATCAGCGATTTGAGCAACGTGAGCCAGACTCCGACATTTTTCTCAGCGAAGGGTAGACCAACGAAAAAGGTTATGCCGAGCATGAGCGAAAGGAAAGCGTATTCAAACCAGAAGATCTGTTTGCGTGTCAAAGGAAGGTAGAGTAACAGATCCAACCTCTTTTGCCTCACGTCGCTGGCGACAGAGAAGAGTATCAGGAAGAACGTGCCGAACACCTTTGCACCATAGTTGGGTATCATCATGACGACGAAGAAGAACACCATGCTCGGGAACTTTTCAAGAAGTTGTTTTTTGATGTAAGCCTCAAAACCTTTCATTCTTCCACACCTCCTCAACGAGGACTAAAGTCGTGTACAGATCGAACTGTTTTGATTTCAACTTCGATACCAACTGCTTGATTGCGACAACCACTTCGGCATCGATGTTCAGTTCTTTCACCACGAAGTATCCGATGCCTTGCTCCGACACAACGAGGCCTTCCGCTTTCAGCCTTTCGAGGGCTTTGAGTATCGTATTTATGTTCACGTCGAAGATCGTCTCGAGCTCTCGAACCGTCGGAAGTTGCTGACCCGCTTTCAAATTGCCGAGCAAGATCTCCGCTTTGATCTGATTGACTATCTGAAGGTATGCAGGTACACCGCTGTGTTTGTCGATCTTCCGCAACATCACCATCACTCGCTTCGGATCTTCACGTTTGAACTCTGCAACTGCAACTTGTTTCCTATCTTGTTGCGTACGGTGACCGTGCCACCCGTTCCGTTCAAAACGAGCACGGTGGGAAGCGTTCCCGTCACGTCGATGGTTCCGTTAACGCCCACGGCATCCACAATCACCGACTCACAGTTTCTCAGTTCGACTTTCAGGTTCACTCCAGTGCCATCGATCTTCGTTCGTGTGAAAGAGAATCTTCCATTCAGGTTCACACCCGTTCCATCCACTATCAAGTTCTCACCCGAGAAGTTCCCACTCATGTTCACACCAGTCCCATCGACGAAAAACCGCGTGCTTACTAAATTACCACGCACGTTCACAGCCGTTGCCCTCAGCTCGAGCTGTTCGAGCGATCCCTCACCCTTGAGCGAGATCGAGGTCGCACTGAGTTGGAGGGTCTTTAGTACATCCGTCCCGATCCTCAAGACGTACTTTCTCGACTTCTCCCCACCAGAGATCTCCAATCGATCTTGAAGGTTTCTCACATTCAACTCCGAGGGATACTCGAGCGATCTACCCTCGACAAGGGACACCTCCAAGCTCCCATCGATCTTGATCGAGATGGACGGTTCGATCTGAATCGTTGCCGTCGGTTTGCGCTCGGTTTGAACCGACACGTACGGCCACACGTTCAAGTTTTCGAGTGCCTGAAAGATAATCCTCGAGTACAGATTCACCGTCATAGGCAAGAGAAAAATGACGATCGACAGCACGACGAGTCCGGCGATGCGTTTGATGTAGACTCTGAGGGAAAGCGCAAGTATCACGATCGAGGCTAAAGCAACGATAAATTTGAAAGGTGCAAAGGGTGTCAACCAACCGACTAAACCGAGCACTGCGATGGTGATGAGCGTTCCCAGGAGTTTGGATTGCACGATGGAAAACATCCTGTCACCTCCATTGTCATAGTGTTCTATAGATATAGAACACTAAAACTCTGACATTGCCGTTTCCCTTCTGTATCTGTTCTGTATCTCACCGTCTCTTTGAAGAGTCTTGAACAAAGCCAACGTGTGTGGTAATATTATTTACGACGGCGCGCCGAGGTGGCGGAAATGGCAGACGCGCATGACTCAGGATCATGTGGGTTTCCACCCGTGCGGGTTCAAGTCCCGCCCTCGGCACCAGAAGGCCGGGTCCACCGGCCTTAAATTTTGTTTGGAGGTTCGTTCTTGGAAAAGGTAGAAATCTTCGGCTTACCAATCACTACAGGAACCTTTAGCGAGATGCTTGAACAGATCCAGAGCAGAATACTTCAGAAGAAGAAGACCTTCGTTGTCACCGCCAACGCAACCATCGTCGTGACAGCCATAGAGAAGCCAGAATATAGGAGGATCGTTCAGAGCGCCGATTTGGTGCTACCAGACGGTTTTGGCGTTGTCATGGCGATAAGAAGGTTCCACAAAAAAAGTTCTGAACGCGTCACCGGCATAGACATGATGCTTGAACTCTGCAAGTTCGCGGCAAAACAAGGATTGAGGGTCTTCTTGCTTGGAAGCAAACAGGAAATCGTTGAAAAGGCTGCCAGAAACCTTGAAAGAACTTACGGGAACATAGTGGCTGGTTATCATCACGGTTACTTCGATGGTGAAGGACCAATCGATTTAATTTCTTCCTCGAAAGCCGATCTGTTGTTTGTGGGAATGGGTGTGCCAAAACAGGAGATGTGGATTGGTGAAAACTTCGACAAGATACCGGCCACGCTCGCCATGGGCGTGGGTGGGTCTTTTGACGTGATATCAGGTTACAAGAAAAGGGCTCCAAAGATCATCCAGAACCTCAAGCTCGAATGGCTCTACAGATACCTCCAATCACCGCTTCAGAAAAAGAACGTGCCGAAAGATGTGACCAAGCTGCTCTGGTACATCCTCAAACCTCCGCGCGGACTTTGAGCAAGAACATCACAAGAACACTCGCAAGCTGAAGCAACAAAGAAAGCAAAACCATGACACCAAGCCAGTTCTGATACAGAAGTCCCATGACGAAGCTTCCCGCAAACCAGGAGATGCCAAACACGGAGTTCAACAGACCGTAGGCGAAACCTCTTCTTTCGGGTGGTATCATCTTCGCTATCACTGCTTTCATCACCGATTCTTGCGCCCCCATGCTGATGCCCCAAAGGCTAACACCGATGATCACAAAAGTTCTGGCATCGCTCAGAAATACGAAGGGGGTAGCGAACGCTCCAACAGCTGACGAAATCATGAGAGACGTTATGCCAAGTTTGTCGTAAAGTTTACCAAAGAAGATGGCAGACGCAGCATCAACACCCATCGCGACTGAATAGAGCAAAGGAACTATTGCGCTCGTGAAGATCTCCCGCTTGGCCATGTGGTAAGAGAACAAGGGAAAATCCACGAAACCTGCGGCGAGCAATCCAACAGCGACCAGATACAACACAGCTTCCACGCCCAAACCTCTCGAAGGCTGAGATTTCTCGACTCCACTCTTTTCGAACTCGATCGGCCTTGGAAAGAGAAACTTTCCGGTGAGCAAGAGCGCCATCGAGACGCTGGCAGGTATCCAGAGGACCGAGAAACCGAAATGGTAACGTTCGATCAACTCACCAGATTTAAAGCTTAAGATCAATGAGAGCAACAATGGACCCGTGACGGCTCCTATCTGGTCCAGAGCCTCTTCGATCCCGAAACCGAAGCCTGGGCCTACTTGCTTGGCAGCGTAAGACACCATACTGTCCCGTGCGGGTTTTCTTATGGCTTTCCCAGTGCGCTCCAGAATCATGAGAAAGACGGCTACCCTCCAGTCCCAAACGAAGGCCAGAAGAGGTATGGCGAAGAGGTTGAAACTGTAGCCCAGCAACGTGAAGAACCAGTAACGCTTAGTTCGATCGACCAAATAACCTGTGAAGAGCCTGAGCACGTAACCTGCGAATTCACCGAAACCTGCGGCGAACGCCACCACGGCGGCACCTGCGCCGAGCTGTAACAAGAAAGGACCGGCCACACCGCGTGCGCCTTCGTAAACGATGTCCGAGAACAGGCTCACAAAGCCCATCAAGACGATGAAGATCATCGCTGATCTTGTTTTTCCACTCATCTCGCCTTCCTCCTCTCTCTTTGGCTTATTATATGTTTTAGAGGTGAAGCAATGAAGATAAAACGATTAGACGATTCTGTCGTTTCTAAGATCGCAGCTGGTGAAGTGGTGGTCGGCGTTCATTCTGTTGTGAAAGAATTGATCGAGAACGCTTTGGACGCCAAAGCGAAGAAAATCGTCGTGGAACTGATCAATGGTGGAAAGAGCGAAGTGAAAGTGAAGGACGACGGTGAGGGCATGGACGAAGAAGATCTAAAAGTGTGCTTTCTGCCACACACAACGAGCAAGATCAGTAGCTTTTCCGATCTGTCCAACCTTTCGTCGTTTGGATTCCGTGGAGAAGCGTTGCATTCGATAAGTTCTGTTTCAAAAATGAGAGTGATATCGAAAACAGCATCAGCACCATTTGGTCACGAGATAGAAGTGGTGGCAGGGAAACTCGTCTACAGCAGACCGATCCACTCGGACGTGGGCACAACAGTGATCGTGAGAGATCTTTTCTTCAACGTCCCTGCGAGGAGAAAGTTTCTGAAATCTGCGGCCGTGGAATCGAGGATGGTAACAGAAATCTTCGAGAAATTCTGCTTGTCGCGACTGGATGTACACTTCGTCCTGGTGAGAGATCAGCAGGTCGTGTACGATCTGGCGGCGTCGGACCTGCTCGAGAGGGTGAAAGCCATCTTTCCGGATGTTCCAGTACAGAGTTTGAAATCGTTCGAAGTCGAACACAAGGACATGCAACTAAGAGGTTGTTTGAGCCTGAACACGTTCGCAAAGAGGGGAATGGTGATCTGCTTTGTGAACGACAGGTTCGTTGTGAACCAAACCCTCACGAGTGCTGTCTATGCCGCGTACTCTGACATGCTCGAAAAGGGCAAACATCCATTTGTGGTGTTGAAATTGTCTTTGAACCCAAGAAACATCGATGTGAACGTGCATCCTCAAAAACTCGAGGTCAAGTTCGTCAACGAGGAAGACGTGTTCAAGTTCGTCAGGGACAGCCTGAGGAGGTTGCTTGCGAAACCCATCGTGAGACAGATCCACGTTCAGGAAAGGCCACGTGTTGCGGAGCCCGTTGAGTTCTACAGACCGAGCGTACAGCCAGAAAAGATCGAGGAGGTTGAAGAGAGACTCTTAGAGGGAGAAAAGCTCAGATTCGTTGGGACAGTGAGGGGTAGGTACGTTTTGTTCGAGAAAGATGAAGGTTTAGTAATTTTGGACTTTCATGCGGCACACGAGCGGATCGTGTTCGAGCAGATGATGAATTCTTTGGCAAAAAGAAACAACAAAACGTTGATCGTTGCTATGAGGATCAGGATGAAAGAAACGGACGCCGCTTTACTCGCATCGTCTCAAGTATTGAAAGAACTCGGTTTCGCTCTGAGCGTGGGCGACGAGGGACTCGTCGTGGAACAGATTCCAGACTGGATGGAACTCAGCGAGGTTGAAGAGTTCCTGAGAGAAAGCGTCGATGAACTGAAGCTTGTCGATCTTCAGGGTATGAGAGAAACGATCAAGAAGATATTGGCGGACCATGCGTGTAAAAAATCCATGAGAACGAGAGACAGAGTGAGCGAAATCGAGATGAAAGAACTCGCAGAGAAGATCATCAATGAGGGTTACAGCACTTGCCCGCACGGTAGACCTCTGATGTTCTCGATCGGTTTCAGGGATCTGGACAGATTCTTTGGGAGGGATTGAGTGGAGGACATCACAATCAGATGGGTTAGGCTTTCCGACGCACCACAGCTTGTGATCTTTAAAAAGGCTGTGACGAGCGAGTCTCCTTTTCTCATAACCTATCCGGACGAGGTGGAGGATGTCTTTGAGGCGCGGCGCTTCATAAGTATCTATTTGACAGACGAAAGGCGGATCTTCCTCGTTGCGGAGCACCACGGAGAGATCGTCGGAATGATAACGCTCGCCGGAAGCTGGAAGAGAAAGATCCTTCACAAGGCGGAGCTGGGTATAAGCGTGAGGAAACCTTATTGGGGCAAGGGTATCGGGAGCATGCTGATGAGCCAAGCTCTCAGAATTGCGAAAGAGAAGGGCTTCAAGAAGATCCAGCTCGAGGTCATGGCAAACAACGAAAGGGCCATCAGGCTGTACGAAAAGTTCGGCTTCGAGCTCGAAGGAAGGAAGAAGAAGGCGATACGCCTGAACGATGGGTACGTTGATCTGTTGGTGATGGGAAAATGGCTCGAAGATTGATACGTTCCCTGTTGCTGGCGCTCTTGTTTTTCGTGTTCGCAATGTTGATCTTCCACCTGTACGACTGGAGCGCAGGTTTAGAACGCTTGCAGGAGCAGTTTCTGGATCTGTGCCTCGTTGCGATTGATCTTCAAACGGAGAAACTGGTCGAGGGATCGCTGAAGGATGTCAGTTCGCCTGAACTGGTTCGTTACACAGAGATAGCCAAAAGGCTCGGTGGGTACGTAGGTTTCGATCCTGAACTGAAGAAGACTGTGGTGGCGGTGAGGAGAGATTCCAACGTGAAAGTGGCCGTTGTGGATCTGAAACTCGGTTTTGAGGGGTTCGTGTACTATGTGTGTGATCCGTCTGGTGTGGTGCTGGCTTCCTCGAACAAGTCGATGGTGGGAAAGAACATAGACGCAGTCGTTTCGGATCTATCGAATTTAACTTCTTCGCTGATAAAGTACGAAGGAAAAAAGTACCTCTTCAAACAGAAAAACAACGAACAGTTCGGTTTCAGGGTCTTTGTCGGGACGACTTACAAAAACGATCGATTGCAGAGTTATCTCATCTTTGCAGTCGCGATCGTGCTGTTCCTGGTTGGATTGATTCCGGGGCGAAAAACTGACAGAACTGAAGAAAAGATCGAGAGGGCGATAAGTGATATCATCGAGAAACACAGGTTCGACGAAGCCACGATAAAAAACCCCGCTTTGAGAAACCAGCTTTCGAGGCTGGCGAGCAAACTTGAGCGAAGCGACAGAATGTTGCGCGAGACTGCCGAAAAGCTGGAGAACTTGAAACAGTTGCTCGAGAGGAGGAAAGCCGGTTCATAGATTGCGAATGAACACTAAGATCTCCGCAACGGCAATGAAGAGTTCCTCGGGGATCTGTTGGAGGATTTCAAGCTCGTACAATTTCTTCACCAGCTCGGGCGATCGAACGATTGGAACGTTGTGTTTCTTCGCTTCCTCCAAGATCTTTCTTGCGAGTTCACCTTTACCCTTCGCTATGACGAACGGTGCATCGAATCGTTCTGGATCATAACCGAGAGCCACCGCGATCTCACGCGTACAGTCCATCGATACCTGCCCCCAAGACGAACCTCACGATCGTGAAGTGTTTCGAAAGCCTTTCTCTCAATTCTTCCATCTTTTCGGTCGGCAGCATCTGAGAAAACGACAGCACGATCTGATGTTGCCAGACATTTCCCTCGAGCACGATGGGCTTTGAGTCTTTCACGAAATCTATCCTGAAAGTGTGGTGAGACCTATCGATGTACACATGTACGGGCGCTTCTTTGTCGGGAAAGCTTTGAAAGATATAAGGACTGGAGAGTGTGAAAAGCCAGATGCCAAAGCTTTCGTCCTCGGCAGTTTCGTAGTATCGTGCGATCGAGCGGTAGAAATCTCTGTCCAACTTTCCTGTCCTGCTTTGAACGGCCTGCACCGTTTGGGAAAGGAAGACGACGTCTTCGTCGAACCTGAACTTCTTGATCGCCTTCAGAATCGGTTCGAGCGAGGACAAAGATGGCGAATCACCTTTCAGTTGCAGGACCTTTTCAGCCAGATAGACCTTGTCGAGCAACGGTTGATCACTTATGCGCACGAGCTTGCCAACCTCTGGTGGTTGACCTTTGACCTTCACCACGATGTCGCCTTTGTCGGTGCGCAGCTTGGCGAACTTACCGAAAGTTTCCACGACGAAACCTTCCAACATCATTCCTCCAACAGAATTATCGGTTCTGATATGATTTTACTGTAGACGCTTCGGCGTGCGGAGGTGACTCTGTGAGGATCTCGGACTACTTCGAAGCCGGAACGCCCGCAGCGTTGCTCGCGTGGGGCCAGCTTGATTCAACACTGGCCAAAACCACCCATGGGCTTCTCAGACACAGCAGGGTTCTCAAACCCGTCTGTGTTGTGGCGGAGCAGGCAGGCAAGAGGGCGTCGGATTTCGTTAACCCCGTGAGGTACGATGTGCCGATTGTCGACAACTTGAAGGATGCGGCACGTCTTGGAGCAAAAGTGCTGGTCATCGGGATCGCGAGTGTGGGAGGTTATCTGCCGCCCATCATGAAACAGCACGTGCTCGATGCGATCAGTCTCGGTATGGACATTCTTTCAGGTCTTCATATGAAACTAAGCGAAACTGAACCTTTCAAGTCTGCGGCAAAGACGGCGAAGGTCAGAATCATCGATGTACGACACTACAACGGAGAGCTTTCCATTTTCCGCGGTGACATTTTCAAGAGCAGGAGTGTGCGCATAGCCGTGCTCGGGAGTGATTGCGCAACGGGAAAACGAACCACGGCACTTCAGCTTTACGAGTTCGCTTTGAAGAAAGGGTTGTCCGCGGCGTTCCTTGCAACGGGCCAGACGGGTATCATGCTTGGAGCCGACGAAGGTGTCGCGATCGATGCTCTGCCTGCGGACTTCATACCGGGAGTCATCGAAAAGCTCATTTTGAAGCTCGAATCTGAGGGCAAGAAACTGATATTCGTCGAAGGACAGGGCGCACTGAGGCATCCTGCTTACGGACAAGTCACACTCGGTTTGATCTACGGTTCAATGCCTCAAATGAGTGTGTTCGTGCACGATCCGGGAAGGAAACGTTTCGAATATTTCGAAACTATCGATATGAAACCAAACGTGGATGCAGAAATTGATCTGGTGCAGAAATTCGTAGCCACAAAGGTGCTCGGTATTTCCTGCCTCGATCAGAACTTCAAGCACGAGGTCTATCCGGTGTTCAACCCCTTTGATGAAGGTCAAATTGAGAAAATCTTTGAGAGAATGGGGGCGATGTTGTGAAGATCAAGAGCGTGAAGTTCGAGAAGACTTACTACAGATACTTCGAACCGTTCACGATCTCTCTGGGCACTCACGAAGATCAGGAGAACATCGAGGTGCGTTTGGAACTCGAGGACGGCACGGTTGGGCTCGGCGAGGCGTCCACTCTGTTCGTTATCTCGGGTGAAACGGTCGAGATCATGATGCAGGCCGAGGGAACGGTGCGTGAAATGATCGTTGGTGAAGACGTTGAAGGCTACGGGAAACTGTTTTCAAGGCTTCAACAGCTCAGAGCGACACCTGCGATCAGGGCGGCTGTCGAGTTCGCAATAATCGATGCCTTCTGCAAGAGGATCGGCATCAGACCGTACCAGTTTTTTGGAGGGGCGAAAGACCACATCGAGACCGACCTGACGGTGGGGATAATGGATCTTGAGAAAACGCTGAAGAAGGTGAAAAAGATATACGAGGATGGTTTCAGAGTCATAAAGATAAAAGTCGGCAAAAATTTCAGGGAAGACATTGAAAGGGTGGTAGAATCCAAAAAGATCGCGCCGGAAGCCGTGTTCATAGTGGACGCGAACCAGGGCTTCACGCCGAAAGAAGCGATCGAGTTTGCAAACATACTCCACTCAGAAAGGGTGGAGGTCGTGGTGTACGAACAGCCCGTTAACCGCTACAACATCGATGGCCTGAAGCTGGTGCGGTTCAACTGTCCTTATCCGGTGGCCGCGGACGAATCCGTCTTCACCAGGTACGACGCGCTGAGGTTGATCAAGGAAGAGGCTGTGGATTTCATCAACATAAAGCTCATGAAATCTGGTGTGAGTGACGCACTGGCGATAGTCCATTTGGCGCAGTCGGCTGGTGTTCAACTCATGATAGGCTGCATGGGTGAAAGCAGTCTTGGTATAAATCAGAGCATTCACTTTGCCGCTGGCACGGGCGCATTCGCTTACCACGATCTCGATGCGCACTTGTCTCTGGACGAGAAGACCTTCAGGGGTGATTTCAGGCAGCATGGTCCTCACATCTATCTCTGAAGGCAACAATTCCGACTTAAAAGGTCCAATATGCTGTAAAGCCAGGTGATTAAAATCTTAATGGGGTGTGAACAGTGCTGAAGTTGCAGAACGTCAGTCTCGTCAGAGATTCCAAATTCATCTTGAAGAACATTAATCTGACCTTCGATGAGCAACAGATATACGTGATCATGGGACCGAATGGGGCCGGCAAGTCCTCGCTCGCCTACGTGATCATGGGTCTGGAAGGCTACAAACCAACCGAAGGAAGGATCTTTCTCGACGATCTGGACATCACCGACCTCAAGGTCGATGAGAGGGCGAAACTCGGGATACATCTCATGTGGCAGGAACCAGTCAGGTTCAGAGGTCTAACGGTGAGACAGTACCTCACGCTGGGTGGAAAAATGAAGGTTTCGCAGAGTGATCTCGAGGAAGTCCTGCACCTGGTCGGCCTGTCTCCGGGCCTCTATCTCAACAGAATGGTCGATGAACTGTTGAGCGGTGGTGAGAGGAAACGAGTCGAGCTGGCGTCCATCCTGCTGCTGAGACCGAGATACGCGATCATGGACGAACCTGATTCGGGCATAGATGTTCTCTCGCTGGACATGATAAAGGCTGTGGCACAGAGGATCGTTGAACATCGTGGTTCGCTCGTAATGATCACGCACCGCGAGGAGATGGTGTCAATCGCGAACGTTGCCCACGTTCTGTGTGATGGCAGGATCATCCAGACTGGTCCACCGGACAGAATCATGAAGTACTACAAAAGCTTCTGTGACGTGTGCGATCACACGAACGTGCCGGCCAAGGAGTGATGGGTATGCAGGTCGATGTCGACAGGAGAACCGAATTCGAAGCCCTCGTCAAGGCGTACGAGAAGGCCGGCGGGGACGTGTCAAGATTTCTGGACAGAAGGGTCGCTTCGATCATCATAAGCGGCGATAAAGTGGTCGGGTTGAACAACGTTCCGGGCGTGGAGCTCGTGCCACAGACGATAGAACACGGCGTCCACGCGAAGATGGTCATAAAGAAGGGAACCAGGCTGGCGTTTCCGATCCACGTGTGCACAGGATATCTACAGCGCGACGGCTACCAAAGGGTGATCTTCGACATCGTCGTAGAGGAAGATGCCGAAGCGCACTTCGTAGCACACTGCGTGTTTCCATGGACAGAACAGTTCACGCACGATGCCCTCATGAACGTCGTGGTCAAGAAGAACGCGAAGATGTCCTACTCGGATGAGCACTACCATTCGGATGCGGGCACGGTCAATCTAATCACGGTTTCACGCGTGACCGTAGAAGAAAATGGCCTTTACGTGAACAGGTTCGCACTCACAAAAACCCGTGTTGGCAAGATGAGGCTGGATTTCTCGGTTGAATTGAAAGATCGCGCGGTGGCGGACGTATCAGCTCGGGTGAGGGCGAGCGGCAACGACGAGGTGGACATTCACGAAAAGGTGGACCTGGTCGGTGTCGAATCTCGAGGCATACTGAGCACCACCGTCGTCGCACTTGATAAGGCGAAAGCCCGCGTCGTCAACGAGGCCTATGGAAGAGGGGAGTACTCGAAAGGTCATGTGAGGTGTGAGGAAATCACCAAAGGTTCAGATGTTCAGGTGAGCACAGTTCCAATATTGAAGGTCTTCAACGATAAAGCAGAACTTACTCATGAAGCGTCCATCGGCAGGGTGAACGCGAAGCAACTTGAGACACTCATGAGTAAGGGTTTGAGCGAGGATGAGGCTACTGAGCTCATCATAAAAGGACTCTTAGGTTGATGGGGGTGCGGAGAATGGATTACGTGGAGAGAGTAAAGAAGGCGGCGGAGTTTCTCAAGGAAAGGATCGAAACATCACCGACGATTGGAATCGTGCTTGGTTCCGGACTTGGAGGGATTGCAGAGGTCATCGAATCACCCCGAAAGATAAGCTACAAAGACATCCCGGGTTTTCCAGTCGCAACGGCGCCCGGTCACAAAGGCGAACTGATCTTTGGAAAGCTCTCCGGCAAGGACGTCGTGCTCATGAACGGAAGATTCCACTACTACGAGGGACATTCGATGCAGGATGTGACGTTCCCGATAAGGGTCATGCAGCTTCTGGGTGCGAAGTATCTCTTTTTGACCAACGCGGCCGGCGGCTTGAACCCGCTGTTCGAAGTGGGAAGACCGATGATCATAACGGATCACATAAACTTCATGGGAGATAATCCACTCAGGGGGAAGAACGTGGACGAATGGGGACCAAGGTTCCCGGACATGAGCGAGCCTTACGACAGAAAGCTCATAAGTCTGGCAAAGAAGGTGGCTGAGGAGGAAAAAATAGAAATCTACGAGGGTGTTTACGTGGCGGTGGCGGGACCCAACTTTGAGACGGCAGCAGAACTACGCATGTTCAGAAAACTTGGGGCAGACGCGGTGGGTATGTCTACAGTGCCGGAGGTCATAGTCGCCAGACACGCCGGAATAAAGGTGCTGGGAATATCTGCCATCACGGACCGCGCCGTGCCCGAGGATCTCAAACCGCTCACTGCCGAAGAAGTTCTGAGGATAGCCGAAGAAACCGGTAAAAAGATCGCCCGGATCATCCTCGGGGTGGTGCGGAAACTCTGAAGGAGGTGGATCATGAAGGTCTTTTTGGACAACTGCAGAACCACCAGAGTTCTTCCAGAGGTAATCAAAGAAGTTGAAAAATACATGCTTGAAAAGTTTGCAAGGCCCGACGGTCTGTACGAATCCGCACAGGCGATCTACGATGAACTCGTCGAAACACGGAAATTCTTTGCCAAAACGATCAACGCCAGTTCAGACGAGGAGATCGTCTTCACGTCTGGCGGCACCGAGGCTAACAACCTCGCTCTGTTAGGTGTGGCGAGGGCCAACAAAAAGAGGGGCAATCACATCGTCGTATCTGCCCTCGAGCACGGCTCAGTCATGAGCATTGTGGATGCTCTGAAAAAAGAAGGTTTTGAAGTGACGGTTGTACCTGTGGACCATGAGGGAATGTTGAGGCTCGACGAATTTGAGAAAGCTCTGCGGCCAACGACGATCCTGGTCAGCATCATCGCGGTCGGCCACTTCGTGGGTTCGATCATGCCCCTGAAGCAGATCGGAGAGATTCTTTCAAGGCAGGATCATAAGATATACTTTCACACCGACGCGGCCGAGATGTACGCGAAGATGCCCCTGGACGTCCAAGAACTGAAACTGGATCTTGTGAGCGTCAGCGGTCATAAGTTTCACGGACCCAAGGGCGTCGGTTTCCTGTATGTTAGAAAGGGAACGAAGATCGAGCCCATCATGTACGGCGCGGAAGCGTTCGACAAAAGAAGGCCTGGTGGAGAAAATGTACCTGCGATCATAGGTATGAGGAAGGCCGCAGAACTCGCCCTCGAGCAGATGGAAGAATCTTACAGGAGGTTGAGAGAGCTTCAGGATTACTTCATAGAAAGGATCGAGAGCGAGATCGAGCATGTCGTACTGAATGGACCGAGGGGAGAGAAGAGAACACCTTACAACGTCAACTTCAGCTTTTCGTTCATCGAGGGAGAGGCGATCAGCCTGGGTCTGAGCCTCGAAGGAGTGGAAGTTGCCACGGGCTCGGCCTGTGCTTCGGAATCTCTCGAACCCAACTATGCGATACTGGCCATAGGCGGCGATCACGAACGTGCTCACGGCTCGATTCGTTTCACGTTCAGTCGATTCACAACGAAGGAAGAGCTCGATTACACGGTCGAAAAATTGAAGAAGGTCGTCCAGTGGTTACGCAACATAAGCCCGCTCAAGGCTGAGAGGTGATGCGTATGTTGAAATACACTGAACTGGTTCTGGATCACTTCAAAAACCCCAGAAACCTTGGACGCATAGAAAACCCGGACGCTGAAGCCACGGAAGGAAGTATCGCCTGTGGAGACATGATGACAGTTTATCTGAAGATCGAGGACAACAGGATCGTGGATATAAAGTTCGAATCGTACGGGTGCGCCGCGAACATTGCCACGGCCTCCATGATGACGGAAGTCGTCAAAGGCCTCACGCTGGAGGAGGCCAAGAAGATCACGTGGAAGGATATCGTTGAGAGGCTCGGAGGCCTGCCCCCTGTGAAGTATCACTGTAGCAACCTGGCGATAGATACACTCAGAAAGGCGATCAGCGCGTACGAAGAATCATTAGTTGGGAGGTGATCAGACATGAGGGTGTATCTGGATCACGCTGCAACGACGCGCGTTTTCGATGAAGTTGCTCAAGAGACGGTCAAGTTCTTCACACAGTTCTACGGCAACTCCTCCAGCTTGCATTCACACGGATACGAAGCCAAAAGGCTTTACGAGGAGGCCAGAAGCAAGATCGCGAAGCATTTGAACGTCGAAACCGAAGAGATCTACTTCACTTCGGGTGGGACTGAGTCTGATAACATCGCAATACGAGGCTTTTTGAAGGCGAATCATCCAGAAGGTGGACACATAATAACCACCCAGATCGAGCATCCCGCAGTGCTCGAACTGACCAGGCAGTTGGAAAAAGAAGGATACAGTGTGACTTACCTGGAACCAACGACTGGTGGGTATGTCACGCCCGAGGACTTCAGGAAGGCCATACGAAGAGACACAGTGCTTGCGTCGATCATGTGGGTGAACAACGAGACCGGTGTGATCCAGCCGATAGAAGAAATATCCAGAATTGCTCGAGAACACGGAATAGTTCTCCACAGCGACGCGGTCCAGGCGATCGGTAAGATCAAGATCGATGCGAGACTCGTCGACATGCTGTCCGCGTCCGGTCACAAGTTCTACGCTCCAAAGGGATGTGGCTTTCTGTACGTGTCGAAGCGAGTGAAAGTTGAGCCCATCATGTATGGTGGGGGACATGAGAGAGGTTTGAGAAGCGGCACGGAGAACGTGCCCGGTGCATGCGCTATGGCGCTGGCACTGGAGATCATCGAGAAGAACTACGAGGTCTGGTCTGAGAAGGTGAAAAGATTCAAAGAAAAGATCTTGAGAGCCATTGAGGACATTCCGGACCACCACGTGAACGGTTCGAACACGATCTTTTCCCACATCAGCGTTTCGTTCAAGAACGTTCTTGGTGAAACACTCGCAACGGCACTGGACATGAACGGAATATCTGTTTCCACAGCCTCGGCATGCTCTTCTCACCATGGAACAAGAAGATCGCACGTGCTCGAAGCGATGCAACTTGAGGACTGGATGATCGATGGAGCGATCAGGATAAGCCTGGGCTACGACAACAGCGAAGATGAGATAGAGTATTTCGTCAACGTTCTTTCCAGAGAGGTAAACAGGTTGCGCAGGATGTCTTGAGGGGGAAGGACCATGTACTCGGAAAAATTCAAGCAGCTCTTCATGTATCCCAGATACTGTAGAGACATAGAGTACACCCACACCGCTGAGGTCGTTTATCCCGAACACGGCGACAGGGTCCGGATCTTTCTGAAGATCGAGAATTACGTTGTGAAAGACGTCGCGTTCAAGGCGGTGGGTTGTCCGCGTGTCATCGCCGCATCTGAAGCTGTCTGCAGGCTGATCGATGGAAAACACATTGACGATGTGAAATACCTGAACGAAGAGCACGTCCGAGACGAGATGGATTTCCACGACAAGAACATCACCTGTATAAACGCGCCCATCGAAGCTGTGAAGAAGGCCTTAGCGAAGGTGCTATGACGGGCTTCTGGCGTGGCCTGGTTTACAGCAGTGTCGCCGGTATCAGCACGGTCCTCGGTGCGATACCTTTTTTGTTGTTCAACAGGGCTGCGTCGCAGAAGTTGATAGACGCGTTTCTTGGTTTCGCTGCGGGCGTGATGCTGGCCGCCAGCGCCTTCAGCCTTGTTGTGCCGTCGATCGAGCTGGGTGGGATTTTGCGTTTTGCCATAGGTTTTGCACTGGGAGGCATTCTCGTCGACGTTATGGACAAACTTCTGCCACACGAGCACTTCACCAAAGGACACGAAGGAATAGACGCGAAACGCTTGAAAACCATCTGGCTTTTCATCATAGCGATCACCATACACAACCTGCCCGAGGGCATGGCTGTTGGCGTTGGAGGTTTCACACCACAAGCCTTAACGATCGCGATCGCGATAGGCCTGCAGAACATTCCCGAAGGGGCAGCGGTAGCAGCATCCCTGATGAGTGCCAGGTACAGGAAGAGCTCCATCTTCTTCATCACTCTTTTCACCGGTGTCGTGGAAGCGTTCGGTGGATTAGTGGGTGTGACACTGATAAGCTTTGCGAAAGGTCTTTTGCCTTACCTGCTCGCCCTGGCCGCGGGAGCGATGATTTTCGTGATAAGCGATGAGGTCATACCCGAGACACATCTGAAGGGGGAGGAACGCCTCACGACCTACTGGATCTTGATCGGCTTCATTGTCATGACCGCGCTTGATGTTCTTCTTGGCTAACTGGTATCATCTTACTGGAGGTGCAAAGAGGTGAACGAAAAGATAGACAGGATAGTGCTCTCGCTCAAAGAAGAAATGTTCAAAGAAGCTTCCAACCTGGTGAAGATCAGGTCTGTTCAATCCGATCCTGCACCCGGAAAACCGTTTGGCGAGGGTGTGGCACAGGCACTGGATTACGCGTTGAAGCTCGGTGAGAGGCTCGGTTTTCGCGTTAAGAACGTGGACGGTTATGCGGGACACATAGAATACGGCGAATCTGGAAAGCTTTTCGCGGTGCTGGGTCATCTGGACGTCGTTCCGGAAGGAGAAGGTTGGAGCGTTGATCCTTATGGTGGAATCATCAGGGATGGCTATCTCTGGGGCCGCGGCGCGGCGGACAACAAGGGTCCCACGGTGGCTGTGATCTACGCCCTCAAAGCGGTCAAGGAAGCTGGTGTTCCGATCAGAAACAGGGCGAGAATCATCCTGGGAACGGACGAAGAATCAGGCTGGGAATGTGTGAAGCACTATTTCGAAAAGGAAGAAAAACCAGTGTACGCAGTGACGCCGGACGCAGCTTTTCCAATCATATACGCGGAGAAAGGAATAATAACCTACAGAATCACGATGAAAAGAAATCCGTCCTCAGCTGGAAAAATCAGGGTGCTGAGACTCGAAGGCGGCGACGCTTCGAACGTGGTGCCACAGAACGCGGTTGTGGAGCTTTCCCCAGTCGACGATGAAACAATGCTGAAACTGAAAACTTTCCGAGCGAGGAACAACGCACAGGTTGATTGGACGGCAGAAGGCGACAGACTCGTGGTTCGAACCCATGGTAAGTCCGCGCACGGTTCCACGCCAGAGAAGGGGATCAACGCCATCGCTGCGCTCTTGGACTTCTTGAGAGATCTCGACCTGAGCGAGGATGTGAAAGCATTCGTTCGTGTGCTCGCGACCAAGATCGGTTACGAGACAGACGGATCCTGCCTGAGGATCGCAGGCAAAGACTGCGTGGTTGGAGATCTGACTGTGAATCTCGGAACCATACGTATGAACGATGAGATGCTTGAGGCGACGATCAACATAAGATATCCCATCTACTACTCCGAAGAGATGATGGCCAGGCAAATCAGGGAAGCCTTGAAGCCTCTCAACGTAGAACGAGAGCACCATCTGCCTCCATTGTTCGTTCCTCCGGACAGCGAATTGATAAAGATTTTGAGCGAAGTCTACACCGAGATGACCAACGAGCCTGCTACTCTCCTGACCATGGGTGGTGGCACCTACGCACGTGCAGTGCCGTGTGGCGTGGCGTTCGGACCACTGCTTCCAGGAAGGGAAGGAACGGAGCATCAACCCAACGAAAGGATTGCACTGGACGATCTACTCACTGTTGCAAGGATCTACGCACAACTTTTCTACAGGATGCTGGTGCTCTGGGAATGAAAGGCGGATTTTTCATTACCACCGAAAGACAGGGGCAGGCTGTCGCCTGCCCCAGTTTTTTTTATAGTCGCACTTCAGTCGATGTGAATATGCTGACTGGCTGTGACACTCTTTGTGAATTCTTCTTGATAGACCTGCTTCTTCCTGTAGGCGATCACTGTTGAGATGAACGCTTCCACTATCATCCATACGGCGATGATGAGCGTGACGACAGCTATAAAGACGAGCAACCAGTTTCTGGCCAGATAATAGTTCCTGATGTTCAAAGCTGTCGCCCAGATTGTTGCTATCAGCATGAATATCATCGGGAGCAACGTCGGCCAGATAGGTTTCCTTTTCTTTGCCAGATACACGGTTGCGATCATCAACGCAAGCCCCGCAAGGAGCTGGTTCAAAGCTCCAAAGACCGGCCAGAGCTTGAGGGCGCCTTTACCATCGGGCGATACCATACAGAGCGCGAAGGCGGCAAAGACCACAACAAAGGTCGTGAAGTACCTGTTTTTGAAAGGACCCACTGGTTTTCCGTCTTTTTTACCTCTGAACAATTCTTCCAGTCCAAAACGCTGTATTCTGGTTGCCGAGTCTAAGGTGGTTCCAGCGAAAGACACAACGAAGATCGCCATCAGAGTTGCTCCCAGCTGTTTTGGAATACCTATTGCGCTCATCAGGTTAGAAGCACCTTCGACGATGGCTTTCAGTTGGGCGGCCAAGCCTGCACCCGCCGTCGTTGACCAGGAAGAGTAGTATTTGAAATACCCGGCGCTTCCCGCACCGTACATCCCGATTCCTGCCGTCACTGCGAGGATTATCAGAACTGACAGCGAGCCCTCAAGAAGCATTCCCCCATAGCCAACAAACTGTGCATCCGTTTCCTTTTCGAGCTGCTTGACCGTCGTTCCAGAAGCGGCAAGACTGTGAAAACCACTTATTGCTCCACACGCAATCGTGACAAACAGAAGCGGCCAGAGGCTTGGTGCACCCTGTGCTTGCTGGTAAGCTGGTGCAACGATCTGTGGTCTGGCAACAAGCACTCCCAGGAACAGCGCAGCCATCAAGACCAAAAGCTCGTGGGAGTTTATGTAGTCACGGGGCTGTAAGAGTGTTTGCACCGGAAGAACGGAGGCAAAATAAGAATAAACCAGCAAAATGATGATCCAGGAAACAATAGGAGACACTCCACCGATTTGCGGTATCTTCAGTGGCAGGTAGATCCCTATCACGGCAAAGACGTAGAGTAAGATCAGGCCTATGATCGAGTAAACAGTGTCCTTCTTGCCCTTTTTGTAAACCATGTATCCCACCCAGATGGCTATCGGTATCTCCATCCAGACCGACAAGACGCTCTGCGGATACATGTTAAACAGTATGCCCATTATCATAGCAAACACCGCCAGGACGAGCCAGAGGAGGAACTGAATGAGGATCAGGAAGATGATGCCGACTCTGTTCGAGACAATACCTCTGGTCATTTCTCCTATGGTCTTACCACCATGGCGTGACGATATGACCAAAGACGCAAAATCATGCACGGCACCGGCGAATATGGGTCCCAGAAAGACCCACAGGAAAGCCGGTAACCAACCCCAGATGACGCCTATCGCTGGGCCAACTATTGGCCCTGTTCCGGCGATTGTGGTGAAGTGATGTCCAAGCAAAATGTGCCTCTTGGTTGGAACGTAGTCAACACCGTCTTTGAATGCCTTCGAAGGCACAGGGTTGGTGTCTTTCAAATCAAAGAGCTTGCGAGCAAGCCATTTGCCGTAGGTGTTGTAAGCGACTATGTAGCCTACGAACGCTATCAATGCAAGTACGAGCGAATTCATCCCTACCACCTCGCTGACCTTAAGAATTTGCAAAACTATTATTCGCTGGCTGAAATCTCCCGGTGGGATTGAAACGCTGTTTTTGGGAACAAACGGTCAGGAAACAGACTTCACTGGAAGAGAAACGACTTGACAGTTCTCTGATACGTTTTTGAAACAGGTATGACACGACCGTTTTCCATCTCTATCTGCAACGTTGGGAATCGAATCAACTTTCTCACTTTGTCTATATTGCAGATGTACGATTTGTGAACTCTGAGAAAATTGTCGGGCAGCCTTCTTTCAAGCTCGGCCAGGTTCCAGTGATAAACCTCGTATTCTCCCTCCTCAGTGGCTGCGACGCACCTCTTACCGAAGGCCTCGATGTAGAAAATACCTTTAAAGTCGAGCATGAGCACGTTTCTACCTTCACGAACCGGCAGCTTCAAGAGAGGACGCGAATAGGCTTGAAGGATTCTCTCGACACAGAGCTGGAATCGTTCTTCTCTCACCGGTTTGACAAGGTAATCTATCGCTCCAATTTCGAAGGCCTGTGCGGCGTATTCTTCGTACGCAGTTACAAAGACTATGCCGACCTTTTTCAATCGTCTCGCAATGTTCACTCCGGACTCCGAAGGCAGCTTGATATCTATGAACGCAACGTCGATCTTGCTCACATGCTTCAAGAACTCCCTCGACGAAGCAAAAGCTCCCACGAGTTTCAGATCGGGATACTTCGATACCATCTGAACCAGACTGTCACGGGCCAGCTGTTCGTCTTCCAGAATAGCAACTCTTATCATAATTCCACCCGAGCGGAACGGATATCGTAACGATCAAACCGCCCCTATTCTTGTACTCCACCTGCGCCTTTTCCCCGTACAGATTGCGCAACCTTGTTTCCACCAGCGTCATTCCGGTGCCTTTCCGCGAGGTAGATTTCATGCCAGGACCTCTGTCACGAACTCTGAGAATCAATTGTTGATCTTTCGAGTTCGCACTGATGCTCACAAAAATCTTACCATCCCTGAGCCCATGCTCTAACGCATTCTCAACAATCGGTTGCAGGATCATCGGCGGAACGGGTTGATCTTTCAAGATTTCTGGAACATCTATTTTGTAGTGCAGTGAATCACCGTGTCTGCGTTTCATTATCGAAAGATAGTACTCGATCATCCTGAGTTCTTCTTCCAGCGTTACAAAGGATTCTCTGTTCCTGAAGTAGTATCTGAGCAGCTCGGACAACTCATCGACCATCTTCACCGCGTTTTCGGGCTCAGCTCTTATGAGATATCTTATGCTCGCAAGCGTGTTGAACAAAAAGTGGGGCCCAAGTTTTGAAGAAAAGTCCCTCATGAGTGCCTCGCGGGCAAGTATGGATTCTTTCACGGCTTTCGCTGCCACGACAACCATCTCAACAAATTTTCCTATCTCGCTGAGCATCAGAGCCTGTTCTTCTCTCAGCTCACCGCTGTTCAAGACTATCAACCTTCCAACCGTTCTGTCCCTGACCTTCAACGCAAGGCAAGCTCGAACTGAAGGGTCACGCTTCTCGCGGGAACATTTGTCATCCATGTCGATCACCACTTTCTCAACGCCGAGAATGGTTGAAAGTCTTTCGCCGAATCTCTGCAGGTTCTCGGCGCTTGGCTCTTCAACGGTTCTTATCGCATCCTCCACCAGAGACAGGGTTGCTGTAAACACCTTTGTTGAAGCATCTTTGATGGCCTGTTCTGTGAACCTCATGAGTGCCAGTATGAGAGCTACCCCGAATGCGTTGGTCACAACCATTGGTGCAAGCGCGTTGAGCACGATATCAGCCGCCAGCGAACGTGGCACGATCAAGAAATACGCAACAGACAGGTGAAGGAGCTCCGAAAGTATGGATATGAATCCTCCGAGAAGGACCTTTCTCTCAGAACGGGAGAACCAACCTCGAAGGCTCGTTGCCAAGAGTCCCGCACAGGTCGTGCCTACAGCACACGCAAAACCTGAAGGTCCCCCCAGGAAGAACCTGTGGATGGACGCGATAGAGCTACTGATCAAGGATGCCGGTAAACCACCGTAGAGAGAAGCAACTATGACTCCCATGTCTCGATAGTTTATAATTGCACCTTTGTAACCTAACCCCAAAATCGTTCCGAGAATTCCAAAGATACCGCCAAAAATTCCCAGGAAAATTCGTCTGTCTCCTTCAAACAACCTGGCAAAGGATTTCTTCGTCTTGTAGAACTGAAGGGCAAGAAACATGATCATCCCGAGTACCGTCATTCTGCTGAACAGGCCGATCAACAGATGCACACTTTATCACCGTAAGAATTGTATCACTGGGGATAGTCTCATCGAGAAAGTGATCGATCAAAAGGTGAAATGAGCAGCAAACTATACAGTACCCTCGCCGGGAACATCGCTACCACGAACTTATCGCTCAAAAGTGATGAACTTTCAGAGAAGCTTGTCCTGTCTGGGTTTTTTGAGATTGAATTTCTCAAGGAATTCTTCTTCCGTGAGGATTCTCACTCCAAGCTGCTGGGCCTTTGTGAGCTTGGAGCCTGGGTTTTCTCCGACGATCAGATAATCAGTTTTCCGTGACACACTGTCCGTGACTTTACCTCCATGTGCGACGATGAATTCCTCAATCTCGTTTCGACTGAAACCTTTCAAAGCTCCTGTCACTGCGAAGGTCAGACCCTTGAGCGCATCTGACGTTTCCACTGATTTCTCCTGTTCAAGCCTGACACCGGCCCTTTGTAGTTTTTCAAGTATTTGCTTCGTCTTTTCGTTTCGAAAGTATTCGACAATGCTACGCGCTATCTCCTCCCCGATGCCAGGTATTTGCGTGAGCTGGTCAACATCAGCTTCAGCGAGCTTTTTCAAGCTTCTGAAGTTCTGAGCAAGGACATAAGCTGTTTTTTCGCCAACCAGCGGTATTCCGAGCGCCGTTATCCACTTGTGGAGGGGTGCCTGCTTGGCCTTTTCAATCTCACTCAAAAGGTTGGCGATGGTCTTTTGCCCGATTCCGGGGCCAAGCTGCGAGAGCTCAAAGGGTGAAAGATAGAATATGTCAGCGATGTCCTTCACCAGGCCTGAGTCGACGAGCCTGTCTATCATCTTTTCACCCAGGCCTTTTATATCGAGTGCGTTCCTGGATGCGAGCGTCTCTAAAGCCCTCTTCAATTTCGCCGGGCAGTGTGGGTTCAAGCATCTCAACGCAACCTCGCCGATCTCAATTTTCCCGACTTTACCCCCGCATACCGGGCACTCCTTCGGTGGTTCTATCTTCTGTTCGCTACCGGTCCTGAGCGATTCGATCACGGAGACAACCTGTGGGATTATGCCACCGGCCTTTTCTATGTAGACCCAGTCCCCGATTCGGATGTCCTTCTCTTCTATGTAGTCGAAATTGTGAAGACTTGCCCTCTTGACGATTGTTCCAGCTAGTTGCACCGGTTCCAGCTCGGCGACGGGTGTCAGGGTACCGGTCCTGCCCACCTGAACCGTCACGCCGAGGATCTTCGTACGGGCATGTTCGGACGGGAATTTAAATGCGATAGCCCACCGTGGAGCCTTTGCGGTAGTTCCCAAGGCACGCTGCAGCTCAAACTCGTTGACCTTCACGACCACTCCATCGACCCAGTAGCCGAGTTCGCGTCTCTTCTGGGTCCATTCCTTCCAGTAAGTTATGACGTCGTCGATACTGCTACACAACTTCGAATGTGGATTGACTTTGAAGCCTGTTTCTCTGAGCCAGCTCAGTGCTTCCCACTGGGTTTTGAGTCCATACTGTTCGGGCTTCAGCACGTAGTATATGAAGCTGTCAAGCTGACGTTCGGCAGTAATTCTGGTGTCAAGCTGGCGGAGGGTCCCGGCGGCTGCGTTTCTGGGATTTGCAAAGAGTGGTTCGCCTCGCTTCTGTCTTTCTTCGTTCAATCTCTCGAACACCTCCGTGGGCATGTAGACTTCCCCACGCACCTCGACACTCACCGGTTTCCTCAATCTGAGGGGGATGCTCCTGACCCTCTTCAAATTCTCACTTATGTCGTCACCCCTGGTCCCATCACCCCTGCTGAGGCCCTGAACGAACCTGCCGTTGACGTAGCGGAGAGACACGGAGACTCCATCTATCTTTAACTCGGCAACGTAGACGACTTGCTCCAGGTTCAAAAGCCTTCTTATCCTCTCATCGAACTCCCTTATCTCTTCTTCGCTGTAAGTGTTGTCGAGACTCAGCATTGGTTCAGAATGAGGCACGCTTCGGAACTCGTCTAGAACCTTATCGCCGACCCGCTGCGTTGGAGAATCTGGAGTTACCAGCTCGGGGTACTGTCTTTCAAGTTCGATCAGTTCACGCATGAGTCTGTCGTACTCCTCGTCGGTTATCACAGGGGATGCCAGAACGTAGTATCTGTAGTTGTGGTATTCTATTTCTTCGCGGAGCTGTTCAACCCTCTTCTTGATCTCCTCTGGGACCTGCGACACGACCATCACCTCATATCAGGACAAGGTTTCTCAGCGTCTCGGCAAGCAACCGCGCGGGGGTCGATGCGTACCTCGGATGGTTCTCGATGTACTCCTCGATTGCTTTTGAACCCGCGAAGTCAACTACGACCTTCAAGGACAGAAATGGCTTCTCGTTCTCAAAACAGACCTTGGCCGCGGCCGCCGAGTCCATGTCCACGCAGATGGCACCGGTGGTCTCGTGAATCTTATTTGCAACACGCTCGGAAGAGATGAAGCTGTCACCCGAGGCGATAATCCCACATACGATCTCGTTCAACTCCAGCAGCGGGGCGAACACTTCCTGTGAAGGATTGATCAGAGAATCGACGTTTACTCTCGGCGAAAAGTCGTACTCCACGTAAGCGGTACCGGCGATTAGCGTCCCAAACAAAAGGTCCTGCCGGAGTGCACCGGCCGCGCCAACGAGCAGGACACAATCAGGCGAGAATCTGTCCAGCAGGGCCTGAACAACACATGCCGTCTCTACTTTTCC